>Ga0209398_1001099_pt1 | contig 14723 bp, 12 predicted proteins | sample AshMeaBigSpring_FD_184125 | JGI IMG/M metagenome (GOLD analysis project Ga0209398, IMG submission 184125) | Groundwater microbial communities from Big Spring, Nevada to study Microbial Dark Matter (Phase II) - Ash Meadows Big Spring (SPAdes)... | ecosystem: Environmental > Aquatic > Deep... | reverse complement strand
ACATCGCGATGCCCGCCCAGGCCGGGTTGAGCCCGAGCGCCTTCGTGTAGCAAAGCATCGCGAACCCGAAGATGCCGTTCATCACAAGCGAATTCGCGCACTCGCCCAGCGAGTAGGCAAACATCTGCCAGATCGAACACGAGGAGCCTGAGGGAGCGGTGGTGGGTTTCATCATGCGGGCGGGATCAGGGTTTGGAGGCGGCGCAGCGGATCACGGTGTCGAGCGCATTCCATTTGGCGGAGGCGGGCAGCGTGAGCTCGTAGCCGGCCTCGTTCGGCTTGAGCGCGACCGGCGCGCCATTAAGGAGCGCGGCTGCCGTGAGCCGTCGGCCGTCGGCAGGCTTGGCGATCTGGAGCGTGGGGGTCCGGGGCGGAAAGAGGACGTGGAGATAGACCGCCGATCCGTCGGGAGATTCGGTTGAGACGCCCCAGTCGGGCTGGGCTTTCCCTGTGGTGGGATAAGCCTTGCCGGGAACCGTGCCGTAGATCGAGGGCCCGCTCGCCTTCATGAGCGCACCGACGCCCGCCAGGCACTCGGACATGCCTGGCGCCCAGGCGTTGTTCGCGAACGGTCCGGCGGCCAGCACAAACCCGCCGTTGGCCGAACCGGTCGTCGCCGCCATCGTCACGGCCATGCGGTAGAGGTTCTCCGGCGTGTAGAGCGGGGGCTTCTGGCTCGCCCACCAGTCGCCGTTGACCGTGATCGAATTTTGAAGCGTGGTCGTCTTGGATGGTTGCGCTTCGGGGACCGTGTTGGGTTTGACGATGTATTCGCCGCCCAGAAGGTTGGCCGGGAGGAGGTCCGCGCGGGACGCGGCCTTGTTGAGCCAGATCGCAGCGCCGGGGGTGAACTGATACATGATCCTCTGCACCTCCGCGCCGTCGGGGCCGGGGCCGTCCTGCCAGTAGCCGCTGATCTTCTTGCCGTAGCGCTGGCCGAGTTCCTCGATGATCCGGAAATACATCTTGTTCCACTTCTCGTCCGCGCCGCGGAGGCCGGTGAATTTTTTGTCCCCCTTTTTCTCGAGCCAGATCGGATCCCGCTTGAGGACGCTCGACGCCCAGCCGAGCGAGATGAGCTTCTGTTGGTCCGCCTCGCTCAGGTCGTGGCGGTCGTTCGGGTGGACGTAGAGGATGAGGCGGATGTTCCTCTTCGCCAGCTCGTCGGCGAGCTCGCCGATCACGTCGCGGTCGGCCACCTTGTCGGGGAAAACTTCGCCCCAGACCTTGCTCGGGTAGAGCATCTTCATTCCGGCGTGGTAGGCGGTGAAGATCAGGTATTCCGCGCCGGACTTCTGGACGGTGTCGGCGAGCGCCTTGACGTCGAGGGCGCGTGCGAACGCCTTCAGGTCGGTCGTCTTCGCGCCCCCCGGGCTTTCGGGCGTGAGGCCGGCCACGTAGTGGACGAAGAGGCCGAGCTTGCCCTGCGAAAGGGCCTCGCGGGGCAGCGGGGCGGGTGCGGGCTGCGTCTGGGCGGGCGCCGCGGCCCACGGGATGAGGGTCGCGATGAGTGCGGGAAGGATGGGATGTTTCATAGGTTTTCTATGGTAGTTACAGGCGTTGGACTTTGATGACGGTGTCGAGCGGATCCCATGCGGTTCCAGCCGGCAGGGAGAGTTCATAGCCAGCCGCCGTCTTTTTGAACGAGACAGGCTTGCCGGTGTTGAGGATTGTCGCCCGGCCGCCGAGCGTGCTGCCGTCAGCCGTCGGGCCGATCGTCAGGGTATTTCCCGCCGGCGGTTTCATGATGTGAAGATAGACGGTTTTTCCATCCGGCGACTCGGTCGAGACGCCCCATTCCTTCTGCGCGAACCATTCGCGCTCCTGCGTGGGGAACGCCTTGCCCGGCCGCGTGTCCTTGACCGCAGCGGCGACCGGCGCCATGAGCCGGTTGATCTTGACCATGGTATCGTGAAAGTCACCCTCCCAGATGTTCCCGTTTGTGTTCGCCGCAGCCGTCCCGGGGAAGCATCCTGCCGACATCGCGAAGCCGCCGTGCTGCGAGAGCGAGGCCTGGTGGACGATGTAGCGGAAGAGGTTTTCGGGCGTCTGGCGGACCATGCTCTTCTTGTTTTGTGCCCACCAGTTGCTGCCGATGATCATCGCCATCTGGTTCCGCGAGGCCGGCCAGGTCGAGGAATCCGCCTCGGTAACGGCGGGGTTGATGCCGACAAAGCCGAGCCCCCGGTCGGTGGCGCGGGAGATCTCGTAGGCGCGGTAGTCGGCCGCCTTCCACTCCGGCGAGGGATCCGGCCGCCGGTCGCTGGCCACGTTGGCGACAAGGACGAGGGTGGGATCGTAGGCGAGAAGGGTCTTGCGGAAGCGCTCCTGGTCGATGAGCGGATGACTTTGCTTCTTGGCGGAATGGCGGAACATCCCGTCGAACCAGAGCCCCTTGATCCGCCCCGCGTAGCGGTGGACGAGTTCGTCGAAGAGCTCGTTCTGGAAATCGTTCCAGCGCCGGTGATCGCCGGGTGTGGCATCGCAGTCGTTCCACCCCGTGAGGTCCTGGTCTTCCTTCGAAAAATCGTGGCCGTCCACCGGGTGCACGTAGAGGTGGAGGTCGATCTTTTTCTTCGCCAGCTCGGTGGCGAGCCGGTCGATGAGATCGTCGTCGGAATATGTCTTCGGCTCGGGCTTCTTGCCGGCCTCGGGAGCCGCGCGGCGGTCGTCGCGCCAGCGCTTGTTCACCGCGCTCGGGTAGAGCATCCGCGCCTTGAAATGCATGACGGTGAAGATCACATACTCGACGCCGAAGTCGGCGGCGTCCTGCGCGAACTGCGCGGCGTCGAAGTCGCGGACGAGCGTGTCGATATCCGGGCGCTTGCCATCGGTATCGGCGGTCAGCCCGGGGACATAGTGGACAAAGAGCCCGTATTTTTTTCGTTCGTAGCGGTCCTTTGCCGTGCGCACGCTGTCCGGGCTCACGGCGGGAGCGCCGCCGGGTTTCTGATCTTGCGCGATCCGGGCGGCGCCCGGAGGCGGCGGGGCTTGCTGCGCGCGAAGACCGGACGCGGAAAATATTGCGGAGGCGGACAGGAGAAGAATCGTTTTGTTCATGGGTAATGGAGAAATTGGCTTCATCTTAAAACCACCGGGCCAAAGAGTCCGGAGCGGGTCTGGTGCGGGAAAAAATAGGGGGTTGGAATTCCGACGCTGTAGTGGTTGGCGAGGGTGTTGGCGACCTGGATTTCGATCCGGTTTTCTCCCTCGCGGAAATGCCCGGCGACATCCAGCCGCCACGGAGGACCGAGGAGGATTCCGGCCGGAGCACCGTTGATGCGCACTGCCGCCGTCGCCGCCACGCACCCCAGATCGAGCGACCTGACCCGCGCCGCATCAGCAGCATCGAGCGTGAGGGAGCGCTTATACCATGCGCACCCCGAGTAAGTGGAAAGCCCCAGCAGCGACCAGTCGCCAAGCGGGGCCTCGCCGGCCGCGCATTCAAACCGGACAGGCTCCGGCAGGGCGTCGCCGGCAAACGAACCGGACGGCAGCTCGACGCGAAGCGCAACCGTCGAAACTCCTCGCTCGGCCGGCTCCAGGGCAAAGGACGTTTCGAGGAGCCCGTCCGGGCGGACCGATGAGGCCGTCATTTTCAACCCGGTCCCCGCGCACCATCCGCGGACCGTGCCGCGCGATGTCACGGCCAGGGACAAAACGCCCGGTGGGGCGTCGAACCGGTACCAGCCCGCACACGGCTGGAAGTCCGGCCGGCAGTTGAAAGCGGGGAATCCCGGCCGCGCAAACCAGCGGAGCGCCAGGCCGGAATGCGGCGGCGCGTCGAACGCCGCAAACGCCCGCATCCGCTGTCCGTCGGGCTGCTCGAACCTGAGCAGGAGCGGGTTCTGCCCCTCCCGCAAGGAGACGGTCGCGCGTCGGGTGGAGCATTGGTAGTGCGGCAGGTTCCACTCGGATTGGCGGCCGGGCGGAAGCTCGTCGTCCTGCCGGAGGATCGGCGCGCCGTTGAGCCAGGCCGCATAGCGCGAGCGGCTTCCCATGACAAATGGCAGCTTGTTTGCACGGCCGGACTCGACAGATGTCCAGAGCAACCACGAGGCACCGGGCTCCGCGCCGTCGAGATCAATGAACTCATCCGGCACCGCGCCCTTCAGCCCATGCGGCCCGCCCGCCCAATCCTTGAGAAACGGGTCGTCCTCGATCCCCCAGCGCAACGAAAACTCGTAGGGTGTCCAGTGGTACTCGCAACCGCCGGCCACGACGGGCCGGACGGGGTCGATGGCTCCGCACGATGCCAGCCCGGCTTCGAGCGCAGCGAGATCCGACCCGGGGGGAAGCGGGCCGAGCTTCCAGAACCGCGGGCCGAACGAAAATGTCGTCGTCCGCCATGCGGAATCATCGTGGCCCGGCAGATGCCAATCGGAAGCGCCTCCCGCGACCTCCTCCGCGTACCGGAACCGGCGCGCCTCGGCCCCGATCATCCCCGGACCGCCCGGATGCCTGAAGTCGCCGAACCGGTTGTCCATCGTCGGTGCAAGCTCGAATTCCCAGGGTCCGTCGAGCAGGATCGCGCCCTCCCCGTCTCCAGCGGCAACCGGGGCGGGATCTGCCGGTCGTTCATGCGATGCGCTTCGGGAGCGGTCAAACACAATCAGCCTTCCCTCGCCGGCTTCGACCCGAAGGGCGATCCGCGAACCATGCGGTGCGGGCACGCACTGTGCCGGCGAGCAGGCACCGGTCCACGCATTCCGGTACTCCGCGGCACCGACAGCGCGGAAAAAGACGTCTGCGGCCACGGCAGACGTGCCGGGGTTGAAGACGAAATACCGATCCTCCGCGCCGTCGCGGCGGTGGACCGCCATGAGCCCGCTACCGGCCGGATAGAAATCGCGGACGATTTCCCGGGCGACGGTTTCGGCGACACGGCTGTACCCCGCCGGAATGAAGACCCCGCGGCCGCCGCCTGATCCCGCATGGACCGAGGGCCCGTCCGGAACCGGCATGCCGAAAATCCCGCGAACGATGGCGTCCACCTCCGGGTCGTCCGAGCCCGCCCGCTCGCTCGCAACGGGCAGGCACCCGAAAGCGATCACCAACCCGCCAGCATCAAAGAATTTCCGTGCCGCTTCCAATGTCGAAAACCGCGCCGCCGACATCGAAGGAAGGACCAGAACACGATAGGATTCTCCGCTCACGCGGATTTCGCCGGACACGATTTCCGCGCGCTCGAGCGATTGGAAATCCACAAAGTCGAAGTCGATTCCGGAATCCACCAGCCGCCTGCCAATCGCAAACGCATCGGCCTCGGCCGCATCGAGCGTGGCCGCCGCCTTTCCTGCCTGCTGCTCGGAGACCGGGATCCCGGCATCCGGACCAGCGCCGACCCGGGCGTTCAATCCGGCCTCGAGAGCGGTGATCGGGTAGGCGATCGCCACGTCGCAGACATGGACGCCCCCGCTCAGCGACTGGCAAAGCCGCGCGACATACTGCGCAAGCGGGCCGCTGTGTTCCCAGTAGGGCTGGCGAAAATGAAAATCCGGAGGCGCCCACTCCCACCAGCTTCCGCACGTGGAATAGTAGAGCCCGTGGAGGTTGACCACGGTCGCCCCGTAGATGAAATCCTCGTTCAACGCGGCGATCACCCCGGCAGGAGTCGTCCCCCACCCGCTCGAGTGGAAGCACTCGTTCCAGACCCGCGGCCTCCGGTAAAGGTGGGCGATCGAGCTGTTGACCTTCAGCCCCTTGAACGCGCGCGGGCCGTCGAGCTTCGGATCGTCGGTGCCCGGCGCGGAATACCACCGCATCGTGCGGAACGCGTCGCCATAGGCGGCTCGCCCGGCCTCGATCCCGCCGCGCCCGCAGTTGTCATTGCCGAAAAGCAGCCCGCGCGCCTCGTGCCACTCATAAACCGGAATGAAGTACCGTTCCTCGAGCAGGCTTACCACGACATCACTGTAGTCGATCCGCACTTTGGGGGTCTGCGGTCCCAGATCGTTCCAGAGCGCCGGCAAAAACGGCACGAGATCGTAACCTTTACGCGCCCGAAATTCCCCGGCCAGGTACGCCGACCACAACGGCATCTTCACCCCGAAGTCGAGCTCGTCCTGAAACGAGACCGGAATCGTCAATCCGAGGTCGCCGCCGCATTCGGCTTCGAACGGGCTGTAAAACCTTTCGATGACGCGGCTCCCGGATCCGGGATGCAGGGGATCGAACCCCCGGGGTTGAAAGAAAACGAAGCTGACCAGCCACTCGCCGCCGCCGGGCGGAAGCCATTCCAGCCGGCCATCCCGAACGGAGGCGGCCAGATCCAACGCCCCGGCGACAGCGGCCTTCCCGCCCGCCATCGGAAATGCCATCGCACAGATCACCGGACACCCGGAACCGGCGGCAAGGCTGAGCGGCTCATGCCCCGAAGCGAACCCATGCACCTCGCGCAGTTCCCCGCCCGTCATCCCGGAGCCGTCCGTTCCGATCTCCTGAAGCACCGGGTTGAGCAGCGTGTAATCCTGAAATCCAAGGGTCATCCCGCGGTCCTTGCAATCGGCCAGCACTTCGCGAAACAACTGCCACCAGTCGGTGGAAAAGACCTCCGGCTTGCCGCGGTTGGCGCTTCCGTCCGCATGGTGGTTGTAGCTTACGATTCCGGAAAGCACGCCCCGCTCCTTCAAGCGGTCGAGCTGCCAGGCGATGCGCTCGCGCGTCACCGGCTCGCCGACCCACCACCAAAAGGGCACGGGCCCGAACTCGGCGGATGGATTTTGGAAATCTTGTTTCACAGCGGGGCGGGGCATATGGAGCGCGCGGGTCTTGGCGGAGGGACGGCAGCAAATCTAGCGCGGCGCGCCCGGAATGAAAATGGACGGATGCGCAAGAAACATGCATTTATTTAACAAGTGAAATACCGCGACACAACCGATCCCGCCACTTACCGGCAGCTCATCCCGGTCATGACCGACCATACCCATCCGATCGAGATCGAGCGGGCCGCGCAAATCCGCTTCCGGATCGTCGGGCTTTACCACTCGATCGTCGGGCCGGAATGGAGCTCGCGCGGCCACGCGGAATCCGACTGCTTCCACTACATCCATTTCGTGTGCGGCGGAAGCGCCAGCATCACCCACGATGGCCGCACATTAGAGCTTCAGCCGGGCTGCGCTTACTGGCTTGCAGGCAACACTCCGGTCATCCGGAACACCGCCGCGCGCTACGAAACCTACGTCCTGAAATTCCGCTGCGAATCGGAAGCCGGCGCAGACCTTCTTCTCGACTGGCCGGAGCGGAAGCCGCTCTGCCTCGGACCCTGGGAACGATCCCGATGGGAGCCGTGCTGGACGAGAACGCCCCTCCCCGCCACCACCTGCCTCGCCCTTCAAGGCCAGCTCAGGCTCTGGATGGCGGAGGCTTTTCCCGACTTGGATAAAATTATTGCCCACCACCACCGGACATTCGCCCGGTTCGCCAGCGCATTGGAGAGGCTCGAGGAACGGCTGGGAGCCGGCCTGCGCATCGCCGATCTTGCAGCGGCACACGGCACCTCCCTCCATGCGTTCTCGATGGCCTTCGAGCGCCACATCGGCATGAGCCCGAAGACCTATCTCAACCGCCGCCTCAACCAGGAGGCCTGCCGCCTCCTCCTCAATACCGATTGGCGGATCAAGGAGGTCGGACGCAAACTCGCTTTTGCCGATGAGTTTTATTTCAGCCGGTTCTTTACCAAGATGAACGGGATGCGTCCGGGCAAATTCCGGCACGACTTCGGCGCATCGCACGGGCCCAGCCTGATGGAGAGCCGAAAACAAAAAACCGGAGTCGACGGGGCTCGAACCCGCAACCTCCGCCGTGACAGGGCGGCGCTCTAACCGATTGAGCTACGACTCCTTGAAGAGAGCCGTTTATTTTGACCGGCAGCGCCCCCGATGCAAACTTTTTTTCAGGAATTTTCGGAGAGGCCTTTGGGCAATCGGGCTGAGCGTCGGGGCCGCTTTACTTCGGCGCGGGTTTCGCGGACAAAAAATCGTGCGAGAAAGCGATTGATTTTCGCCGCGGGCGGGTCCAATCTCCCCCTCCACAAAAATTTATGAGTCAGCATCCGAGTTTGAAAGGTAAAGGCGCGATCCAAGCGAAGCGCAGTGTTTTGAAGCGGTTCGAGCGTGTCGAGCTTCTCAAGAAGCGGGGCCAGTTCAAAGAGGGCCAGCGCGTGATCGGCCTGCCCAAAACCAAGCCCGAGGATTAATTCCACGGGCAGTTCAACAATGCGGCTGAATCGCTTCCTGGCAGCCGCGGGCCTCGGGTCAAGGCGGTCGTGCGAGGAGCTGATCGCCTCCGGCTCGGTCGTGATCAATGGCAGCCGGGTGGAAAAGCTGGCCACGGTGGTCAGCCCGGACGACGACGTGCGCGTCAGCGGCCGGCGGATCCATGTGGCGCGGCCGGTCTACATTCTTTTCAACAAGCCGCGCGGGATTGTTGTCACCCGCTCGGACGAGCGCGGGCGGCGGACGGTCTACGATTTTCTTCCGCCGGAATTCGGTTCGCTCGGCCACGTCGGCCGGCTGGACAAGGACAGCGAGGGCCTGCTCCTGCTGACCAACGACGGGGATCTCGCCCAGCGCCTGACCCATCCCTCGCACGAGGTGGACAAGGAATACGAGGTCACGCTCGACAAAAACTACGACCCGGCCCACTCGGCAAAGCTGATCCGTGGAATCTTCATCGAAGGCGGCCGCGGGCGTTTCGAGCGGATCAGCATTCTCTCGCCGAAGCGGGTGAAGGTGACGCTCCGGCAGGGGCTGAAGCGCCAGATCCGCCTCATGTTTTACGATCTCGGCTACGAGGTCGAACGCCTTGTCCGCACGCGGATCGGCGGGGTGAGGGACTCCAAGCTTTTCCCCGGCGGGTTCCGGCACCTCAAGCCGCGCGAGGTCGAATCGCTCTCCGCCGTGGTCAAGTCGGAAGCCCGTCCGCGCCGCACCCGCCGCCCGGCGACAGGCACCCGCCGCCCACGCGCACCACGTTCGGCTTGAGTCGCCCCGCATTCTGGCGTTGGATGGCGGCCGCATGAAAAAGCTACTCCGCAGTGTCCCCTACGGTCCTCCGGCGCTTGGTCCCTACTCGCTGGGGGTCGTGGCGGAAGGCCGGTTTCTTTTTGTCTCGGGCATGACTCCGTTCGACCCGGTCACCGGGAAGATCGAGCGGGCCTCGATCGGCCGTCAGACCGAGCTGGTTCTGGAGAACATCCGGAAGGTTCTCGGGGCTTCCGGAGCCTCGTTCGAAGACGTGACCAGCTGCCGGGTCTACCTCTCCAACCTGACGCCCGAAACGTTCCAGGAGATGAACGAGGTCTACGGAAAATACTTCGCGGAATCGCTTCCGGCCCGGGCCACAGTCGGCGCGCAACTCCTCGGTTTCGACGTCGAGATCGAGTGCATTGCCGTGCTGCCGCAGTCGGCCGAGTAGAGCAGGCCGGCAGAGGCCGCGCCGCTCCGGCTAGCAGACGCCGGGAAGCCCGAAGTAGCGGACGGCATTTTCGTAGCAGATCCCGCGTACGAGACCGCCGAGCAGCTCCATGTCGCGGGGGAGCTCGCCGCGGTCGACCTCCGAGCCGATGATATTGCACAGGATCCGGCGGAAATATTCGTGCCGCGGGTAGGAGAGGAAGCTGCGGGAATCGGTGAGCATGCCCACAAAGCGGGACAGAAGCCCGAGATTCGAGAGGGCGTTGATCTGCCACTCCATGCCCTCCTTCTGGTCGAGGAACCACCATCCGCTCCCGAACTGGATCTTCCCCGCGTGCGAGCCGTCCTGGAAGTTTCCGATCATCGTGCCGATCACGTAGTTGTTCGCCGGGTTCAGATTGTAGAGGATCGTCTTGGGCAGCTCGTTCGTGCTGTCGAGGGCGTCGAGGTAGCGGGAGAGCGAGGACGCCTGCGGCCAGTCGCCGATCGAGTCGAACCCGGTGTCCGGGCCCAGCGCACGGAAGAGCCTCGTGTTGTTGTTTCGCATCGCGCCAAGGTGGAGCTGCTTGACCCACCCGCGGCGGGCGTCCAAGCGGCCGAAAAAGAGCATGAGGTGGGCGGCGAATGCCGATTGCGCAGCGGCGTCGGCCGCGCGCCCGGCCCGCGCAGCATCGAAAATCCGTGCGGCCTCGGCGGCCGGCGCCGGCTCTCCGAAGCAGTGGCTGAGCCCGTGGTCGGAGAGGCGGCAGCCCTCGTCATGAAAAAAGGCATGCCGGCTCTCGAGGGCCTCGAGAAAAGCATCGAAATTCTTGCAGGCAATCCCGGACGCCTCCTCGAGATTTGTGAGCCATGCCACGAAGTTCTCCGGCTGGTCGACGGTCAGCGCCTTGTCCGGCCGGAAGGTCGGGAACACGCGCGTCGCGAGACGGTTCGCCTCGCGGATCCGCCGGTGGTGCGAGAGGTCGTCCACCGGATCGTCGGTCGTGCAGACGACGGCCACATTGCTGCGTTCAAGGAGCCCGTGGACCGAATAGCCGGGGCCGGCCAGCCGCTCGTTTGCCCGCTCCCAGACGGATTCGGCCGTCGACGGGTCCAGCAGGTCGTCGATCCCGAAGTAGCGCAGGAGTTCGAGGTGCGTCCAGTGGTGGAGCGGGTTGCGCAGGGTCGCCGGAACCGTGGCTGCCCAGGCCAGGAACTTTTCCTTCGGGCCGGCATCGCCGGTGCACAACCGCTCGGCGACGCCGTTGGTGCGCATGGCCCGCCATTTGTAATGGTCGCCGGCCAGCCAGACTTCGAACAGGTCGGCAAACCGGTGGTCGCCGGCGATGAGCTGCGGCGGAAGGTGCGTGTGATAGTCAAACACCGGAAGCCCGGCAGCGACACCGTGGTAGAGCTCGCGACCGGTTGGCGAATGAAGGAGAAAGTCGGGGGTGATATACGTTTTCACCGTGGAACTATCTCCCGGGAGCGCGCTCCGATGCAAGCACTGGCACACCGGGGAATTTGTACAACAATTTTACGAGCGGGCATTGACAGCACCGGCAGGTTTTGTGAAGATCGCTGGCTTCTGTTCCCTGAATTTCTTTAAATCCACCCGCAACAAATATGGCCGAACCAAAAAAGGAAACCGTCCGCATCGTTCTCCCCGCGCGCAATGACGGTACACCCGTGACCTCGTCGCCCCGGGAAAACGCAATGATCAATCTCCCCCCGAAGCCGGTTCCGGTGGCGCCAGCGCCAACCGCCGGGGTTCCCTCGCCATCCGTTCCTCCGACTGTTTCCGCTCCGGCTCCGATCCCCGGCATCCCCAAGCCACCCTCGGCTCCCGGCATCCCCAAGCCCCCATCCGTGCCCGGAATTCCCCGGCCTCCTTCGGCTCCCGGGATTCCAAAGCTTCCCGGCGGCCAGGTCCCTCCTGCGGCCAGTGTCCCACCGATGGTTGCCAAGCCGGCCTCGGCGGCGCCCGGCGGTCCGGCCCCCTCGGTTGCCTTCGCCAAGCCCGCATCGGTCGTCCCGGCCCCGATTCCTTCTGTCGCCAAAAAGGAGACGGCGAAGGTTGGCGGCGGCACTCCGACCAAGGTGCTCCCGCAGGCGACCGTCCAGTTCAAGCGCCCGGCCCCCTCGACATCGAAATCCGTCTCGACCAGCGCTCCGCTTGTCGTCTCCAAGACCACCGAGGAAGTGACGGTCGACGAGGTGAACCCGATCCTCGGCGCCGCAGCCCTGGTGATCGCACTCACCGCCCTCGGATTCCAGATCTGGATGATGGTCGGCTATAAAGTCCCCTGACGTTTCTTCTTTCCGCCAGACGCAACTCCTCACACACTCTCTGATTCTATGTCCAGCCCACACGTTACCGTACTCAAGGATTCCGACTTTGAAACGTTCCTTAAAAATGCGACCACTCCGGTGCTCGTGGATTTCTGGGCGACATGGTGTGCGCCCTGCCGGATGCTGACGCCGGTCGTCGAGAAGATCGCCGCGGAGAATGCCGGGAAATTTGCCGTTGCCAAGGTCAATGTCGACGAGTGCCCGAACATCTCCGCGCAGTTCGGCATCCGGAGCATCCCGACGCTGATCTTCTTCAAAGACGGAGAGAAAAAAGACCAGGCGGTCGGCGTGCTCGGAAAAAACGACATCGTCAGCAAACTCGCTGCGCTCAGCTAGCATCGGGGCCGCCCAGGCTGGCCGGGGCTGTGGCTCCGTCTTCTTCCTGATCCTCCGGGCCCTTGTCCGGGGAAACTGTTCACGGTGCCACGCATGACCACCAACCGTCCGGCATCAAAAATTTCTTGCGCGACCGCAACGGCGATCGTCGTTGCGAACATGATCGGCACCGGCGTCTTCACAAGCCTGGGATTCCAGATCGCCGGGATCCCTTCGGGTTTTGCCATCGTGTTCCTGTGGGTCATCGGCGGCCTCATCGCGCTGTGCGGGGCGCTGGCCTATGGCGAACTGGCGGCCGCGCTGCCCAGGTCGGGCGGCGAATACCACTTCCTCTCCGGAATTTTTCATCCGGCGGTCGGGTTTCTCGCCGGCTGGATTTCGGCGACCGTCGGCTTCGCCGCGCCGATCGCGCTCTCCGCGATGGCTTTCGCCACCTACCTGCACGGGATCTTCCCGGCGGTGCCGCCACTCTGGGCCGCGCTCGCCCTCGTGTGGATCGTCACGCTCGTCCACCTGCGCGACGCCCGCACCGGGAGCGCGTTTCAAAACGTTTTCACGCTGCTCAAGGTCGTGCTCTCGCTGGCCTTCATCGCCGCGGGCTTCGCGTTCGCCCGGCGTCAGCCGGTCACATTCTTTCCGGCGCTCTCCGATGCCGGACTCATCTGCTCCGCCCCGTTCGCGGTGAGCCTCGTGTTTGTGATGTATGCGTATTCCGGCTGGAATGCCGCCACCTACATCACAGCCGAGGTTCGCGATCCTTCGAAGTCTGTGCCGCGGTCGCTGCTGGCGGGAACGCTGGTTGTGATGGCTCTCTATGTCGGGTTGAACGCGGTTTTTCTGTATTCGACGCCGATCGACCAGATGAGGAACCAGGTCGAGATCGGGCTTATTGCCGGACGCCATATCTTCGGCGCGGTGGGCGGGAACATTGTTGGCGGCATCATCTGCCTCGGGCTGGTGTCATCCGTGAGTTCGATGGTCTGGGTCGGCCCGCGTGTGGCGATGACGATGGGCGAGGACCTGCCGGCGCTGCGGTGGCTGGCCGTCAAATCCCGGACCGAGCGGCCGGTGGCAGCCATCGGCTGGCAGTTCGCCATCGTGAACGTCCTCATCCTCACGGCGACCTTCGAAAAAGTTCTCCTCTACATCCAGTTCACGCTGATCTTTTGTTCGTTTCTCACCGTGCTCGGCCTGATTGTTCTCCGGATCCGGCGGCCGGATCTCCCGCGCCCCTGCCGGGCGTGGGGCTACCCGGTGACGCCGCTGGTCTTTCTGGGTTTCAGCGTATTCATGATGTATTTCACGATCCGCGAGCGGCCGGTCGAATCCCTCGCGGGCATCGCCACGCTCCTGGCCGGCCTGGTCGTGTATGCGGTTTCCGCCCGGGGGACCTCCGGACCGGTCGGGCGCTGAGGCCGGCGCCCTTAGGCCTGCGCTTTCGAGAGACCGCTGGTCCGCAGCTCCGGCGGAAGCTCGACAAACCGGCGGCTCACATTTCCATCGCGGGCCTCGCAAACAAACCAGCCCTTCTCAGGCGTGCCGTCATGGTTGTCCCGGTAGCGCGAGCAGCAGCGGTTGGTCGTAAAACAGACGCCCTCATCCTCCCACCCGGTGAATCCGTGCCAGTGCCCGGAAAAGGCGGCGCGCAAATTGTGCCCGGCCAGTCGCGCCAGCAGTTCGTCCGCATTGGCCGGACGGAATTTGACCCCACGGCCCAGCGGAAAGTGCGTGAAGAGGATCAGCGGCCTGGCCGGGTCGCCGGCCGCAAGGTGGTCATCCAGCCACCGCAGTGTCTCAGCGCTAATCCTCGTGTTCTGCCACCCGGTATTTTCGGTCGTGTCGAGCCCGATGACCCGCCAGCCCGCATGATCAAAACCGGAATTCCCCGCCGCGGGAAAAAATTTGTCGTAGGCCGAGCGGTCGCCCGCCGTCGTCCAATCATGGTTGCCGGGAACGGCATGGCACGGGAACGCGGCGGTCTTCAGCACCCGGCTCATCGCCTCCAGTTGATCCGGCTTCCCGTCGTTGGCAAGATCCCCGGCCACCAGACAGAAGGCTGCATCCGGCGCGCTCGCGCGCATCGCATCAAACGCGGCCGCAAACCATGGCGCGCACTCCGCGTCATGGTAGTGCAGGTCGTTCACCACCAGAAACCGGAACCCACCGGTCCCCACAGCCTGCGCACGGCCGGCAGACACCACGGCACCGGCAACGGCCGCCATCCCGATCTGAAAAAATTTCCGGCGTTCCATGTCAGCCATCCTCCATAAGCGATCCACCGGACGGCGAAATATTGCAAGCCGGATAAGTCGACAAGGCAAACACGCATCTCAAGGAACAACAATTTCCCGGCGGACAACTCAAGACACCCCCCGACAGGCCAACTTGCGCTGGCATTTGATACGCCTTTCTGGCAAGGATCCCAGATCCGGCTCGTGGCGAAATGGCAGACGCAGGAGACTTAAAATCTCCTGGAGGTAACTCCGTGCGGGTTCGAGTCCCGCCGAGCCGAAATCTGGCTCTCCACCAAAAAGTGGGGACGAGGTCATTTATTGATGTTGCCGCAATGAAATCTTCCAGCGCATGGGAGTGAATATTCCGCTTAGTCCAATTTTTATTGCACAATTCAAGTTATTCCCG
>Ga0209398_1001096_pt1 | contig 14749 bp, 18 predicted proteins | sample AshMeaBigSpring_FD_184125 | JGI IMG/M metagenome (GOLD analysis project Ga0209398, IMG submission 184125) | Groundwater microbial communities from Big Spring, Nevada to study Microbial Dark Matter (Phase II) - Ash Meadows Big Spring (SPAdes)... | ecosystem: Environmental > Aquatic > Deep... | reverse complement strand
AAGTTCGGCGGCGCGCTGGCAACGACCTGGCGCTATGCTCTGCCGGATGATGCGTATGGCGAGGTGACCTGGACGGATGCCTGCCATCCTGGATTCGTGGTCACGTCGCATGGTTTTGACAAATGACACAAAACCTTACCTATCGAGTTATGGAATAACATGCAATCGACTGCGCGTATCGTTGCGCCCACCTGGAACGCACAGACTGCCGCGCTCTTTGCTGGCCTGTTGATCGTCGACAGCTTTCACTACATCTTTGCGCGACTGCTGCTGCCGCATATTCACCCGACGGCTTCGGCGTTTTTTGTCCTGGCCGTGGCGACGGTCGAGGTCGCACTCTTCGCTGCCGCCCGCCGCCAACTCACCTGGCGTGTGGCGCGCATCCATTTCTGGTTCTTTGCCGCCGTTGGTTTCTTGATCGCCGCATCGACAGTGTTGAGCTACTCCGCCATCGCCTACATCGATCCGGGCACAGCGGCGATGTTGGGTAAAACCGGCGTCATCATCAGCTTGTTGCTGAGTTTGTTCTGGTTGCACGAACGGCTGAATCGTACACAGGCGGTCGGTGCGGCGCTGGCTGTGCTTGGTGCGATCACGATCAGCTTTCACCCCGGCGACGTGCTGCAGTGGGGTGCGCTGCTCATCCTGCTCTCGACCTTTCTCTACGCTGTACACACCGCCATCGTCAAGCGCTGGGGCGGTGCGATAGCGTTTCTCGATTTCTTCGTCTTTCGCCTGTTTTTCACCACCCTTTTTCTGCTTGGCTTTGTCGTCGGCGACGGTCATCTGATCTGGCCGGACGCCGCCACCTGGCTGCTGTTGCTAGTCGCTGGCACGGTGGATGTGGTGATCAGCCGTGCGCTCTACTACCAGACGCTGCGCCTCTTTCCGATGAGTATCCACACCATCATCTTGACGCTCAGTCCGGTGGTGGCGATTGCGGCGGCGCTGCTGCTCTTTGGCGAATTCCCCGGTGTGCAGGAGTTGATCGGCGGCGCCTTTGTGTTGGCCGGCGTCTTCATTGTCAACCGCGCCCGCTGAGCATATTTCCTGCTGACTGTGGTATTATCCCCCATCATGAATACACGCACGCTGTCGTGGACGCCCGCTCACCCTGCCTTTGTCGCGCTGTTGAACGCACTGGCCGCCGAAACCGACCCGCTCTACGTGGTTGGCGGCGTCGTGCGCGATGCGCTGCTGGGGCGGGGCGCCGGGTTGACCGATCTCGATCTAGTTGTCACACACGATGCGCTTGGCGTGGCGCGACGTGTGGCCGACCGGCTAGGCTGGGCCTACTACCCGCTTGACGCCGACCGCGACGTGGCGCGCCTTGTCTTTACGGCGGGCAAGACGCCGCTGGTCTGCGATATTGCCGCGATGCGCGGCGGCGATTTGACCACTGACCTGCTGGCGCGCGACTTCACCGTCAACGCACTGGCGCTGCGCTGGCGACATGGCGCGGCTGGCGACCTGGTCGATCTGACCGGGGGGCAGGCTGACCTGGCGGCGCGTCAGCTGCGCCGCGTCACCCCCTGGGGGCTGGCCGAGGACCCGGTGCGTCTGCTGCGTGCGGTGCGGCTGGCCGTGCAGCTCGACTTCACGATCGCGGCGGAGACGCTCCAGCAGATTTTGCGCATCAGCGACACGCTGCGGCTTGCCAGCCCCGAGCGGCTGCGTGATGAGCTGTGGAAACTGCTTAGTTCAGCGGCGCCCGCCCGTGCCGTCGAGCTGCTGCGCACCTATAACCTGCTGCGCTCGCTGCTGCCCGAGGTCGCCGACATGGAGGGCGTTGCCCAGACGGCGCCGCACGACGCCGATGTCTTCCAGCACACCTTGCGCACTGTGGACTACGCGCTGCGTCTGCGCGCCTGGATCACGGGCGACGCCGCTTTGACGGACGATCCGGCTACGTCTGAGATCGTCGTGATGCTGGCGCCGCACCTGCCCCGCCTGCGCCAACTGCTCCTCACGATCACGTCCGCCGAGCGCCGCGCCGTCGATTGGCTGGTCTGGTTTGCGCTCTGGCACGATGTTGGCAAGCCTGCGACGCGTACTGTCGATCGTTTCCCAGATGGCGCCGTGCGTTACCGCTTCTTGGGGCACGAAGAGTTAGGCGCCGAGCTGGCGGCGCGCCGGCTCGATGCGCTCCGGTTCAGCCGTTTCGAGGTTGCGTTGACGCATGCCGTGATCCGCGCCCACATGCGCCCGCATCTGCTGCACGCTTCCTTCGGCGGCGAGGCGATCAGCCGGCGTGCTCAGTATCGCTTTTTTTGCGACAACGACGGGCGCGCTGCTGAAACGTTGGTCGGCGTCAGCACTATCCTGCTGGCGCTGGCCGATTATCAGGCGATCTACGCCGTGTCGCCGCCGCCAGAGTGGCCGGCGTATGTGCAGCACATGGCCGAGTTGATCGACTATGGGCTGGCGCCCAACGGTTTTGCTGAGGTGCGCACGCCGTTGGTTGATGGGCATACGCTGATGACCTACTTCGATTTATCGCCGGGGCGACAGGTTGGAGTCTTGCTGGAGCAACTGCGCGAAGCGCAGGCCGCCGGCGAGATCGCAACGCCAGAAGCCGCACTTGCGTTGGCAGCGCAGTTGTTGGTGCAAAATGTGCTGCCGTAGGCCCCCGGTCGTGGGGTTTGGATGAGCTGATGACTGAGTTTTGTCCGCATCTGAGCGCTGTCGCTCACGACAACCGGCGGGAGCCACCCGTCGAATTTCCCAGTTTTGAGAACCAGTGTCTGGCTGCGGGCGCCGGCGAGTTGATCCTGTTGGGCGACCAGGCTACCTATTGCTTTAGCCCAGACCATCAACTCTGTCCGCGCTTTCGCCGTGCGCGGACAGCGCAAGCCAGCGACGCCGGGCTTACGTTTGTCCCACTGCACACCAACGCCGAGGAGAGCTGGTTGCCCGGCGTTTCAGCAGAAGGGGACTTTGGCGGCGACTTCACCCCGCTGCTAGGCGTCGATGCCACGTTATCGGAGAACACCGGCCAGCGACGGTGGGGCTGGATCGGCGCCGCGCTGATCTTTGCGACTGTTTTCCTGTGTGGCAGTATGATGGCCGGGTACACTGGCTGGCAGTGGATGCTCCGCAATCTGCCCGCGCGCACGGCTGGCAATGGCCGCGTCGACACCGTGAGCGCCGCCAGTCCTGCACCAGCGGTCTTCCTGGTCTACACGGCCACGCCGGCGTCGGCAAGCACGCTGGCAGCGGGCGCCCCGACCGCGCCCGTGATCGTGGCGCCGCCAGTGGCGAGCCAACCGTCGGCCCTACCGATTGCCGTCACGCCAACGCCGCTGGTGCTGGCGCCGCCGTTAGCCGAGGCCGTCACCGGCGACGCGGCGCTGCCCGCTGGCGACGCGACGCCGATCATCAACGTCGAGGCGCCGATTCCGACCCGCCGCCCCACGCCGATCTTCGATCTGCCCACATCGACGCCGGTGGAGGTGGCGCTCCCCGCGCCGACAGCCACCGCGACGCCGGCGCCACTCGGCACACCGTTTGTGTTGTTTGCGCCCGATGAATCCGCGCTCAAGGAAGGGCGCTGCACCATCGTGCGGTGGAATGTGAAAAATGTGCGCGAGGTCTATTATCAGAATCTGCCGATGAGTGGGCAGGGCGAACGCGAGGAATGTATCGACGACGAGAGTCGCGTCTTCACGCTGCTGGTTGTGCTGGGTGATGGCGCGTCACAAATCTACACGACCACCGTCGCTTACCTGGCGCCGACGCTCACGCCAACTGTCACGCCCAGCTTTACGCCCGAGCCGGTCTTCACCCCCACCTGGACGCCGATCCCACCAACCGCTACGCCCGCGCCGGTCGTGAATTATGGCGTCGCCTTGACTGTAAACGGCGCAGCAGAGGTGACGTGCAGCCCTGGTCAAAGTTGTGACGTGGGGCTGCTGGTGACCAATGCTGGCGACGCCAGCGACACGCTGATCGTCACCATCACCCAGGGCGGCGCGTTTGCCAGCCTGCTTTGTCGTCCTGATGGCGTCTGCGCCGGCAACGACCTGAGCATTGCCAATGTCGGGCCTGGGAACACGGCCTATGTCACCTTGCGCATCACGCCACCTACTGACGCCGCCGCTGGTCAAGGTACAAGCTATGTGCTGGTGGCCGCCAGTGGTGGCTCTGGGCGCACGGTCACGTCGTCGGCGGTGAGTGTGATGGTCGCTACGCCGTAGCGCTGCAAATGGAGGAAACCCGGATGGCCGAAGAAACCTTGCTCGATCGTGTCCGATCGGCGCTAACGCCGCATTCTCAATCGTTAGCGCGCGTTGTCCCCGACCCACTCGATGAGGCAAAGGTGCGTCAGGCGGTCAGTCAGACAGCCCGTAGTCGCGTCAGTGCCACGCTGCGCCAATTGCGCGCCGCACGCCGCCTCTCCTACGACGCCATCCGCCAGCGCACCGGGCTTTCGCAGCAACTGCTCTACGACACGGAATATCGCGACCGCCGCCTGACCCTGGACGAATTGCGGTTGTTGGCCGAGTGCTACGGCGTCAGCGCCGACGATGTGCTGGGCGTGGATGTTGAATCGCAGTGGGCGACCATGGGGAAGGAGTGACCGTGCGTCTGGAAGTTGATCTCGCCGTGGCAAAAGTGGGGAAATACGCATCGTCCGAAAGCGGCGACACTGTCGAGATTGTGGAGCGCCCACACGGCGGCTTCAGCATTGTGGTTGCCGACGGCCAGCGCTCCGGCGCCAGCGCCAAGGCGATCAGCAACCTGGTGGCGCGCAAGGTGATCTCGTTGATCGCCGAGGGGGTGCGTGATGGCGCCGTGGCGCGCGCCGCCCACGATTATTTGCGCACCCAGCGCAGTGGTCAGGTCAGTTGCGAGTTGACAATTGTCAGCGCGGACATGGCGACGCGCACATTGGTTCTCAGCCGCAACACACGCTGCCCGAGCCTGCTGCGCCGCGCCGATGCCACGCTCTGGTTCGACGCACCGACCGCCCCGATCGGTATTCATCGTAATACCAAGCCCCAGGTCGCTGAGATCGCGCTGGCGCCACAGTTGACGCTTGTCGTTGTGACCGACGGTGTGTGGAGTGCGGGCAGTCTCACCGGCGCCCCCGTCGTCGACCTGGCCGCAGAGCTGGCGGTGATCGACGCCGACTGCACCGCCACCGCTGCGACGCTGGCGGATGCGCTCCTGCAGGCGGCGGTGGTGCGTGAGCATAGCCGCCCGCGTGATGACGCCACCGTGCTCGTGGTCAAGGTGCGCCAGCAAAGCCAGGACAGTGAGGTGCGCCGGTTGCAGATGACGGCGCCGCTGTGAAGTGATGTTGCGCAATAATCGCGCGAGGTGACTATGCCCACCGCCAGTTTGATGACAGAGAAACTACCGCTGATTAAGGTCGTCGGCGTGAGCGCCAGCGGGAAGTCAACACTGGTCGGCGGGTTGCGCGCGGCAGGCTGGAATGCGCGCCCGGTCACCCAGGAGCATAGCGATGTCGCCGACCTGTGGAAGCAGTTCGGTTTTCCGTACATCTTGATCTATCTTGACAATGATCTGGAAGGACAGCAGGCGCGGCGCCCCGACGTGACCTGGGATGCTGGCAACCTGGCGGAGGAACGGCGGCGCCTGCATCATGCTCACGCGCACGCCGACTTGCGCATCAACACAGCGCACCTGACTGCGCTGCAAGTGCAAGAATTGGTGGCGGCATTTCTGCTGGCCAGGGCGATCCGTCGCGCCGCCACACCGCTGCCGCCCCTCCCGCGTACTGGGGGCAGCGCGCGCGGGTGACGGTCTGCCTGGGGCGCTACGTCGGCGGGCGCGTATACGCGACGGCCAACTCTGGCTGGCGCGGGCCCTCGACCCAGACCTGACCGTCGGCCCAATTTTCCTCTTTCCAGATCGGCACGATTGCCTTCAGTCGTTCAATCGCGTAGCGACACGCCTCGAAGCAGCCATCCCCGCGATGGGGCGTCGCTACAGCGATGACAACGCTTGGTGCGCCGATCTCCAGCCGCCCGACGCGATGCAGGATGCTGACGGCTGTCACCTTCGGCCACTGCGCCTTGATCTCGTCGCCGATGCGCGCCAGCATTGTTTCCGCCATCTCCGTGTACGCCTCGTAATTGAGAAAATCGGTGCCGCGCACACCGGTCTCCGTCACGGTTGCCCCGCGCACAACGCCGGCAAAGGTCGCAATGGCGCCGCAATCGGGATGCGTCACCCGCTGCGCTACGTCGTCCAGCGACAAGGGCTGCGCCGTAATCTCGTACAGTTTCCGCCCCGCGTCCGCCGGTGCGTCGGCGCCACCCGACACGGGCGGGAAAATCGCCACTTCATCGCCGTCGTGCAGCACCTGATCGCCTTTTGCATACGCCTGGTTGACGGCGGCGTAGAAGGTGCGCTGCCCGATCGTTAGCGTCGGGTAGCGTTGGTCGATGGCGACCAGCGCATCATCCAATGTGGCGCCGGCGGGTAGTTCGAGCGGCTGTTGCGCCCAACCGGCAAGCTGGCGCAAAGTGGCAAAGAGTCGAACGTTGATTTGCATTATGCAACCTCGTCTGTGGAATCGGGAGGGGCAACCGGCGCGTGCAATGCGGCGTCATCTTCGGTGCGGCGCCACGCCCCTGAATTGCCGCCCTCTTTGGTGAGCAATCGAATATCGCCGATAACCATGTTTTTGTCCAGCGCCTTCGCCATGTCATAGATCGTCAGCGCCGCAATGCTCACTGCCGTCAACGCCTCCATCTCGACGCCGGTCTGTCCGTTGCAGCGCACGGTGGCGGTGATCAGCACACGGCTGGCTGTGTCGTCAATGGTGAACTCCACACCCACTTTCGTGAGCAGCAGGGTGTGGCAGAGCGGGATGAGCTCCGGCGTGCGTTTGGCGGCCATGATGCCGGCGATGCGCGCTGCGGCCAGTACATCCCCCTTGGGCGTCGCGCCATCGCGGAGCGCAGCCAGCGTCGCCGGCGCCATGCGCACTTCACCGGCCGCCACCGCTGTGCGCGTCGTTGTCGCCTTGTCGCCGACATCGACCATTGTGGCGCGCCCCTGCTGATCGAGATGGGTCAATGTAGTAGATTCTGTCATTATCGCCTTTCCATTCGGATGACTGTACACAAATTCAGCACCGCATGAATCGCACTCAATGGCGCAAAGCACGCGAAGAAAACCATCTTTACCTTTGGACAGTCACATTTGCTCCTTTCGTTCATTGAGGCTCTCCGATCAGCAGCGCGCTGACGATGCTGCCTGCTGGCAGCACGCCCTCCCCTTGCGGCAGTTCTAGCAGGGCGTTGGCGGAGCGCATACTAAGCAGCCGGCTGCTCGCCTGGTTGCCTGTGCTGGCAGCCACGAAGCCGCCGCGCCCTTCATTGGGGGCGGTTTCCCAGCGCACACTGGCCCGGTGATACTCCGGGCGGGCGGGATCAAGCGCTAGTGGCTGGTCGATCATTACCTGGATGCGCGTGAGTTCAGGGTTGTCCCAACCCGCCAGACGCCGCAGTGCCGGTGCGCCCAGCAGGTAAAAGGTCACCAGGCTGCTGACTGGATTGCCGGGCAGGGCAAAGACAAGCCGCTGGCGGTCTGCGTGCGGCACGGTGGCAAAGGTGCAGGGTTTGCCCGGCTTCATACGCAGGCGGCCAAAATGCACGACGCCGATGCGGTCGAGCAGTGGTTTGAGGAGATCGAGGTTGCCCATCGACACGCCCCCCGAAGTCAGCAGCACATCCGCTTCGGCCAGCCCGCGCTGCACTGCCGCCGCCAACGCGTCGGGCGTGTCGCCAACGATGCCCTGATCGACGACAACGCCACCCACCGTGGCGACGGCGGCCGCCAGCGTGGGGCGGTTGCTGTCGTAGATTTGGCTGCGTCCAGGGGTGGCGCCAGCGTCAACCAGCTCATCACCCGTCGAGAGGATCGCCACGCGCGGCGCCGGGTACACGCTCACCGTTGTTACGCCGACGGTTGCCAATAGTCCCAGTTCGGCGGCGCCCAGGCGCGTTCTGCCTGTAAGCACGGCCTCCCCTGGGGCGATGTCGCAGCCGATCGGGCGCACGTCGGCGCCGGCTGCAACGCGCGTCCGAATATGAACACGCCCCAGATTTTTCGTGTAGTCATAAAAAATATCTACCTCTGGCATTGTATCTTCTACCATAACCACAGCATCAGCGCCAGGGGGCAGGGGCGCGCCGGTGGTAATGTAGGCGACGGCGCCCGGCGTCACGGTGAAGTCGGGCACGCGCCCGGCGGTCGCGGCGCCGATGATTGGATAGATGCCGGGCCCATCGGCGGCGACGACGGCGTAGCCATCCTTGATCGCGGCAGCAAAGGGCGGCAGCGGGTGGGTGGCGTAAACGGTTTCCGCCAGGAGGCGGTCGCGCGCGGTAGTTGTCGGCACGCGCACTGGCGGCAGCGGTGCGCTTTGGGCGAGGACGATAGCGAGCGCGTCCGCGACATCGAGCATGGGATAGGGTGATGTTGTCATGACGATCCGTGGTGGTGTTGCAGCCGGTCGGCGGCGTCGTCAGTGATCATAACGTCAACCACACCAGGGGCGTGCGCCAACTCCTGCGCGGCGCGTGTCGTGCATTTGACAAAAAGCAGGTTGAAGCCGGTGGCCTGGCTCATGGTCGCCACTTCATCGGTCAGCCGCTGCTGCTCCAGCCAGCTTGCCAGTTCGCTGCGATGCGCTTCTGTGGCGGCGCGCAGCTGGCGATAGCGTTCGTCGCGCGGGTAGGTCGCCAGTTCGTCGGCGGGCGGGCGTTCGACCTCCAGCACGACATTGATCAGTTGCGCTGGATCGATTGTAGTTGCGCGACCGTCGAGCGTGAGCGTGCGATTCATGTGATTGCCTCCTTGGTGAACCGTGCCAGACCGACGCCGGTCTGGCCTGCGGGGGCGGTGGGGAGGGGTAGAGCGCTCTTCAGCAGCCGATTGGTGAGGGTGGCGCCCTGGACGACATGGTTACAGCAGGCGTAGAGCGCAGCGATCCCGGTCACATAGGGGGTCGCCATGCTGGTGCCGCTCAAGGCGCGGTAATGGCTGCGGTTTTTGGCGTCACGTTCGTAGCTGGAGATCACATCCACGCCGTACCCCATCAAGTTTGGCTCCGCCTCCTGGGTGACGGGGGAGATGCCGCTGCTGCTGAACTCGGCGACGGTCTGCGTAAAATCGACGGCGCCGACCGAGATCGTGTTGGCAAAGTAGGCGGGGGCGCGCACTTGGCCGGGACCTTCGTTGCCAACCGCCGTGATCGGCAGCACGGCGAAGTCGTTGGTGAGCACGTCGAGCATGGTCTTCATCGCCTGGCTGACGGTCTGATACTCCTGTTTGGAGAGGGTGCGGCGGCTGAAACCGAGCGACATGTTGACGATAACCGGCTTGTCGCGGTTGGCTGCGATCTCGAACTGCGCCAGCAGCCAGTCGAGCGCGGTCACAACGCGCTCCAGGCTGGTTTTGAGCGTCTCGCTTTCGAGCACGGCCGCCACCATCAGGTCAACGTCGGGGGCGATGCCCACGTGTTTGCCAGCAATCACGCCGGTGACGTGGGTGCCGTGACCGTCGACATCGAAGCCGCGACATGCGCGCATCCGGCCTGTGACAGCGTCGAAGGGGATGTAGCGAAAGTCGATTTTTTTGTGGCGCAGTTCGCGGTGATCGGCGTCGACGCCGGTGTCGAGGATGCAGACAGTGACGCCCTTGCCCCTAATCCCCTGGCGGTGCGCCTCCGCAATCCCGCTCACGTCCGGCCATTGGGGGATCGTGCGCGGCAGGCGAATGTAATCGGCGCCGCGCGCTGGAGTGGGCGCCGACATCTCAAGGTTGGGGACGATCAGGTACTCTGGGGCAAGCAGTTCTCGTGCCGACTGTTCGATTTTTGGGCTGCTGGTCTTGACGACGTAGGCATCGAGATACGGCAGCACCTCGAAGCTGTGCTTGACGCCTGGGGCTTCTTCGCAAGGATGCACTGGCGTCAGGCCAAGGTCGGCAAGGCGTTCGGGCATGGTCGTAGTCGGGGTGGCGGCCACGAGGGCAGCACGCGTCTCTTCAGCGGGAGCATGCATCCGTTCGGCTTCGCCAATGCGAGGCTGCCGGCGCAGTGCGATGAATTTCTCGCTCATATCGTCAGTCCATTTCCATGATAGCGGCGATTGTGACCATCTCATATTATTTTGCCACAGGCAATGCCCTGCTTCAAGCGTTCTTGTATCCGTTTTGGGGTTGCTTTCGTGGCGACTAATGTAGAATGGTGCCGTACTTGCACTTGCGGCAACATCGATCTGAATACCATACGAAGGTGACCTGATGATTGCGAACCAATACACGATTGTCTTGGAAACAGATGAGGATCGGGAGGCGGTCATATTCCTCCATGCACGACTCAGCGAGTTCAATGTGGCGCATACCGGCGACAGTTTCTATCGCTCGCTTGTGATTGTGGCGCGTGGCGCGCAGGGCGAGATCATCGGAGGGGTTGCTTGGCGATATCTACTGTGAGGCGCTGGCAATCAACATTTTGTGGTGCATGAAGATTGGCGCGGAGGCGGGGTTGGCGCGGCGTTGGTGGCGCGCGCCGAGAACGAAGCTGTTGCCGCCGGCTGTCGTTTTGCACATGTCGATACGATGGCGTACCAGGCGCCTCGTTTCTACCAAAAGCTCGGGTATGTGGTGTTTGGCGAGCTTGGCCCGTACAACGGACAGTTCACGCGCTACTATCTCAAAAAGGATCTCGGTGACGCATGAATTCGACTTCGACGATCACAGCGCGCGGCTTTTGGTTTGTGTTGGCGGCGGCGGTCTGTTGGGGGACAACCGGCACGGCGCAGGCATTTGCGCCTACGGGCGCCACGCCGCTGGCGGTCGGCGCGCTGCGGTTGTTAATCGGTGGGAGCGCGCTGCTGCTCCTGGCAGTGGGGCGGCGCCAACTGCGGTGGGATGGCTGGCCGGTGGCGGCGACGGCGACGGCGATTGGTACGATCGCTGGCTATCAGTTGTTTTTCTTTGCCGGCGTGGCGCGCACGGGTGTAGCCGTCGGCACGGTGGTCGCCATCGGCAGCGCGCCGGTGATGGCCGGGCTGTTGGGGATGCTGCTGCTGGGCGAGCGGCCTACGGGGCGCTGGCTGCTGGCGACGCTGCTGGCGGTGGCGGGCTGTACGCTGTTGATCGCCACCGGCGGTGAGTTGCAGATCGATCTGCCAGGCATCATCCTGGCGGTTGGCGCGGGTGCTGCGTATGCGCTCTACACGATCGCCAGCAAGGATTTGCTGCGCGTGCAGCCGCCCGATGCAGTTACGGCAGTGGCGTTTTTCGGCGGGGCGCTGCTGCTGGCGCCGCTGCTGTTCTTTGTCGATTTGTCGTGGCTGGCGCAGCCGCGCGGGCTGCTAGTGGCGCTGCACCTTGGGCTGGTGACGACGACGCTGGCCTACACGCTCTACATTCGTGGGCTGCTGACCCTGCCCACGGCCACGGCGGTGACGCTGGCGCTGGCCGAACCGCTGACGGCGGCCATGCTCGGTGTGCTTGTCCTCGGCGAACAGCTCACGCTGCCTGCGCTGCTCGGCATGACGCTAATCTTTGCCGGCCTCTTTGTGCTGACGATGGGTGTGCGTCGCCCGGCGCGCACGTCTGCCCCACGCGCAAAAACGACTGGAACATCATGATCCGTTTGCTTGGCGCCGGGCTACTGGCCGCACTCTTTTTCAGCAGCACCTTCATTCTCAACCGCGCCATGAGTCTAGAAGGCGGGCACTGGGTTTGGTCGGCCAGCCTGCGTTATCTGTGGATGACCGCCTTTCTCGTGACTGGCCCGTTTCTGATCGGGCGCGGGCGTCTGTTGGGTGATGCGCTGCGGCTCTTGCGGCGACACTGGCGCTTCTGGCTGGTGGCCGGGACGATTGGGTTTGGCGTCTTTTATGCGGGCGTCACGTTTGCTGCCTCCTACGCGCCGGGTTGGGTGGTGGCGACGACGTGGCAGGTGACGGTGCTGGCGTCACCGCTGGTGCTGTTAGCCTATGGGCGGCGTGTGCCGCTGCGCGGCGTGGTCTTCACGGTGTTGATTTTTCTGGGCATCGTGCTGGTCAATTGGGGACAGGTGGGGACAATGACGTGGGGCGCCGTGCTGCTGGGCGGGCTACCGGTATTGGTGGCAGCGTTTGCATACCCGACCGGGCTGCAGATGGTCTGGGAGGCGCGGGCAGGTGGTCATGCGCGGATTCCCTATATCGTCGATTCGGTGCTGAACGACAGCTTTGCGCGTGTGCTGCTGTTGACGCTTGGTTCGTTGCCCTTTTGGCTCATCATGATCGTCGTGACGCAGCCGCCGCCGCCCACCGTCGGCCAGTGGGCAAGCACGGCGCTCGTGGCGCTTCTCTCCGGCGTGATTGCGACCAGCCTCTTTGTCTACGCCCGCCATCGGGCGCGCACTGCCTATGAATTGGCGGCGGTGGATGCAACGCAGGCAGCCGAGGTGCTCTTTGCGTTGGCAGGTGAGATTCTGCTGCTGGGGGGCGCGCTACCAGACTTGCAGGCGCTGATGGGCATCGGCGTAACCATGCTGGGGTTGGTGCTATATTTGCTGGCGCAGGGAAAAAGATAGTTGTGTATCAGATTTTTCGTATAGCCATATCAAGCAATTCACTCAACACCTTCTGCACAACCTCAAACGAAAACCACATCTTTACCAACGTCTGTCCATGCTGCGCCAGGTGTAGCCAGTGCGCGTCATCGTGATAGAGGCGCACAATGGACGCAGCAAAGTCGGCGGGCGTCGTGGCAATCAGTGCGTCCTCACCGGAGCGGGCGTGTGTGCCCTCGGCGGCGACGGGCGTCATGACGACGGGCAGCCCGTGCGCCATTGCCTCCAGCACCTTCCCCTTGATGCCGGCGCCAAAACGCAGCGGCGCAATTGCCAGGCGGCTGGCGGCGTAAAGGGGCGTCAAGTCGGGCACGTGGCCGGTCACGATTACGCTGGGGGCGGCCAGGGCGGTCACTTCCGGCGTCGGCAGCCCCACCAGCCGCACCACGACGCCCGGCAGGTGGGGCTGCACCTGCGGCCAGATGTCAGCAACGAAGTGCTGCACGGCGTCACGGTTGGGCATGTGAACGAAGTTGCCGACAAAGAGCAGGTCGCGACGCGCTGCTGGCCCAGGCGGGTCGGGCACAATGGTGTGAATGTTGGAAACGATGCGCACATGCGCCGCCGGGCAAAGGCGCTGCAGCAGGTCGGCCTCCTCCGGCGTCACCACCAGGGTGTAATCGGCTGCGGCAGCGATCTGAAGTTGGCGCGCCTGAACCATGCGCCCTTGCCGCTGCAATGCCTCGCTGCGCCGGAGATTAGCAGCGCGCAACATGCTGACAAAGGTCAATTCGATAGTGTCAAAGATGATGACGGCATTGGGGGCCAGGCGTCGCAGTTCATCCATGAAATCAGGCGTCCCCGGCACTACAGCGAGCAGGATCGCGTCGAAGCGGTCGGGGTTGGCGGCCAGGTAGGCAAGCGGAGCGTCTGGACCCACGGCGGTGACGCCGTGGGTGGCCAACTGCGACCGCGCTTCATCCATCCGCGCTGTGTAGTCGGGGTGAAAGACGTGGCCGGTGGCAAGTAGCGTTACCTGCCAGCCAAGTGTACGCATCGCCTGCACCATGGATAGAGTGCGCAGCGAGGCGCCATCCAGGTCGGGCAATGGAAAGGTGTGCGAGATGGCGAGAAGTTGGCGTGTCACTTGACGGAAACTGAAAATCCTCGTATAGTGCGACAGAAATTGATAGTCTAGCATGCGCTTCAGGAAAAGGAGAAGTAGATGAGTGAGCGCGTTACAGGCACGGTGAAATGGTTCAACGATGCCAAAGGGTACGGGTTTATCTCGCGCGATGAGGGTGGCGACGATGTGTTTGTGCATTTCTCGGCGGTCTCTGGCAATGGTTTTAAGAGCCTGGCCGAGGGGCAGCGCGTCGAATTCACGATTGAACAAGGAGCGAAAGGCGTGGCAGCCTCGAATGTGGTCAAATTAGGCGGCGTGGCTTGATGAACGGAAAAAATCTTGTCGTAGCCGACAACACCGTGGTGCGAATCGAGTATTCGTTGACGTTGCAGGATGGGGAAATCATCGACAGTTCGGCGGAGGATGGGCCGCTGGAGTTTCTCCAGGGGGCGCAGGAGATCATCCCTGGCCTGGAGGCTGCACTCTACGGCATGGGCGTCGGCGAACGCAAAGAGGTTGTGGTGACGCCCGACCTGGCCTATGGCGAGTATGACCCGGACGATTATCAGGTGCTGCCGCTGGATGCCTTCGAGGAGGGCGTCGAGTTGGAGCCGGGCATGGAGATCGAGTTCGTCGACGATGAAAGCGGCGAGCCGATTGCGGGCTATATCAGCGAGATTCAGCCCGATGGGGTGGTGATTGATTTCAACCACTGGCTGGCCGGCGAGACGCTGCATTTCGATGTGAAGGTTGTTGGGGTGCGCCCGGCGCTGCCGGAAGAAGTGGAACACGGTCACGCCCACAGTGGCGGCCATCATCACCATTGAGGATAGGCGACTGTCAGCGATTGTAGACAGGTTGACGCAAACAGGTTGACGTGGGGCGGCTGGTCAGACCAGCCGCCCCACGCTGATCTTTGAGCAACAAAAAAAGGCGTCGAGCATTCGACGCCTTCGCATAATCCGTCGGAACGTGTTATGCGATCTTCTTCAAGACAGGCAGCCCGTTTTTGCTTTCAGCGTGCGTGTAGCCTGTGGGGAGCGCTTCAAGCGCACCCTCCTTCACCTCTT
>Ga0209398_1001095_pt1 | contig 14755 bp, 10 predicted proteins | sample AshMeaBigSpring_FD_184125 | JGI IMG/M metagenome (GOLD analysis project Ga0209398, IMG submission 184125) | Groundwater microbial communities from Big Spring, Nevada to study Microbial Dark Matter (Phase II) - Ash Meadows Big Spring (SPAdes)... | ecosystem: Environmental > Aquatic > Deep... | reverse complement strand
ATTAGTTGTGAGGAATTGATTCAGTATGTAAAAGCTCCTGACTTTCCTACAGGTGGTGTAATTTATGGAATGGAGGATGTGAAACAAGCTTTTTTAACAGGAAGAGGAAGGGTAGTTGTAAGAGGTAAATGTCATGTTGAAACAAAAGCAAGTGGAAGAGAACAAATCATTATTACAGAAGTGCCTTACCAAGTTGGTTTAGATGCACTAACCAACAAAATTGGGCAACTTGTAAATGATAAAGTAATCGAAGGAATTGCTCACGTAAACAATGAAAGCAATAGTAGAGAAGGGAATCGTGTAGTTGTAGATTTAAAACGAGATGCAGTAGCACAAGTAATTATTAATCAATTATATAAGTTTACCGAATTACAATCTAGTTATGGTATTAATAATGTGGCCATTAGCAAGGGTAGACCAAAAATTCTGAATTTAAAAGACTTAATTGTTGAGTTTATTGAATTTAGAATGGATGTAATTACACGTAGAACAAAATTTGAACTACGAAAAGCTGAGGAAAGAGCCCATATTTTAGAAGGCTATCTAAAAGCACTAGATCATCTAGATGAAGTGATTCGTTTAATTCGAGCTAGCAGAACACCAGATGACGCCAAAACAGCCTTAATTGAAAAAAGCAGAACAGAAAATTGGTATGTGAATCAATCAATTTTCGAAGATTTAACGGATGAGTTATATAGACAAGAGCAAGGTTTATCAGAAATCCAAGCAAAGGCCATTCTAGAATTGCGTTTACAACGCTTAACAGGAATGGAAAGAGATAAAATTGTTGCTGAATTTAATGAATTATTACAAATCATCAAGCGTTTAAAAGCACTATTAGCTAGCGAATTCTTAAGATATGAATTAATTAAAACGGAATTATTAGACATAAAAGCAAAGTTTGGCGACGTACGAAAAAGTGAAATTCAGTTTCTTTCTAGCGAAATGAGAATGGAAGATTTTATTAAAGAAGAAGATGTTGTTATCACTATCTCTCATTTAGGATACATTAAAAGAACAACTGCATCAGATTATCGCCAGCAAAAAAGAGGTGGAAGAGGAGCCGTTGGAAGTAAAACTAGGGAAGAAGATTATGTAGAACACTTATTTGTTGCATCTACACACCATACCATGTGTTTCTTTACTGAAAAAGGAAGATGTTTTTGGTTAAAAGTGTATGAAATTCCTGAAGGTGAAAAACAAGCAAAAGGAAGAGCTATTCAAAACCTAATGCAAATTCCGCCAGATGATAAGGTAAAAGCAATCATTGATGTAAGAAAATTAGAAGATAAAGAATTTGTAGACAGTCATTATATTGTTCTTTGTACCAAAAAAGGGATTATTAAAAAAACGGCTCTTGCAGATTTTAGTAGACCAAGAACTACAGGCGTAAATGCAATCACCATCAATGAAGGAGATGAATTATTAGAAGCAAAAATGACCGATGGTAATAGTGAAATAATGATGGCAGTAAAAAGTGGTAGAGCTATTCGTTTTCCAGAATCAAAAGTTCGTCCAACTGGTAGAGGTGCCATAGGTGTTGCAGGAATAGAAGTAGATGATACAAAAGATGAAGTAGTTGGTATGATTTGTGTAAATCCAACAGATAATAGTAGAAATGTATTGGTATTAAGTGAAAATGGTTATGGAAAAAGAACGGCTGTAGAAGATTACAGAGTAACCAATAGAGGAGGAAAAGGTGTAAAAACCATTAATATTACCGAAAAAACAGGTAATTTAATTGGAATTATGGATGTAACCGATTCAGAAGACTTAATTATTACTTGTAAATCTGGTATTACACTAAGAACATCACTTGCATCTATTAAAGAAGCAGGTAGAGCAACACAAGGTGTAAAGATTATACGTGTAGATGAAAAAGATGCAATTGCAGCATTATCGAAAATTGAAGAGCAAGAAGAAGAAGTTGTGATTGATGAAAATGCAGAAAATGTAGATGTTGTTATTGGTGAAGTAACTGAAAATGCAGCAGTAATAACAGACTCAACGAGTAATTCAGATTCAGCAACTGAACAAGAAAGTAAGGAGAATAATGAAAATTTAAATACAGATAATATTGTAGAATAAACTGATAATCAATAAAATAGAATCTTTTATGAAAAAACTTTTATTGCTTTCTATATGTACAGCTGGTTCATTTTTAGTGAAAGCACAAGAATTTAAAAAAGTATCAACAGCAATGTTGTTAAATCAGGTAGAAAATGCAAAAACTGAATTAGACAAAGCTTTGGCCGATCCAAAAAATCAAAACAAACCAGAGGGGTTTATGTGGAAAGGGAAAATATATGCAACGTTTTATAAAGATGCTAAGTTTGGTGGTAAATATCCTGATGCTTTACAAGTTGCAGACGAATTTTTACAAAAGTATTTAGCTGCTGATCCTTCTTTAAAAATAATGAAAGACAATAATAGCACCGATGCATTGTTTGATTTGTATGGACCATCTTTTAACAACGGTGTACGTACATTTACTAATAAAGCATACGATTCGGCATTGTACTTTTTTACTGTTGCTGTAAAATATAGCGATGTTATATTTAAAAACAAATTAAGCTCAAATACAGCTATTGCTTTTGATACTACATCTTTACTATATGCAGGTTTCTCTGCTCAAAATGCACAAAAACCCGATGTAGCTATTAAATTCTACGAAAGATTGATGGATAATAAAGTAGATGGAGATAACAATACCGACATTTATAAATATGCATTGGTTTATTACAGCAATACAAAACAAGAACAAAATTTTAAAAAATATGTAGCCATTGCAAAATCACTTTTTCCAAAGGTAGATTGGGAAGATTATGAAAACGACTACATGAGTAAAAACTATTCACTTGCAGATAATACCGCTTTGTATAAAAAAGAAGACGCTGCAGGAACATTAACTGCTCAGAAATACCTTCAATTTGCTGACATTTTTGCGAATATACCCAAAGAAGAAAAGTCAAAGTTAGATAGTACAACACTTTCAGATTACCAACATTTAGCAATTGAAGCCTTTAAAAAAGCGTATACAAAAGATCCTTCTAACGGAATTGCTGCTTTTAATGCTGGCGTAATTTATTACACCATTTTTGGAGAAAAAGATGATAAAGTCACAGAATCTAGAAAAATTTTACAAGAATTAACTGCTGCTTACAAAGAAAAACCAGAAAAAGATCCAAAGAAAAAAGCAGCCGCTGATGCAAAATATAAAGAGCAATCTGAGGCTTTAAAAAAGCAAAGAGCCGATTTAGAAAAACCAATGTTTGAAGCAATTGATAATAGTATTGAATGGCTTGAAAAAGCATTTGCAACTTTGAAAGAAAAACAAAACAGAACGAATACCGAAAGAAGTTGCTTAAATAAATCAGTAGACTTTTTAGCAAACTTATACGGTTTTAAAAGAGACAAGAGTAGCGGTAAAGATCCTAAAGCGTATGATATTTACGATGCTAAATACAAATTATACGACGGGTTACACAGCAAATTTTAATTGATTGCATACAAGCCATTACGAAAGTAGTGGCTTTTTAAAGAATTAATCATTTAACATAATATAAATTATAAGATAAATTAAAGCTATTTTTTCTGTCGAAAACATAATACATCTTTTACATTCTTTCATTATTTTAACCATTTCTATTCTTATCAAAACCTTAGATTTGCAACTATGAAAGTTAGCAACGAAACTAAAGTGGGTGCACTTACTGCAATAGCCATTACTTTATTAATTCTAGGATTTAATTTTTTAAAAGGAAAAAGTTTATTTAAAACGGGCAACTATTTATATGCTAAATATCCAAATACCAAGGGTTTAATGATTTCTCATCCGGTTTATGTTAACGGTTTTAAAGTTGGTTTAGTTGCTGATATTGAAAATACCGATCCTAGCTTGAAAGAAATTGTTTTAACCATAAAACTCAATCAAAAATTTAATATTCCCACTAATTCTGTTGCATCTATTAAAGAAAGTGCTTTAGGCACACCAAGTGTAGAAATTGTTTTAGGAACAGAAACAAAATATTTAAATTCTGGTGATACACTTGTTACAGGCAATAATGATGGTTTATTGGGTGCGTTAACTCAAAAAATTGCACCAATTGGTGATCAATTAAAAGCTACTTTACAAAGTTTGGACAGCGTTTTAAAAAATGTAAATGCTTTACTTGATCCTTCGGCTAAAGGAAATTTACAACAAAGTATAGCAAACGTAAATAAAGCTACAGCTAGTTTAGCAGCTTCTACAGCATCTATTCAATCGATGATGAATGCTCAAACTGGCAGTATTGCACAATCGATGAACAATCTGAATAGTTTTAGTAAAAACTTAGCTGATAACAACGAAAAGATTACTAAAATGATGACGAATATTGAAAAAACAACTGAAAATTTATCAAAAGCTGATATCGATGGCACCATTGCATCTTTAAAAAATACCATAGATAATTTAAACGGATTGGTTGAAAAAGTGGCTAGTAAAGATGGTTCTTTAGGTTTATTAATGAATGATAAAACCTTATATAACAATTTAACCAATACTATTAGAAGTGCCAATATTTTAGTAGATGATTTAAAAATGCATCCTAAAAGATACGTAAACGTTTCAGTTTTTGGTAAAAAAGATAAATCCATTCCGTTATCGGCTCCTCTAAATGATTCTTTTTCGGTAAAGCCTTAATCATCGCATTTTAAATTTTTCAATTTGTACTTGTTTTTTCAGAAAAAAATTCTTGCATTTTGTATCTGTATCTTTTTTGTGTTGCCTATTGTAGCACAAAAAAATGCAAATGCTGATACATTGATACGTGCTGGCAAAACCATTTTCGTAATAGGTGCAGATCGCTTAAACTCTCAAACTATAGATTCGGCAAACAAATTTTTATCTCTTGTTGGAAAAGCAAAAGTGCAACAGGAAAATACTTTTTTTGATGCAGATAGCATTGTTCTTAATGAAATTGATAATAGTTTAGAAGCTTTTGGCAATATTCATATCAACGATGCCGATAGTGTGCATACTTATGCTCAATATCTGAAATATGTGGGTAAAGAAAAAAAGGCATATTTAAGTAAAAAAGTACGATTAACAGACGGAAAAGGCATTTTAACAACAGACGATTTGGTATATGATGTGCAACTGAAAATTGGTACTTTTACCAATGGTGGTAAGGTTGTAAATGGAAAAACTGTTTTAACTAGCAAAGAAGGATATTATTATGGAGAAACTAGAGACGTTTATTTTAAAAAGAAAGTGGTTTTAAACGATCCTGATTTTAAAATTTATACTGATACCCTACTCTACAATTTAAATACTGAAATTTCTACATTTGTTTGTCCAACAAAAATCATCAATGGAAAAAGAACAATTACCACAAGCGATGGATTGTATGATGTGAAAAATAAAAAGGCGTACTTTAATAAACGTCCGTTTATTGATGATAGTACGTACACATTTACTGCAGACAAAGCCGCTATAGACGATAAAACAGGCTTAAGCGAATATGCAGGAAATGCTGTTTACAGAAGCAAGGATTCTGTAAGTGGCTACGATTTAATTGCAGGAAATATTAAATTGAATAAAGCCACCAATACTTTTTTAGCTACTCAAAAACCTTTGTTGTTTTTAAAACAGGAAAAAGATACCATTTATATTACAGCTGATACCTTGTTTTCTAGTAAACTATCTGAACTTTTAAAAACAAGAAATGTGCACAGCATTAGACCAATCAATACAGATTCAATTCCAGTTCTTGCAAAAAAAGACACCAATAATAACCGCTTTTTTGAAGCGTATTATCATGTAAAAATATTTTCAGATTCTTTACAAGCCGTTTGTGATAGTATGTTTTATTCACTTGAAGATTCTGTTTTTCGTTTATATAAAAATCCCGTTGCATGGTCACAAGAAAACCAAATTACAGGCGATACTTTGTTTTTATTTACTGAAAATAAAAAGCCACAGCAATTATTGGTGTATGAAAATGCAATGAGTGTGCAAAAAGTTGGTGAATTGTATTTTAATCAAATAAAGGGAAACAGTATTACAGCCTTATTTTCTGATGGAAAAATTGATAGCCTGAGAGCAAAAGGCAATGCTGAAACGGTTTATTACGGACAAGATGAACAAAACAAATTTATTGGCGTAAACAAAGCCAATTGTGATGTGATTGACATGTATTTTCAACGACAAAAAGATAGATCAACAGCACAAAAAATTGTACTCAGAAACAACCTTGAAGGAACAGCTTACCCAATGAGGCAAGTAAACCATGAAACCTTACGATTAAAAAACTTTCAGTGGTTAATTCAAAAACGACCCAAAACCAAATTCGATATTTTATTGGCTGAGTAAATAAGTAGTTGCTGCTTCCCCTCTCCTGTTGAGAATATTTTTCTTAAAATATTGATAAGAATTTTAATTTCAAATAAAATTCACAGTGAATAAACCTAAATATTTATATAAATCAGAAGATGAGTTTAAGGTTTATTCATTTTACAGTGAAGGAATTAAAGGTGTTATTAAAAAATTGGTAGTATTCTCTCATACTGGAGAAAATAACATATACAATCTTGGTTTTGGAGATTATGACCCAAAAACTGAACAAATTGATGACGAAACTATCACAAATAATGGGGATAGTTTAAAAGTTTTGGCAACTGTTGCTTCAACTGTGTATGCATTTACTGAAAAGTATCCTGATGCATTGGTTTTTGCTACTGGAAGCAATGGTATTAGAACTCGTTTGTATAGAATGGGAATTGCCAATAACTTGGAAGATATAAAAGAGGATTTTGAAGTATATGGTCTTCGGGTTGACAATAATATTTGGGAAGAATTTTGTATAGGTATCGATTATGAAGCATTTATTGTAAAACGAAAAAATATAAATTTGCAAAATGACAACGCTAGATAAATTAAATAATTCGAAATTACCAATAATCGTAATAGACAAAAATTTAGAGCAATTTCGAGATAAAGAATTGTTTCCTAAAAAAATGGAGAAAGCAAAAGAAATTCTGAAGAAGTCAGGCTTACCAAAATTTAAGAAATAAAATAGCAAATTGATAAAGCTTATAAGTAAGTATAAGCTTTTAATTGCTCGTTTCCTCAATTTTTTCTACAGCCACTAAATCTTCTATTTCTACATTCATCGGTAGTAATCCAATTTGAACAATCGCTCTCTTACCCCTTAATTCTTTTACAGTACCTACTTGATAATTTTTTTTCAATTTTACCAATGTACCAACTGTTATATCTATTCTTGTTTCTTTAAACTTAGTGTCTACTTTTTTAGCTAATTTATTTACAACAATTTTTTCGTTTCCTTTAAATAGCAGGTTGTGTAAAGATTTAATAACTTGTTGTTTATCGTCTGTTTTTTTCCAGTCTAATACAACTTGTTTTAGTTTACGTTCCATGTCTTTTAAATACACCAATCTGTCTTCTGTTATTCTATTTTGGTGTTTTAAAGTTTCTATTTGTTGGCGATGTTTTTCTTTATCCATCACCAATTCCATTTCTTTTTTTAACCGTTCATTTTCTCTAATTAATTGATGCAGGTTTTTCTTTTCTACATCTAATTGTTGTAAGTCTTTTTCTGTTCTATTTAAAAGTCTATCTAATTTAAAATGATCGTCATCTACCAATTTTTTAGCCCTATTAATTAAATGTTGGGGTAACCCTATTCTTTCAGCAATTGCAAAAGTGTAACTACTACCTGGTTTACCAACTAAAAGTTTGTACATGGGTTTTAAATGCACTTCATCAAATTGCATAGCTCCATTAATAATTCCTTGTGTATGATTGGCCATTACTTTAAGGTTTAAATAATGGGTAGTTACAATTCCTATGGCATGTCTTCTCCCCAATTCTTCCATTATTACTTCGGCAAAAGCACCACCTAAATTAGGATCGCTACCACTACCTAGTTCATCTATAAAAAACATGGTTTTTCCATTGGCAACTTCAATAAAGTGTTTCATGTGTTGAAGATGAGAAGAGTATGTACTCAATTCAAACTCAATACTTTGTGTGTCTCCTATATGAATAAACAATTGCTTAAAAATACCCATTTCAGAAGTTGGATGCACCGGCACCAATAAACCACTTTGTAACATCATTTGGTTTAAACCAATGGTTTTCATGGTAACAGTTTTTCCACCAGCATTTGGCCCACTAATCACTAATATTCTATCTTTTTCATCTAATGTAAGCGTAACAGGAATTGTTGTTTTTTGATTTGTTTTGTTGTACAAATACAATAAAGGATGGTAGGCATCTTTCAAAGCAATGTGTGCTTTATCTACTAAGTTGGGCATTTGCCCATTCATGTCTACAGCCAATTTAGCTTTTGCTTTTATAAAATCAAACTCACCCGTAATTTCTAAATAACCCATCAACAATTTGGAGTAAATAGATAGTTTACTCGTTAAACTTCTAAGAATACGTTGCACCTCTTGTGCTTCTTCATTTTCTAAAGAAAAAACTTCATTGTTTAAAGGAATGGTTTCTTCAGGTTCAATAAAAGCAGTTTTACGGCTATCACTCTCACCATGTAGTATTCCTTTTACTTGCCTTTTGTGTTCTGCAAATACTGCTACTACCCTTCTACCATTGCTAAAACCTTCTTCAATTTCTGCTGAGTATCCAGCTTTATTTAATTTACTTACCACTTTTTCAAACATTCTTCTCAGCTCATTTCTTCGTTTAAAAAGCTTCATTCGAATGTTAAAAAGATCTTCACTTGCTTTATCTTTTACATGTCCACTTTCATCTAAAACCTCATCTATTAATTCAAGAATTACTTTTTCGTAGTAAGTATGTTCAATTACTTTTGATAAAGCATGATAAGCCATTTTTTTCTCAGCATCAAACCACCTAAAAATATTGCTAATATTGGTAACTAGTTTTCGAATATCCATCCATTGTTCACTCACCAATAATGCACCCGGAATTCCTAAAAGCTTTATGTCTTTATAATTATTAATGGTAAAGTCATTCGGAAAATAAAGGCTTTGTTGTAGTAGTAGCCTATACTCAAAGGTTTGACGCAAATCTTGTTCTATAAATTCTTTTTTAGTATGAATTCTTAAATCTGCTGCTTTTTTTTGTGCATACACCGTTTTGCAATGTTGCTCAAGCAATTGTTTTACTTTATCAAATTCAAGTTGTTGTGTTGCTGATTCTGGATATAAACGCATATAATTTTCTACACTACTATTTCTAAAGTTGTAAAGGTAACTGTTCGTTTAATAACTCTTTAGCTTGTAAATGGTTCAATATTATTTACGGTAAAATTTAAAAGGTTATTTTTTTATAGAAGAACTTGTGATAAGAATGAAGAAATGTAACTGTACTAAAATTTATCAATTGTTAGCCCTAAATTGCACCCATGAGTTTAGAATTTGAAAACGAAGAATTGCCACAACTTTTTGAGGCAGTTATAGCTACAGAAGACAAACTAGAAATTTCTGCTTTCTTAAACGATCAGAATATTAGTGATGTTGCAGAATTAATTAATGAATACCCTGAATATGAGGCTCAAATTATTGGCAATATGGCTATTCATAGGGCTGCAAGCGTTTTTAAAATTCTAGATATTGCTCAACAAAGAGACATTGTAAAAGAATTGCCTTCTTCTAAAACTGCAGAGCTTTTAAATGAATTGCCTGCCGATGATAGAACCGATTTTTTAGAAGAATTACCCAAAAGCGTTATTAGAGATTTAATAAAACTTTTAGATCCTGAAGAACGTAAAATTACCCTTTCATTACTAGGTTATCCTGAAGATAGTGTGGGGCGTTTAATGACGCCAGATTATGTATATGTGTACGAACACAATACCGTTGAAGAAGTGTTTGTAACCATCAGACGCTATGCTAAAAACAGCGAAACCATCGATGTGATTTATGTAATTAATGAAAATGGAGAATTAATTGATGACATTAGAATACGTGATATTATTTTGGCTGCACCCAATAAATATGTAAACGAATTAATTGATGAACGTGTAGTTGCTTTAAACGTTACAGACGACCAAGAATATGCCAATCAAGTATTTAAAATGAATAACCGAGTGGCTTTACCTGTTACTGATGACAATAATATTTTATTAGGCATCGTTACAATTGATGATATGCTTTGGGTTGCCAATGAAGAATTTAGTGAAGACATTCAAAAAATTGGTGGAACAGAATCGTTCGATGAACCTTATTTAGATATTCCTTTATTAAAACTATTTCGAAAAAGAGTTGGTTGGTTGGTAGTTTTATTTTTGGGTGAAATGCTTACCGCTACAGCAATGGGATATTTTGAAGATGAAATTGCTAAAGCTGTAGTATTGGCTTTGTTTGTACCATTAATTATTAGTAGTGGAGGAAACAGTGGCAGTCAGGCTAGTACTTTAATTATACAAGCAATGGCTGTTGGCGATATTAGCATCTCTGATTGGTGGCGGGTTTTGCGAAGAGAATTATTAAGTGGCATGTTGTTGGGCAGCGTTTTAGGCATTATTGGTTTTGTACGTGTAGCTGTTTGGCATAGTATTGTACCCAATATTTATGGCGTTCATTGGCAAAAAATTGGTTTTACTGTTGGGTTTAGTTTAGTGGGTGTTGTTTTATGGGGAACATTAAGCGGGTCAATGTTGCCTATTGCATTAAAAAAGTTAGGTGCAGACCCTGCTGTATCTTCTGCCCCTTTTGTAGCCACATTGGTAGATGTAACAGGACTAATAATTTACTTTAGTTTCGCCTACTTTTTTCTACAAGGGTTATTATTGTAATGAAAAGTGTTTTAGTTGTTGGCGTTTAATCTATTTATTCAATCATAAAAAAAATATACACATGTCTTCTTCAATGTTAATGGGTACTATTATTGCCGTTTCACTTGCTGCTTTAGCAGGATGGCTTATTTTTTTACAACGAAAAGCTACTTTGGCCGAAAGCAAAAAGGTTGATAATAGTAAAATGCTACAACTACAGGCTTTAGAACGATTAACGCTTTTAACAGATAGAATTGCTTTACCCAATATTATTGGTAGGGTAAATGTGCCAGGTTATTCTGTAAGAGACATGCAGCAAGCCATTACTCAAGCTATTAGAGAAGAGTTTGAATACAACATTACCCAACAAATTTATGTGAGTACGGAAGCATGGAGTGCTGTGAAAAACTTAAAAGACCAAAATATGTTAATTGTAAATCAATTAGCTAGCACCATGCCTGCTAATGCTACAGGACTAGATTTGTGTAAATTATTGTTAGAATATTTAATGAACGATAAAAAAGGAAACTTACACGAAGTAGTGAGTGAAGTTTTAAGCTACGAAGCTAAAAAGTTGTTGTAAGCGATAAACCTTTACAAAGATAATTACGGTGTTCTTTCGATTGCCTACTTAAAATATTGCCTATATGAAATCTGATAATAAAATAACGACCGATAGCGGAATTGAGATTAAAGAAGTATACACATCAGCTGACGTAACCAATAATATTCAGGACGAAAAAGCAGGACGTTTTCCGTATACAAGAGGTATTCAAGAAGATATGTATCGGGGAAAATTATGGACGATGCGTCAATACGCTGGCTTCAGTACAGCAGAAGAAAGCAACCAACGGTATCATTATTTATTACAACAAGGGGTAATGGGTTTAAGTGTGGCTTTTGATTTGCCCACACAAATTGGTTACGATAGCGATCATGAACTAGCTGAAGGCGAAGTTGGAAAAGTTGGTGTTGCCATAGATAGTTTAGAAGATATGGAGGCTTTGTTTAAAGGCATTCAACTAGAAAATGTGTCAACCTCTATGACCATTAATGCAACTGGATTTATTTTGTTAGCTTTTTACGTTGCCTTAGCCAAAAAACAAGGTGCAGACTTGAAAAAAATTAGTGGCACCATTCAAAACGATATATTAAAAGAGTATGCAGCAAGGGGAACTTACATTTATCCTCCTACTCCATCTATGCGTATTATTACTGATATTTTTGAATGGTGTGCTGCCGAATTACCCAAATGGAATACTATTTCTATTTCTGGTTATCATATAAGAGAAGCAGGAAGTAATGCTGTGCAAGAAATTGCATTTACACTCAGTAATGGTAAAGCGTATGTAGAAGCTGCTTTAGCAAAAGGTTTAGATATAAATGTTTTTGGAAAAAGATTATCGTTCTTTTTCAATGCTCATAATAACTTATTTGAAGAAGTTGCAAAATTTAGAGCCGCAAGAAGAATGTGGGCAAACATGATGAAGCAACTAGGTGCAACTGATGAAAAAGCCATGATGCTGCGTTTTCATACACAAACAGGTGGTAGCACTTTAACCGCTCAACAACCTTTAAACAATATTAGTAGGGTTACCATTCAAACTTTGGCAGCGGTATTAGGTGGCACACAAAGTTTACATACAAATGGCTACGATGAAGCCCTTAGTTTACCTACAGAACAAGCTGCAGGCATTGCTTTAAAAACCCAGCAAATTGTAGCATTTGAAAGTGGTGTTACCCAAACGGTAGATCCTTTAGCAGGATCGTATTTTATAGAAAATCTTACCAATGAAGTAGAACAAAAAGCTTGGGATTTAATTGCCAAAATAGATGCAATGGGTGGAAGTGTAAAAGCTATTGAAAATGGATTTATGCAAGATGAGATTGCAAAATCTGCTTACCATTATCAAAAGAATATTGAATCGAAAAATACCATTATTGTGGGTGTAAATCAGTTTCAAACCAAAGAAACCACCAAGGTTGAGCCCTTTGCTATTAACGATGATATTCGATTACAACAGATTAAAAAACTAGAAACATTAAAAGCCAATCGTAACCATACAAAAGTAACAGCCTGTTTACAAGCCATTGAAAAAGCTGCCGTTAACAACAATAATCTAATGCCTGTAGTAATTGATGCTGTTGAAAATAACTGTACGCTTGGCGAAATTTCTGATGTATTGAGGAATATTTTTGGTGAGTATAAGGGGTAATCGCCTCATTTTACTCCTATGTATCATCTGTTTTTTGTAAACAAATTAACAAACAATTAGAAGAAACGAAAAATTTACGTTTATCTGTTACGCTTTCAATAAAAACAAAAAAAGCTGCCCTATTTGAGACAGCCTTTTTTGGTAAATCAAACTTTCTAGCTAAAAAACTACAAATCTCATAAGCCGGATTCTGTTTTTACATTATCATTTATCTGCGATAAACATTACTGTTTACCTGTTGCTGCCTACCCTGAAATGTAGTGCAATAGCACTTTGAACGAGCAGCCCTCAAACACTTCTATACGTGGCATTACAGCACCTAAGGTTTACCCATAACTTACATTACTATAAGCTATTGTAGGCTTTTACCCTACATTTTCACCCTTACCTTTTTTCAAAGGCGGTTATTTTCTGTGGCACTATCTCTTTCTTACTTAGTAAGAAGCCGGCTATTCACCGGTAAGTTGCTCTTTGCTGTCCAGACTTTCCTTTTCAATTGCTTGAACGATAATGCGGATTTGTAGCTGTGTAAAACTAATACATTTAATAGTTAAAAAATATTTCAGTTGCTCCGTACCCAAAACGACCGTCGTATTGATTAACAAATGTTTTTACCTCTTTCTTGGTTTTTAATATTTCATGTATTTCATCTTTCAATTTTCCTTTTCCAACTCCGTGAATAATGATTAATGAAGGTTGACGATGTGCAATTGCCAAATCGTACCATTTATCAAACTCTTTTAACTGAATGGTTAGTATTTCAAAATTGTTTAAGTGATACCAATTATTACTCAACTTTTCTATATGTAAATCTACCACACTTCTTGCAGGTTCTAAATGCTGGCGAATTTGATTTGCTTGATAAATTTTATAACCTTTCGCTGCCAAACTACTCAATTCAAATTTTTCTTCTTGTTGGTACTGTTTTTCAGGATAATCTTGAAATAATTGATACGAAATGGTTGGCTCATTTTTTTCTTTCATTTGCTCTATTCGCTGAAACAACTGTTTGGGTTTTATTTTTAATACAGATTCATAATGATCGGCTAAACTTTTTTGTGGAGTGAATAATGAAAAATCAAATATAAACGATGGGCTGTCATTTACTTTTTCGAATTCAATATCATGTATATAAAAGTCGTGAAAGCCAGTGATATCGTTACTTAGTTCAAAATTTGTACTTCCGTTTGATTGTTGTTGATAGTTAAATTTAAAATGAATAGGTGTTTTGTTTACCAAATAAATTTTTAAGGAACTTACTACTTCATCATGAAAGTCGTCTAGTTCAAATTTAGGTATTAATGAAAGCCACACCCCATCTGCTACTTTTATAGCATTGGGTTTCGGTTTTTCTTTTGGAATACTATCTATAAAAACTTTATCTTTTTTAACGGGTTCTGCTGTTTTCTTTTTACTGAACCGATAGAAATATGGAAAATCAATTTGATCCATATATGCTGGAAATTTTACACCTCGTACTTCTATCATCACCAATTTATCGTTCATTATTTCTATTACTCTTCCTTCTTCATGGGTAAGTAAAACAATGATTTCATCACCAACTTGATACTTCATACAATTGCTACATTTACTATTTGGATTGCAAATGTACAATTATTGAATCCTGTAGGTAGTGACTATTGTTTTAAAAACTATTTTAAGTTTAAATACTTGCTGAATAAAGAAAAAAAGTACAAGAGTGCGACCTTTAGGTTTGTTTTAAGTTCTTTGATAGATTAGTTATTAATATTATTACGTTTTTCTTTTTTGCTA
>Ga0209398_1001093_pt1 | contig 14790 bp, 14 predicted proteins | sample AshMeaBigSpring_FD_184125 | JGI IMG/M metagenome (GOLD analysis project Ga0209398, IMG submission 184125) | Groundwater microbial communities from Big Spring, Nevada to study Microbial Dark Matter (Phase II) - Ash Meadows Big Spring (SPAdes)... | ecosystem: Environmental > Aquatic > Deep... | reverse complement strand
ACGGCGCTGCGCGCAGCGGGCCTTACCGCGGCGAGTCCGCCCCGGCGTCCGATGCGGAAGAGGTGAACCGCGCTAGCCTGCGCTCGGCGCCTTGCCGTAGTCGGTGTCCGAGACGGGCTCGAGCCAAGTCGCGGTCTCGCCCTTGGCGTCGGCCTCGGTCATCGCGAGGTGGACGAAGCTGTGGCCGGGTGCCGATCCGTGCCAGTGCTTGACGCCGCCGGCGATGACGGCGGTGTCGCCCGGAAGCAGCTCGCGCACCGGCTTGCCGGTCTCCTGCAGCCGGCCGACGCCTGAGAGCACGTGCAGCACCTGCGCGATCGGGTGGGTGTGCCAGTTCGTGCGCCCGCCCGGCATGAACGAGACCTTGTTCACCCTGAGCCTCGACGGCGCGGCCGGCTCCGGCACCAGCTCATCCTGCCAGACGCCGCCGACGAACTTGTCGGCCGGAGCGGCCTTGGTCTTGCGGGCGGAAGGACGATCGATACGCATGACGACCTCGTGGCGACTTTTGCTGGCAGGCTATCGAGCGCGGGCCTCGGCGTCCGGATCGCGCTCCGCGGTGTGGCCCTGCTCGGCGAGGCCCCGTTCGGCGAGGAATGCGCGGCCGGCGGCGGTCACATGCATGCGGACCGCGCCGCTCGCCTCGCGGCGGCGCTCGAGCAGGCCGCGGTCGATCGCGTCCTCCCACACCGTCAGCCGGGGGCAGGACGTGCGCCAGGCATCCAGCACGTCGGCATAGAGCCGCGGCTCGCGGGCGCACCACTCGACGAGGTCGCGGATCAGCGGATCCAGGGACGATTGGCTCATGTGCCGAGTGTGTCAGAGTTCGCCCGTGCCGTCCATGCAGCTTTGAGGCCGCGCCGGTGTGCGCTAGAAGAAGGGTAACGCCGGCAACCGTCCGGCCCGCAACGCTCAATTCCGGGAGGCCACACATGCTCGATCGCCGACGACTGCTGTCCGCCACTTCCTGCGGTCTCGCTGCCGCACTACTGCCGCACGCCGCGATGGCGCAGGACGCCAAGCTGCCGAACCCGCTGTCGTGGACGGCTTACGACGTCGGCTCCGGCGGCTACAACCAGTCGGTCGCGATCGGCAAGGCGCTGAAGGACGCGATGGGCGTCGACCTGCGCGTGCTGCCCGGCAAGAACGACGTCTCGCGGCAGGTGCCGCTGCGCGAGAAGAAGGTCGACTTCTCGGCGACCGGTGTCGGCGCCGCCTACCTCGCGCAGGAGGGCGTGTTCGAGTTCGGCGCCAAGGGCTGGGGGCCGCAGCCGGTCCGCGTGCTGCTGGCGGCCAACTCCGATTCCAATCTCACCATCGGCGTCGCCGCCGATGCCGGCATCAAGGAGATGAAGGACCTCAAGGGCAAGCGCGTCGCCTGGGTGGTCGGCTCGCCGTCGCTCAACGAGAACGTCGGCGCGATGCTCGCTTTCGCCGGCCTGACGTGGGCCGACGTGAAGAAGGTCGAGTTCCCGGGCTTCGGCCAGTCGTGGGACGGCATCAAGGGCAACCTCGTCGACGCGGCGTTCGCGCAGACGACCTCGGGCAAGGTGTTCGAGGCGGCAGCGAGCCCGCGCGGACTCTACTGGCCGCCGTTGCCGCACGCCGACAAGGAAGGCTGGGCGCGGCTCACGGCGAAGGCGCCGTTCTTCCAGCCGAGCAAGGGCACCGAGGGCGCCAACCTCTCGCCGGAGAAGCCGCACGAGGGCGCGACCTATCCCTATCCGATTCTGATCGCCTATGCCGACCAGAAGGACGACGTGGTCCATGCGATGACCAAGGCCATGGTCGAGCTCTTCCCGAAATACAAGGACGCCTCGCCCGGCATCAACGGCTGGGCGCTCGCGCGGCAGAACTACGAATGGGCGGTGCCCTATCACCCGGGCGCGATCCGCTACTTCAAGGAGATCAAGACCTGGACCGACAAGGCGCAGGCGCACAACGACAAGCTGCTCGCGCGCCAGGGCGTGCTCAAGGCGGCGTGGGACGAGATTTCGGCGAAGAATATCGCCGACGAGAAGGCGTTCGAGGCTTCGTGGGCGGAGCTGCGCGCCAAGAAGCTCGAGGCGGCCGGGATGGCGGCGGTGTACAAGTAGCGGCTTTGCCGCCGCGCGCCGCCGGATGCAGCGGCTCGAGCGGGTGGCGGACCGCGTCGCGCTCGATGACGCGTGTCATCATCGCCATCCTCGTCGCGCGGGGCCCGCACCGGCGGTTCTCGGAGTTGTTGATCGGCAGGATGCGCGCATGGGCGCTCGCGGCGCAGGGCCGCGCGCTGGCCGGCCGGCAACGCTGCGCGGAGTGCCCTTGACCTGCCATGCTTGCGATGCATTCTGCCCGCCACGACGACACAACGAAAGCGCGCAATCGATGACCGCTTCACGCGTGCTGGCCGGGCTCGTGGCCGCCCTCCTCGCCGGACCGCAACCGGCCGCCGCCCAGACGGTCCTCCAGAAGCCGGCCCACAAGGTCAACCCTCCCAACTGCCAGACCGCCGGAACATTCGAGGCCTGGCTCGAGGGGTTCAAGCGCGAGGCATTGGCGAATGGCATCAAGCCGGGAACAATCGCCGCGACGCTCGTCGGTCCGCTCTACGATCCCGGCATCATCGCTCGCGACCGCCGCCAGGGCTTCTTCCAGCAGAGCTTTCTCGAGTTCTCCGACAAGCTCGCGACCCGCAACCGCGTCGAGAACGGCCAGCGGCAGATCCAGCGCCACCGTGCCATCTTCGAGCGCGCCGAGAAGGAGTACGGCGTGCCGCCTGAGGTCATCGCCGGGTTCTGGGCGCTCGAGAGCGATTTCGGCGCGGCGGCCGGCATGGGCAAGCTGCCGGTGCTGCGTTCGCTCGCCACGCTCGCCTACGACTGCCGGCGCGGCGAGTACTTCCGCGGCCAGCTGCTCGATGCGCTGCGCATCGTCGAGCGCGGCGATCTGAGGGCCGAGGAGATGATCGGCTCGTGGGCCGGCGAGCTTGGCCAGACGCAGTTCCTGCCGACGTACTATTTCAAGTATGCGGTCGATTACGACGGCGACGGACGGCGCGATCTCTACCGCAGCATCCCGGACGTGATCGGCTCGTCGGCCAATTTCGTGAAGGAGCTCGGCTGGAGGCGCGGCGAGCCATGGCTCGAGGAGGTGCGGCTGCCGGCGAGCCTGCCGTGGGATCAGGCCGACCTCACGATCCGGCTGCCGCGCTCGAAGTGGGCGGCACTCGGCGTCACGCGGCCGAACGGCCAACCGCTGCCGAACGACGCCAAGGAAGCCTCGCTGCTGCTGCTGATGGGCCGCAACGGCCCTGCGTTCCTCGCCTATCCGAACTTCGACGTCTATCTGCTCTGGAACCAGTCGCTCAACTACGCGACGACCGCGGCCTTCCTCGCCAACCGCATCAAGGGCGCGCCGGCGCTCGGGCGCGGCAATGCGCCGGTCGCGGTGCTCGATCCCAACCAGATGCGCGAGCTCCAGCAGCTCTTGAAGGCCTCGGGATACGAGGTCGCCGAGATCGACGGCAAGCTCGGCGCCGGCACCCGCGCCGCGATCAAGAAGGCACAGCTGAAGCTCGGGCTGCCGGCCGACAGCTACCCCTCGCCCGAGCTGATCGACCGGCTCAGGCGGCGATCATAGAGCCGTGCCGGCCGGGGTCGAAGCGGAGGCAGGTCCCGATCCGGTTCACCCGCTGCCGCCGATGACCGCACTCTTCCCCTTAGAACGGAAGGATCGCTAGGAGCCTTATCGTTCGAGGTGGAAGCATCCTGCTTCCACCGAGAGCGTGAATCAGACTCTCAAACAAGACTTGGAGCGCGTCCGTCCTCCAGAATTGATCCCATCAAGGTCGGACGCGCTCTAGCGGCCGCCACTGTAGATGCTGATCGCCAGGATGATGCACAGCACGAACCCGATCAGGCGATGGAATTTCATGTAGATGCGCAGCCCCGGACGGTTGGGTCGCCACTGGGCGTGCTGACGGTTGAGCTGGACCTGCGGGAAGGGATTGAACATGTCGATCGCATACATCAGCCCGAGCCGCGGCGGGCGCCCGTCGAGATCGTCTAAGGTCGGCCGGTCGAGCGCCAGCAGCCCCCAGCCAAACAGCACGAACAGGATGATGACATAGATCACGTTGTGCGGTTCGTGGCCGTAGGAGACGGCATACTTGTAGGAGCCGACACCCGCCGCGCAGGCGAGATCGAGGCCCACTTTCCGCGTCTCGTCGGCCCGGTCGGCGAACGTCGTCAGATGTTGGCGCACGATCATGTCGCGCCAGACCCGCCAGACCCTGAACGGCGTGGACAGCAGGCCGCCGGGCGGCTGCTTGTCCCACTCCCTGAAGAACTCCGACGTCGTGCACAGCCGACGGAACTTGTACTCGCTGAGCGCCATCTTAAGGTGCGTCGAGGCCGCGCCGGAGCTGTGCAGCCGCTCGACCACCCTGGCCAGCGGCTGGGCGCTGCGCGACTGGTTGCGGGCGTCGTCGGCAAAGAACGAGATCAGCCGGTCGTGGGCGAGGCGGCTGTCGCTCGGGATCGCGGTCTTGGGGTCCGGCGTGATGTCGCAGAGCGCCTTGTCGCTGTCCTCGGCGCGGCCGTCGACGTTGGTGGTGTTGAGCTTCGAGGAGACGAACGCGATCGATTTCATCTCGAGGTTGTCGATGAAATGGCGATCGGGCTGGCTGTCGAGGTCGATCAGCATGTAGCCGGTCGTGTAGTTGACCGCGCGCCACAGTGTCCGGCTTTTCGACGGCGCCCAGCGGATCACCGTCGCGCGCGCCTCGCTGCCGTCGAGCGAAATCGTGTCGACGCCCGGCTGGCCGGCCAGCTCGTCGCCGGTGGCGCTCTTCGGCAGCGGCTCGCCGGTGACGGTGTCGATCTCGCCGGTCGCATCGATCATGCAGAGCGTGCCGCCGATCTTCATCTCGCGCAGCAGAACCTCGTGCAGCTCCGGCTTGATCCCGCGCGGGCAGACGTAGGCGGGGCTCACGTCGGGGAGCGTCGCGCCGGCCGGGCGCTGCTGGACGACATTGGCGATCATGCGCCGCGCCGCCTCCGGATCATCCTTGAAGTCGGGCGAGGCGGGACTGAAGAACGACTTGGGGTCACGCTCGAGGCTCCAGTCGCACACTTGCCCGCCGCCCCCGCGCCAGCGCCCGAACCGCAACTTCTGCAGCCGGAGATCGCCGTTGATGCGGATGCCGGTGAGGTCGAGGCGGCTGCGCACGTCGGCGAGGTAGAACCGGGCGAAGCCGCCGATGGAGGCGTCGACCGCCGACCAGTCGGTGAGCTTGGCGCGCTCGAACTCGAGCTTGCCGGACACCTGCGCGCGGTCGAGACGGAAGAGGCCGTTGAAGATCGAGTCCGCCGCATCGACGCTGGCGCCGATGCGCGCATCGCGCAGGTCGACATGGTCGTAGACGCCGTTCTGGAGGAACAGCGAGCCGTCGATGCGCGCGCGCAGCAGCAGAATGCGCCCGCGCACGTTCGAGCCGTCGAACGACACGTTGAAGCGCGTGTGGAAGTTCGTCATGCGCACGTCGGAGGCGAACATCGAGCCGTCGATGACGACGTTCTTGTCGGTGGCGATGTTCTCGAGGTTGACCGTCTCGGCGAAATAGGCGCCGAAGATGCGCACGCCGGCGGGCGGGATCTGGTCGGAATAATCCTTCCGCGAGAGTATGGCATGGAGGAAGCGCGGCCCGATCAGGTTGGTCGCCGTGTACTTGTCGGGATTGATGAACGGGGCGTAGCGCTGCTCGCGCCGGAGCCTTGCCGATTCCGCCGTCCGCGGCGTCACGCACACCATCGCGAAGAGGTTCGCCTCGAGTCCGTTGCGCAGGCACGCCCACACCATGCGCTCGCAAGGCGACCAGGAGCGCTGCAGCTCGTCCTCGGGCGGGACATCGCGGCACTCCTCGAGCTTCGGCGGGATCGCGAGCTGAGCCTCGGCCCGCGACAGGACGCCGGAGTGCCACAGCCCGGCGCCGAGAAAAACCAATAAAATCAAGCGATCGAGCATCGCCATCCACTCGCCGACGCACCATTCTCAACCACCCGCCCGAAGGCGAGCATAACCACGGCGCAAAGACGCGCAATGCGCACGCTCACACGGCTTGATTGCACCCGCGGACGTCGCAACCGGGGAGTGAGGGAATATTGCTGGGGATTGCGGCGTTCTCACTCTTGAGCGCCGCATTTCGGCACCCGACAGCATGGTGCCTCGACCGCGTCGTTAGTTCCACGTCGGATCATGTGGGGTCGAGTATGTTCTCGCGTAACCCAGAGCGTGAGTTGAGCATTCCGGAGGCACTCCGGTCCATTGGCGGGCAGCTGGCCGGGGCGGCACCCGCCGTCAGGCCTCGCACCGAGGCGCCGCCGCCGATGCCGGCCGAGACCGCCGAGCCGGCCAAAAGCTCGTCACGAAACGGAGCCTTCCAGATGTCCTCCCTCTCCGTCATCGGCAGCGACCTCATGATCCTGGGGCAAGGCCTCCGGATCATCTCGCGCGGCTCGCTGCAGATCGACGGCGAGGTGATGGGCGACGTGGTCGGCCATGAGGTCGTCATCGGCGACAGCGCCAAGGTGACCGGCCTCGTCAACGCCGAGAAGATCGTGGTGCGCGGCAGCGTCGCCGGCACCATCCGCGGCGTCGACGTGACGCTCGCATCGAAGTCGAACGTCGAGGGCGACATCCATCACCAGTCGCTGACGATCGAGCAGGGGGCGCTATTCGAAGGCAAATCGCGCCGTCCTTCAGACGTTGCGACATTGCGGCCCAATCTCGACGTCGAGCAGCCGCAGACTTCCGGCGTGGTCGAGCTGCACCGCTCGGTCGCGAACTGACGGGCACTTCCCAGACGCGAAAAGGGCCGCCAACTCGTGGCGGCCCTTCGTGAGAAGCAGGCTGCGTCAGCGCATCTCCCCGCCGCGTCGAACCTCGATGGCGACGGGCGGGGGCGCGAGCGGGTTCCTCTCGCTCAGCTGTCGCGTGGAGGTTGCTCCAGCGTCTGAGGGAGGATCGAAAGCCGCTCGGGCAGCACCTTCATCCCACTAGACATCGGATCACCTCCTTCCAGTTGTTTCATCCTCAGCGCAGCGTCTCACATTCGCTCGGGCCCGACAAGCGTTGCCTCGGCACACCGTGAACGAAAAACGAAATGCATGTGAAACGCGGCGCCCTCGGCCGCGTTGCAGGCCCTCTCAGAACTGGAAATAGATGAAGCTCGTCGGCTGGCCCTGGCCAACCTCGAGCAGGCCGGCGATCAAGGCGAGCGCGGCCAGCGCTGCGAACAGCGCATCGGGCCGCAGGTGGCGCTCGGCGATCTCGAAATTCGGCCGCGGCAGCAATGCGATCGACGCGGCGATGGCGATCAGGATCGGAAAGTTCGGCACCATCCGCGCCGTCATCGCGCCGCCACCGGCCATGCCCGAGAGCACGTTCTGAGCCGTCGCCACGTCGGGCGCCCGGAAGACGACGAATGCGGCGACGACGAACAGGACGGTCAGCAGCCACCCGAGCCAGTCCGGCAGCGTCCGGCCGGCCGACTGCCATGCGCGCACCACGACGAGCCCCACGCCGTGCAGCAGCCCCCACGCGACGAACGTCCATCCCGCGCCGTGCCAGAGGCCGCACAGCCCCATGGTGACCATCGTCGCGGCAGCGAAGGCGAGCGGGCCCTGCCGGCTGCCGCCGAGCGGGATGTAGAGGTAGTCGCGCAGAAAGCGGGAGAGGCTCATGTGCCAGCGCCGCCAGAACTCGCGCAGACTGGTCGCCCGGTAGGGCCGGTTGAAGTTCTGCGGGAACGTGAAGCCCATCATCATCGCGAGACCCATCGCCATCTCGGAGTAGGCCGAGAAGTCGAGATAGATCTGCAGCGCGAAGCCGACGGCCGCTGCCCAGGCGACGGTGAGTGCGAGCGTGCCGGTCTGAGCCCTGGCAAAGGCCGCATCGACGTGCACCGCGAGCTTGTCGGCGACGAACACCTTGATCACGAACGCGAGCACGAACAGGAACAGGCCACGCGCCACGCGCTCGGCCACGCCGTCGCGACGCGGATCGCGGTCGAACTGCGGGATGATCTCGTTGTGGCGCACGATCGGCCCCGCGATCAGATGCGGGAAGAGCATCACGAACAGCGCCAGCCGCCGCAGGCAATAGCGCGGGGCGTCGCCGCGGCGGGCATCGATCAGGTACGAGATCAGCTGGAACGAGAAGAAGCTGATGCCGATCGGCAGCACGATGCCCGCCTCGGGCAGCGCGAGCCCGGTCGCATCCCTTGCAATCGAGAGCGCAAAGCCCAGGTACTTGAAGAGCCCGAGCGAGGCGAGGTTGAGCACCACGCCGGCGGTCAGCCAGCCGCGCCGGCCGCTCGCCCAGAACGCCTCGGCGAGCAGCCACGTCAGGCCGACCTGGCCGACGAGGAGCGGCACGAACCGCCAGTCCCACCAGGCATAGAACAACAGCGAGGCGCCGATCAGCACCCAGTCCCGCACAGTCACACGCCGCGCGACACCGTAGAAGGCAGCGAGCGCGAGCGGCAGGAACAGCAGGATGAAGATCTGGCTGTGAAACAGCATCGGGCGGGTGGCTGGCTCGAGGTCGGGGATCGAGCTAGCACATTTCGATCCACGCGTGAGGACCAAGCCGCGCTGATCGGGGTTAGACCCTCGGCCCAAATTATCGCAATCGCGTCGTGCCTGCGGGGCCGGGGGTCAGACCCCGACACCAAGGACCTACTCAGCCGAGCGTTGCGGCCGATGAGCCGCGCGCCTCTCCCCTCCCACCGCTCGCCGTCCAGGCCAAGCGAGGCGGCGCCTCGCGCGAGCCGGATCGTTGCCGGCCGACGCAGAGCCGGTGGCCGGCGATGCGTCGCGACGGCGGCGGGGAAAGGTCCCGTGTCTGCGGCGCACCACTGTCGCGGCTCGCGCCGCGCACGGGACGGCGTCTCATTCCACACGAACACTGTCATCCCGGGGCTTGTCCCCGGGACCCATGCATCGGCGGGTCGTGCCGCGAGAGGGCGTGCGCGGTCGTGCCGCGCGTGCAGTCGCGACAGCGTCCGCGATCTCGACATCGCGCATGCCCCACCATGGGTCCCGGGCCTAAAGCCCGGGATGACAGCTTTTCTTTGTGGACGCCACGCACGGGAAGGCGAGAGGAGATGGTGATGTGCGGCGCACGGGGAGGCCCGTGATGCCAGTCTTCATATGGATGCGGCGTGCATCGACGATGCGTCGTGACGGTGGGGCAGCAGCGCGTTGAGTGGCGCCGCCATCGGTGCTAGGGCTAGGGCGGCGCGTTTGCGCCGGTTCGGCCCGGCGTGCCGGGCGATGAGGGTTTTTCGCGGGATGCGGCGATGGAACGATTGGTGTCGGGAGCGCCTCGCCGATGTTGGACCACGGATTGGAATGGCTGATTGCCGGGGCTGCGATTTGCCTCATGTTTCTCATCGTCTGGCTGCTCTATCGCCGTGCGAACCGGCGGATTGAGCGGCAGTTGTCCGACATGGTCGAGCGCGAGCGCGCCAGGCCCTCGCTGATCGGTGCCGGGGAATCGCCCGCCCAACCCCCTCCGTTCGGCGCCAAGGCATGGCCGTCGGCCAGCCCTGTAACGCACCCTCCGGTTTCGCCTGCCAGCAAGCTCAGTGCGCCGAACGATGGACCGCGGCCCGCGGCTGCCCCGCTCGCTGCGCCTGCGGCGCGTCCTGCCGCGGCGATGCCGGCACCACCGGCAGCGCTCAGGCCGACGTTGCCGGCGGCCTCCGCGCCCGAGCGTCCGGCCACGCCAGCGCGGCGCCCGGAGGGCATCGGGGCGGCGGCGGATCCGCCAAGGCACGTTGGAAGCGTCGCCGCAGCAGCCGCCGCAGCGATCCGTCCCGCTCCGCCTGCCGCGTCGCCGGCCCTTCCCGCGCGGCCGGCGCCGGCGTACGCAGCGGCGAAGGCATTCATTGGGGAGAAGTCGAGCGACGACGGCATACATACGGCATTGGGCGGTGGTCGTCGTCCGAAGCTTCCGACCGCGCGCCGGGATCCAACCGCCCGCGTCCCGCGCATCAGCGAGGGGCTGCGTCGCAAGCGCATCAGCGACCGGCTCGACGAGGTCCTTGATCCAACTTCGACCGACGATGGGACCGAATACAGCTCGATGGGATCGAGTCCCTCTACCGACACCGTCGAGGAGCTCCGCGCCATGGCGCTCTACGACATCGAGCGACAATTCAAGCTCGACCTCGTCCAGGCGAGCGTGTTCGCGCCGCCCCTTGCGCCGGTCGACATGCAGTTCCTGATCCAGGTCTGGCTGCACACGCCGGAAGACATCGCCGCCGCCGTCGCCGGCGCCAAGGATGCCGATTCCGAAGCAGTTAAGGGCGCGACCCGCAGCCTGCAGGCCGAAATCGCACGCGGCGCCCGCGTTGATGTCGAGATCACCTGCAAGGAGCTGACCATCGACGAGGCCGACCGGGTCAAGTCCATCGTCTGGCGGGGCCAGCCCGAGGCCTGTGATTTCGTCGTGCGCGCACCGGTGCGGATGGCCGGCAAGACCATCTTCCCTACCTTCACGGTCGAGGCCGACGGCATGCCGGCCGGCAGCGTGCAGTGCAAGCTCGTCTGTGCGGCAACTCCACAAGTCGCGCAGCGCGCCGCGACGCGCTCGGCCGGCTCGGTGATGACGCCGACGTTCGTTGCCGCGCCGACCGACGTGGCCACGCTGCCCGACATCGGTCCGGCCGACACGGTCGGTCGAGCCTACAAGCGCGCCTTCATCTCCTACTCCAACAAGGACACCGCGCAGGCTACGCTGATCGCGAGCGGCCTCAGTGCCGGCAATCCGGACCTCGAGTTCTTCATCGACGTCGACACGATGCGCGCCGGCGAAAACTGGCGCGAGCGCATCTGCGACCACATCCGCGCCTGCGACCTGTTCGTGCTGGTGTGGTCGGGCAACGCCAAGGCGTCGAGCGAAGTCGAAACCGAGTGGCAGTACGCGCTCCTGCAGCAGACCATGGGCACGAACGGTGGCCCCGACTTCTATCCCGTGCCCATCGAGGGGCCGCCGATCCCGCTGCCGCCGGAAGAGCTCTCGCATCTGAACTTCCGCGACCGGCTGCAGTACATCCGCGCGGCCGCCGAAGCCGGAAAGAGTAATGCACGATGACCAGACCAGAGCTTCCGGTCCGCATCGGCATCCTCGGCGCGGCGCGCATCGCTCGCCAGTTCGTCGAGGGCGCGCGGGCCGCCCCGAGCGTCAGCATCGACTGCGTCGCCGCGCGCGAGCACGAGCGTGCGCGCGCGTTCGCCAAGGTCCTCGGCGTGCCGCGCACGCAACCGAGCTAGAGCGCGTCCGACTTTGATGGAATGAGTTCTTGAGGACGGACGCGCTCCAAGTCCTCGTTTGAGAGTCTGATTCACGCTCTCGGTGGAGGCAGGACGCTTCCACCTCGAACGATCAGGCTCTAACCCGTGCCACTTACCGGCCCTGGATCGACGTTTCGGCGGATACGGCGGGCTGGCCGCTGAACAATGCGGGCCGCGATTAGGCGCGTCGGATGACCAAGCCGATACGGGTGGTGCTGCCGGAGGGGATTGAACTCTCGACCTCTCCCTTACCAAGGGAGTGCTCTACCACTGAGCTACGGCAGCAGACGGCGATCAGGCTCCACGCTCATGTTCGAGAGCCTGATCGACGTTCTCGATGCTCACGCGACGCGCTCGCATCTCGAACGATCAGGCTCTGGTGTTCTGTACCCGACGTATGGCTCCCATCCCTTCACGCCCTCCCTTCGCCCTGCAAGGGCAAGGGAAGTCGAGACCGGGAACATCCCGCGATGACGGAACACTAGGTGCCATATGCCCGCGGACGCCGCAAGGCAAAGCTCGGCGGCCGAAGTCGCGGCGACAATCGGCCACCACCGCATTGACTTTGCGGGCGGCTTCCACGATAAACCCGCGTCCGGCGGGGGTCGTCCCCGTCAAGAACGCGCTGCCCGAGGCCAGTCCGGCATTCGTGCCGAGGATCCCGCGAGGGGTCTCCCGGATCCTTCATCGAGGCGAAACGCTCGTCCCGCGTGAAGGCTCCGACCAAGTCCGCGAGCGACAGGCTCGCGGCGCCGCAGGGCGCGGATAAGCGAGAGGCTCCCCATGTACGCTGTCATCAAGACCGGCGGCAAGCAATACCGCGTCGCGGCGAACGACATCCTCACCATCGAGAAGCTCGAGGCGGCGCCCGGCGGCACCGTCGAGTTCAAGGACGTGCTGATGCTCGCCGGTGCGGGCGAGCCGAAGGTCGGCGCGCCGCACGTGGCGGGCGCGCGCGTCACCGCCGAGGTGATCGAGCAGGGCCGCGGGCCGAAGCTCATCCATTTCCACAAGCGCCGGCGGAAGAACTCACGGCGCAAGATCGGCCACCGCCAGGATCTCACGACGGTGCGCATCCTCGAGGTGCTGGCCGCCGGCCAGAGCCCGTCGAAGCAGGCGACCGGCGTCGGCATCATTCCACTCAGCCAGCGCGGCCGCCGGTTCGAGACGCTCGCGGCGCCGGAAGGCGGCAAGGCGGATGATCTATCGCTCATCGACGGTGTCGGACCGAAGATGCTCCAGAAGCTCAACGGCGCCGGCGTCTACCATTTCTGGCAGCTCGCCGCGCTGACCAACCGCGAAGCGGCGGCGCTCGAGAAGAAGGTCGACTTCGACAACCGTCTTGTCCGCGAGGAGTGGGTCGCGCAGGCCAAGGAGCTGCTCGCCGGCAAGCCGCCGCGCGCGAAAACCGATCGCGCCCGCGCGGAGCAGGCGGACTAGGCTTAAGAAATCTGTTATCGTTTCGTCACCAAGTTGTCCGCTTCCGCGGATAGGACCGAAGGACCCGGTGCAATGGCACAGAAGAAGGCAGGCGGCTCGTCCCGTAACGGCCGCGATTCGATCGGCCGGCGTCTCGGCGTGAAGCGCTTCGGCGGCCAGCAGGTGCTCGCCGGCAACATCCTCTGCCGCCAGCGCGGCACCAAGTGGCATGCCGGCAGGAACGTCGGCATGGGCACCGACCACACGCTGTTTGCCACCTGTGACGGCGTCGTCGAGTTCGCGACCAAGGCAGAAGGCCGAATTTTCGTATCGGTCAACCCAGTCAAAGTCGCGGCAGCAGAATAGGCGGGAAACCCAGCTGACAACGGGCTCCCGCCGGTCTCCCAGAGACCGAACCGGCGGAGAGCCAGGAAAGGATCGGAGCGGCCCGCAGGCCACCCGGTCCCCGGCTCGAACCAGCGGGGCGGTGGGAGACCACCAGTCCCGCAATTCTTTGTTCGAGACGGATGAACACAATGAACGCTCGTTTGCTCCCCTGGCTGTTCCGCGACGAAATCTTCCGGATCGAGACCTCGCGCCTGTGGCTGCGCTGGCCGCGCCTCGACGATTGCGAGGCGCTGCAGGCGATCGCCGCCCGCAAGGACATCGCGACGATGACCGCGAGCTGGCCGCACCCGCTGCCGGAGGGCGAGGCGCTGCGCCGCATCGAAGGCATCCGCCGCGCCAACGCGAGCGGCGCCGGCATCGCGCTCGCGATCACCCGCAAGGTCAACCCGGGGCGGCTGATCGGCACCGTCGGTGCCCACGTGCGGCCCGACGGCGCGCTCGGCCTCGGCTATTTCCTCGAGACCGGCAACCAGGGCCGCGGGCTGATGACGGAAGCGGTGCGTGCGCTCGTCTTCACGCTCTTCTCCCATGCGCCCCACGAGGTGATCTCAGCCTCCTCCCGGATCATCAATCCGGGCTCGCGGCGGGTCCTGGAGAAATCCGGATTCGTGCCGACCGGCTGCGAGCGGATCGAGACGAGTGCGCGCGGCGCAATCGAGGTCGAAACGTTTGCGCTCTCGCGCGAGGCGTGGCGGCGGTCGCTCGTCACGGCGCGCGCCGCTGCCCTGATCGCCGGCGGGGAGGCGCGCGTGGCATGACCGACCCGATATTCACCGCTCGCCTGCAGCTGAGGCCGCTGCGGGCAGGCGATGCGGCCAGGATGACCATGCTGATCGGCAATTGGAACGTCGCGCGGATGCTGAGCCAGGTGCCGCACCCCTACCTCCTCGCCGACGCCGAGGCGTTCATCGCCTCGCGCGTGGCGCCGGGTCGCGTCGGCTCCGGCCTCGCGACCTTCGCGATCGAGACGGCGGCCGGCCTGATCGGCGTCGTCGGCATCGACCGGCGCGCGCGGGGCGCGACGCTCGGCTACTGGCTCGGCGAGCCCTTCTGGGGCCGCGGGCTGATGAGCGAGGCGGCCGGCGCCATGGTCGGTTGGTACTTCAACCAAGACACCGGCGAGCCCTTGGCGAGCGGCGCCTTCGCGGATAACTATGCCTCGCTGCGCATCCAGGAGAAGCTCGGCTTCGAGACCGTGGACTTCGGCCGCCAGCATTCGCGCGCGCGCGGCCGCGATGCGCCGCATGTCGATACGGTGCTCACGGCTGCGCGGTTTCGGTCCGACGTGAAACGATGAAATTCCTCGACCAGGCGAAGATCTACATCCGCTCCGGCGACGGCGGCAATGGCGCGATGTCGTTCCGGCGCGAGAAGTTCATCGAGTTCGGCGGTCCCGACGGCGGCGACGGCGGCAAGGGCGGCGACGTGTGGGCGGAGTGCGTCGCCAACCTCAACACGCTGATCGACTATCGCTACCAGCAGCATTTCAAGGCGCAGAACGGGCGCGGCGGGAGCGGCCGGCTGCGCGCCGGCGCGGGCGGCGCCGACTGCATCGTCAAGGTGCCGCCGGGCACCGAGATCCTGGCCGAGGACCGGGAAACGCTGCTCGCCGACCTCAAGC
>Ga0209398_1001092_pt1 | contig 14792 bp, 9 predicted proteins | sample AshMeaBigSpring_FD_184125 | JGI IMG/M metagenome (GOLD analysis project Ga0209398, IMG submission 184125) | Groundwater microbial communities from Big Spring, Nevada to study Microbial Dark Matter (Phase II) - Ash Meadows Big Spring (SPAdes)... | ecosystem: Environmental > Aquatic > Deep... | reverse complement strand
GAACCCGAGCGCGCGGTTGCCGTAAAGATACCACGCAATTTCCCCTTTGACGAAAGCCCCGGATCCGGCAAGCAAGTCCTGCCGGCGGGACGATTTCTCGCCTTTGATCCACGCGAGCAGCGTGAGCGAGGAATATGAGCCCGGAAGACTGACAGTGAAAAAATCCTCCCGCGATTGCATTTTGACGGCTTTGCTCGACGGAAAACGGCCCTCAACGGTCAAGCATCCATGGCGCACCATTCCAGGCACCTCCGAGGCAGGATCTCCCGGGGGATTGCCCGCCCGGAAATAAAAAATCTTGGAGGGATGCTTTTGGAGGATCCGGTCGGCCACGCCGGACAAGGCGGACGGAGCGGACTCCGCGCGTGCCAGATCTCCGGAATCCATGAAGCTTTCGGGCCGCACGTCGAGAGGCTTCATCGTCTTATAGTCCTGAATCTCGACGGCCTGGTTGGCCCGGAGCATCCTCGGTTTGCCGAGCGAGGGCTTTACTTCAACCAGGCCGTTCATCACATGGATCTGAGGACCGTTGGCGCCCGGGAGTACCTCGCAGCCGAATTCCGTGCCGTAATCAACAACGCAAAATGCCGCGCCGGTCATCGTGAATCCTTTTGCGGATTGCGGAACGTTGGCCCGCGCCCGGCCGGAGCAGAGCCGCACCGAGTTGCCCGTGAGCAGGTCTAATTCCCCCGGGCCTTCGAAGACGACCGTTGCGCCGGAGGCCATCTTGATTTCGACCGCGCCCGACGAGAGGGTGAGCGAGCGGGATGGTAGCGGAACATTCCGGGCGGGGGCATCATCTTTCCACCGGGCCGCATTCTCCCTGGTGATCACGGCTACTCCCGATGGAAAAAAGACGTATCCGGCAATGCCCAGAAGCCCGAGTGCACATCCTACTACCAGGATGGCCGCCCACTGGAAAAACCGGGCGTTCGGCGAGCGGAAAGATGTCGCGGACCTAGTTGTGGCCGTAGCGGTGGAAACGCTTTTCATCGGCACGACTTTCGTTGGGGCCGACAATCCCGCTTCGTTGTGTTCGGCTGCCCATTCGGACAGTGCGATATCCATGTCCGCATGCAGGAACCAGAGGCGCCTGGCCTCGGGGGAAGCCATGAGTAACGCCTCGAGGGCTGCGGTCTGCTCGGCGTCGATCGTGCCGTCGACGGCGGCTCCGAAGAGTTGGAACATCCGGGCGGATTCTGCGCCGGCATTCCCGCTCATGAGTGAACCTCCAGCGTACGCCGGTCGATGCACTCGGCCAGCAGGCGGCGCAGGGTATTGAGCCTGTTGTAAAGAGTCTGCGGGGCCCGGCCGAGCTGGGAAGCGATTGCGCCGATACTGGTGCCATCCAGGTAGGCGGCTTCGAGCAGCTTGCGGGCGCCGTCGTCGAGCTTCGCAAGGCATTCCCGGAGCGCGTCGATGCGGGTGTCCTGCGCGGGGAGGTCGGCAACACGCTCAGCCAGCAAGACATCCATCAGGGCGTCGCTGAAAACAATCTTGGACCGGGCAGCCATCCGCTGGAAATTTTTCGCCTCGTAGAAGCAGATCGTGCAGGCCCAGGATAAAAAGTCGGTCCCGGCCTCGAATGTGTCGAATTTCCTCCAGAGGGTCATCGAGGCTTTTTGCAGGACGTCCTCGGCATCCTCCCGGCGTCCGAGCATCGACATGAGGTAGCCAAGCAACCCCCGGTGCGACACGGCAAACAGCCGGACGAACAGGGCGTGCCTGTCGTCGTCTGGGGTCGGAGACGCATTGTCAGATGAAGAGACCATTCAATGGAGAATGTATCGAATCCGGAAAATTTACCGGAAAAATCGCGGCTTAAGCGGCCAGATAAAGCTGCCCGAGCCTGGAGAGGGTGCCATCGGGCTTCAGGAGCGCGCAGGGGTGGCCGGGCTTGGTGTTGAAGTAGGCGTAGCGCTCGACGCTGCTCTCGCGCTCGAGCGTGCGGAGCGCGGACCGCAGGAACGCCTCGTTTTCCTGAGGGGTGCCCGACCAGCCGTTGAATTCCGTGATCCAGAGCGGCTTGCGGTATTTCCGGCTCATCTCGTCGATCCAGGTGGCGAACGCTGCCGCGTCGCGCCCCCGATACCAGTGGAGCGCCACAAAATCGATTTTCAGCCTGGCCTTTTCGGCCTTTTCCATGAACGCGGAAAGCCATTCCATCCCGCCCTTGTCTGAGGAGGGGGCTGGGCTGCCGAGGCGCAGGTTTCGCGTGGCCGCCAGCGCGACAAGCTGCGGCCACTGCGCGATCGCCTCATCCACGCTCAGGTTTCCCTGGCTGGCGCGTTCGGGCTCGTTGTAGCCGAGCAGGGCGGTGATCGGATCCGGCGTGGAAACCAGCGGTTTCCACTGGATCGCCTTCCCGTTGTTGATCATCGGAACAAACTCGACGCCGGGCGTTCCCCGGCCGTTACCCACCCATCCGTAAAACCAGCTTACCCCGAACTTTTGGTGCATCTCGACCGAACTGCCGGCCCAACCTTTTTTCTTGGACGTGGGAGCCGCCGCGCTGGCCGGCAAGACCATGCCACCAAGCATGAGCGCTGTGGATTGCAAAAACTGGCGGCGGGTTTTCATGGGCGGAGCTGGTGGAGAATACTGTCAAACACTCACTCGGTCAGTGGAGTCTGTAAAGCCAAACCCGCGGAACTGTTTTGCATGGGGGCCGATCAGTTGGGCGGCACCGGAGCATGGTGGAATGAAAATCAGGCGGACTCCGGGGCGGATTCAAATTCCCGCAGGTGGTTGCTGAGCGTGAGAAACGCCTGCCGGGCGCCGGGGAGGACTTCCTGCAGGGCCGCAAGGTTCCCGGCTTTGGCAAGTTCATTCATTTCAGCGGCAATCCGGCTGAGCGCATCGCCGCCCATGTTTGCGCTCAGGCCTTTGAGTGTGTGGGCGATCCGCCCGGTTCCCGAGGCATCACCCGCACCGATCGCCGCCGATAATTCCTCCAGCAGCGCCGGAGCGTCGGCGAGAAAAACTCCCGCCAACTCGGCGGCGAGCGCGTGGTCGCCCAGCAGACGTTCGAGAAACCCATCCCGGTCAAAGTCCTGGGGCTGAGCGAGCCTCCGTTCCTGCACCACGGCTCCTGCATCGTAGAACCGGTCGATCATGGGAAAGCACCTGCCGATGGCGGCGGAAAGGTCGTGGACATTGGTCGGTTTGGAGACGTAATCATTCATTCCCGCCTCGAGGCAAAGATCCCGGTCGCCCTTCATGGCGTGGGCGGTCAGCGCGATGATCGGGATTCCAGGGTTCGTCACATCCGGTGTCGACCCGCGGATCGCGCGGGTTGCTTCGAAGCCGTCCATGACCGGCATCTGGCAATCCATCAGAACAAGATCGTAAGAAAACCGTCGCAACGATTCGAGGGCCTCCTGGCCGTTGGCGACCGCCTGGGCGCTGTGGCCGAGCTTTTCGAGCATTTTCACGGCGATGATCCGGTTGGTCGTATTGTCCTCCGCGACGAGAATGCGGAGCCTGCGCCGTGCGGACTCCTCGACGGTATGCCTGGTGACCAGCCGGAGGCTCGGTCCCGCGGTCTCCTCGCGGCCGAGCACGAGTGCAAGGCATTTCATCAGCTGCGCGGGAAGGATCGGTTTCGGCAGGTATCCTGAGAACCCGACGGTGGCGAGTCGTTCGGCATCCCCGCGTTTACCCAGAGATGTGAGCATGACAAGCCTGGTGGATTTGATCAACTCGTCGCTCTTAATCATCATGCCAAGTTCCGCTCCGTCCATGCCGGGCATCCGCATGTCGAGCAGCGCCACGTCGAACGGGTCGCCGGTTGCGGCCGCCATTCGGAGCAGTTCAAAAGCGGATTCGGCATCGGCGGTTTCCTCGTGCCGGCATCCCCAGCGCGCCAGCGATTTTGCCACAAGCACCCGGTTGGTCGGAAAGTCGTCCACAACGAGCACTTTCACGCCGGACAGGTCCGCGGGCTTTTCCACCGGGCGCGCTGCACCGGGCGGCGGCAACTCAAACACGGCGGTGAAGCAAAACTCCGACCCGCGGCCAGCTTCACTGGTTACCGTGATTTCGCCCTGGAAAAGGTGGACGAGTTGCCGACAGATCGTCAGCCCCAACCCGCTTCCTCCGAACTGCCGCGTCGTCGAGGTATCCCCCTGGGTGAACTTTGCGAAGATCGCCTCCTGTTTATCTGCCGGAATTCCAATCCCGGTGTCGATCACGCAGAAGCGCAACATCGCCTTCGAGCCGGTTTGCTCCACGAGATCGACCCGCACGGTGACTCCCCCGTGGTCGGTGAATTTGATCGCGTTGCCGATGAGGTTGAAGAGGATCTGGCGGAGGCGGCCGGGATCCCCGCGCAGGACGTCGGGCACATTCACCGCGATGAGGCAGGCAGCATCGATCCCTTTCTGGTGGGCTTTCACAGCAAGGATCTCGACCGCGTATTCAATGGTCGTCCGGATATCGAAATCGAGGTTTTCAAGAGCCAGCTGCCCGGCCTCGACCTTCGAGAAATCCAAAATGTCGTTAATGAGGGTGAGGAGCGAGTCGCTGCAGGAATGGATGCTCTCGGCGTACTCGCGCTGCTCGGGGGTTTGAGCGGTGTCCAGCAGCAGGTCGGTCATCCCGATGATTCCGTTGATCGGAGTCCGGATCTCATGGCTCATGTTTGCGAGGAACTCGCTTTTTGCGAGTGTCGCCTTCTCGGCGGCCTCCTTGGCACTGGAGAGCGCGGCCTCAGCCAATTTTCGATCGGTGATGTCCTGGATCGCGCCGAGCATTTTCACCGGGCGGCCAAGGCTGTCAAACTCCAGCCTGCCCTGCCCGTGCACCCAGCGCGTAACCCCGTCGCTGAGCCGCACGATGCGGTATTCCTTGTCGAAGACATGGCGGCTGCCAAGGACGTCGTTCTGGAAGTGGTCCAGCATCATGGCGCGATCGTCGGGGTGGATGAGTTCCACCCAGCCTTCCACGGTGCATTCGAATGCGGCATCGATACCGAAAATCTTCTCCAGCAGCTGTGAGCCCTTCCAAATTCCAGAGCGGATATCCAGCACGTAAGTCCCGAGCCCGGCGATGATCTGCGCCTCCCGGAGCAGGTATTCGCTTTCACGCAGCGCCTGCTCAGACTGTTTGCGTTCGGTGATCTCCCGCCATGTGGTGAACAGCGCCGGCTTGCCGCTGAACACCATGGCCACGATATGAACCTCTACGACAAAATCGGTGCCGTCCAGGCGGCGGTGGATCCACTCAAAAATATTCTGGCCGGTCCGGAACGCGGCCTCGATTTTTTCTGCAGCCTCCTCGGAGGAATTCCTTCCACTCTGCTGCACCCCGGGGGAAAGCGCATCGGGGGACATTCCGATGATCTGTGCCCTGCTTCCGCGCATCATCGTTTCGGCTGCCCGGTTGCAGTCGACAAATTTCCCGTCCACGATGATCAGGTAGGCATCCGGCGAACACTCGAACAGGATCCTGTGCCGCTCCTCGCTTTCCCGCAGGGCCTCTTCTGCAAGCATGCGTTCGAGCTCGCCGGACGCACGGCTGCCCACGGCCTTGAGAATCGCTTCGGTGCGCGGTCGGTCGTTCAGCACCTTCCTCCCGATGACGGCTATGAGGCCGATCGGTCGGCCGTCGTGGCCGAAGAGCGTTACGCCGGCATAGCTTTCGGCCCGGAGGTCGCGCAGAACATCATCGCGGGGAAAGGCCTGACATACGTCCGCGGGAAAGCAGCAGATTTCCCGTCCGACAACTTCGCCGCAGGGCGTGTCTCTCAGCGCATAGGTGACGTTGTCCTCAAAATGCCCGTCATGCCAGACGGCCAGCGTTCTCGCGCTGAGCCCATCCCCTTGAAGCCGGTCGATGCAGACAAAATCCATGTCGAGGCATTCGGCCAGATAGCGGGCCAGGCTGGAAAAGAACGGCTCATCGCCGGAGCCCCTGCTGGTCTCGGCAAGAAACGCCCAGACTTCCTCCAACCGCTTGCCCTCCGCAGCGGCAACCGGAGCTTGAGTGGCAGTCGGAGCGTATGGTCCGTCCGTACCTGAGGGGCGCGTGCAAAATGGCTTCAAACCGTTTTCCCGGCTCATGGCAACGTGGATCTCAGGCGGATCCCTCCTCCGGTATATGTGGTCATTCGCCCGCCGGCTTGAGCCTGGAACTGCGCCTGCACATGTGAGACTTAGCCGCAAGTGTCCCTTCAAGGCAAGCTTATATACACCTTATGCAGCTTATGCTCACGCCCCCCCGGGGGGGCTGTCCGGTTGGCGCTCGATTTTTGAAGCGGGCACCCCTAGGCTCCTGCCATGTTGATCCGTCTGCCGATGATCCTACTGGTGTTATTTCCGCTCTTCAGTCTGGCGGCCTCTTCCGCGCAGGATTCCCCGCAGGACCTGAAGTGTGCGCTGCAGCAAGCACGGGAACACCTGATCACAACGCCGGAATTTTCGCCGGAGCATCTTCTCAAGGATCCGGTCCCGCGAGGCACCATCGAGGCCTGGGTGCGGGAGCTCCGGCCGGATGGCACGTGGGCGGACATTGACTATGCGGACCAGTCCCGGGGCCACTGGCGCCTCCGGACGCATCTTGAACGGATGCGTGATCTCGCGCGTGCCTGGGCCGCTCCTGGCGGTGAACTTCACGGAAACCCGGCCGTGCGGGACGCGGCCCTCCGCGCATGCGCCCACTGGATTGAACGCGATTACAGGAATCCGAACTGGTGGCACAACGAGATTGGCACCCCGCGCGGACTCGCCGAATTCCTCGTCATCATGAAAGATGAGCTGCCAGAGGAAACGATTTTTGCCGGCCTCGCGATCGTTGCACGTGCGGAAATCGGCATGACGGGTCAGAACCGCATCTGGAAGTCCGGGATCGTGCTCCTGAGGGCCATGCTGGAGAACGATCCGCAGCTCGCCCGGACCGCCCGCGACGCCATCGCTGAACAGCTCAAGGTTTCGGCCGGGGAGGGGATTCAAAGCGATTTCAGCTTCCATCAGCATGGGCCTCAGCTCCAGTTTGGAAACTACGGACTCGGATTTGCGATCGACCTGGTCAAGTGGACCAGGATTCTGAGCGGCACCAGCTACGCGATCGATCCTGATGCGCTGGGGACGCTGCGCGGGTTTCTCCTGAACGGCCAAAGCGAGGTCATTTGGCGGGGAACGATGGATATCAATGCCTGCGCGCGACAGCTTTTCCCGGAGGCTCCCGCCAGGAAGGCCGCTGCACTCGGCGTTCTTCTGGCTGGCATGGCGGCTGCCGATCCCGGGCATGCCGGGGAATACGCGGCGGCGGCCGCCCGCTGCCAGGCATCCACTCTGCCGGGTACGGCGGCCAACCGGATGTTCTGGCGATCGGATTACATGGTCCATCGCGAACCCGCCTACATGGCCTCGGTGAGGATGTGCTCGCGCCGCGTGATCGGGGCCGAGAGCGGAAACGACGAAAACCTCAAGGGCTACCATCTTGGCGACGGAGCGCACTACATTTACCGGTCGGGCCGCGAATACGATGACATCTTTCCGGTATGGGACTGGAGAAAACTTCCCGGCATTACCGCGCGCCAGTCCGCAGACCCGCTCCCCCGGCTCACATGGGAGGGGTATCGCATCGGGACCGGTTTTGCCGGAGGGGTCTCCGACGGTTCCATCGGTGCCGCAGCTCTGGACTTTTCGCGCGATGGGGTTCGCGCCCGCAAGAGTTGGTTTTTCCTGCACGGGAAAATTGTTGTCCTGGGAGCCGGCATCTCATCCGAAGTGGACGGCCATGTCACCACCACCGTCAACCAGTGCCTCCTCAACGGGCGCATCACTGCCGGCAGCGACAAGTCCACGGCCGTGATCGAAAGCCGCACCCGCCGACTCACCGGGCTGCGCTGGCTCCACCACGACGGCATCGGCTACGTGTTCCCCGCGGTCTCCCGGCTGCTTGTTTCCGGCGCTCCGCAGAAGGGCGCATGGACTGACATTTTCCGCGCCGGTCCGACGGACGCTTTGCAGCGCGATGTCTTCCTTCTTGCCTTCGATCACGGAAGCAAACCCTCGGAGGAGGGCTACGCCTGCATCATGCTTCCCGGCGCAACGGCTGCGGAGACGGCCGGGTTCGTTGCGAATCCGGACGTGGATATCCTCCGTAATTCGCCCGGGTGCCAGGCGGTCCGCTCCGACCGTGTCGTTATGGCTGCATTTTTCCAGGCGGACCGCATCGGAATCGCTCCTGAAACATCCCTCGCGGTGGACCGGCCATGCCTGGTGTTGATGGATACGAAAACCGGTCGCCTGACTGTTTCCGATCCGACACAGCTGGAATCCTCCCTGTCCATCATCTGCAATGGAAAGGCCGTTTCAATCGCCCTCCCGAGGGGGCCCGACGCCGGACGCAGCGTGACGGTGGTGCCCTGATCGACCTTTGCGCGGTGGAGGATTCCGCCAGCTTGCATAACATTCCACCTGTGAGATAATTTTCCGGGAATATGGAAATGCCCGTTTGCGCCTCCGCTCTGATGAACGACCGGTCGAGTTGTCCGGTTTCCCTGAGGCGGGGTGGCAGGCTGGGGGTTTCGCTGGCCGAGTTGCTCGTCGTCGTCTCCGTGCTGGCGGTTATCGCGGCCATTGCGGTCCCGCTCATGCTGAACCTCGTGCCATCGGCCGGCGAGCAGGCCGCCACACGGAATTTAAATTACCTCAACGGTGCGGTTTTGAGTTACAATCAGGCGGTTGAGGAGCTAAACACAAACGCGACGGAACCCACCATTCTCGCCCTGCTTCAAACCCGCGATGCACGCAGCCACGGCTCCCCGTACCTACCATCCAATTTGAAAACCAACACCTCAAGCGATTCCTCGGTTTACCGCGCCAAGTGGAACGGACGGATGTTTGAAATGCTTCCGCCCGGCTCGGCCGGCACGGGGCTGCCCCTGCTTACCTTGATGTGACCTGCCGATGAACAGCGCCGAATGGGACAATTTGCAGCAGGCTCTGCTGGACCGGAACCTTCAGCCCGGATCGCCTCCGGACGAGGGTGGCGTCGACCTCCACCACCACCTGGCCCACGCCAATGGAATCCCTGTCGAGGAGGGCCTGGAATGGCTCGGACGCACATTCGGGATTCTGCCGTTTGATCCCGTCCAGACGAATTGTTCGACCCACGCCGAAAAATGTTTCCGCTACCTGTCGCCGCGTCCGGCCGGCGAGCGGGAATGCTGGATGCCATTCGGCACGCTCGGGCCACTGCTCCTCTGTGCGCACTACGATCCCTCGAGCAGGGAATTCTGGGGAATCCCCCGCGAGCTGCTCATACCCGTGCTAATCCCCCAGTCGAAATATGCCATGCTCCGTCGGGACTTTCTGGCGAGGCTCGACCTCCAACCGCTGGAGGAAAGGCCCCCGCTTGTTTTCAAGCAGATGCCCCCGGCCGGCGCCGCTCCCGATGCGGTTATGAACTGGCTGCTGGCTGAATATCCCTTTGAGGACGACGTCCGCTCGAAGCTCGAGCGCGCCAAGCACGATGTCTCCGGTATTTCTCTCGACGCACTCGCCTCGATCAAGTCGCTCCCGACCAATTTCGCCGGCGCGATCCGGCACCTCTGCACGGGCGACGCCTGCTTCAATGCGGAGCATGCCCCCCCGCAGAAGATCTTTCCCGAGGCCCTCCTTGAAAAGCATGCGGTCTACCCGATGTTCTGCGGCCGCAAGACGATCCTCCTCCTATCGTCCGAAAAAGAAAATTTCGGCTTTGAGGACGAATGGCTCTCCGGGGGCAACGACCCGCTCGTCTTCCGCACGGTCATCGCCGACCGCGAGGCGATCATTCAGGCGATCAATCGCGAGCGCAGCCGGTCGGTGACGACCGCCAATGTCACCGCGGATTCCGACCAGACGTATTCCGATGTTGCCAACATCGTTGAAATCGACGTCCAGGATGTTCAGCGCATCAACCCCTCAAGCATCAACGCCACGCCGGAGCAGGTTGTCCACTGGGTCCTCTACCGCGCGATCACCGGGCGCGGCAGCGATCTCCACATCGAAAAGTTTTACAACACCGCGCGGTTCCGAGCCCGCATCGACGGCGAGCTTAAGGTCATCCACACCTGCCCGGAGGAACAGCTCGTCCGATTTGTCAGCCTCATCAAAAACTACTCGAACATGGGGCAGCGCCGCCAGGATGCGCAGGACGGGCGCTTCTCGCTCTCGCTCGGCAAGCGCCGGGTCGACTGCCGCGTTTCAGCGATCCCCTGCCGCAAGGACCTCCAGAAAATCACCATTCGCTTCCTCGACAAGCAGGACGGCGTGCGCAAGCTCAGCGAACTCAACCTCTCGCTGCGCCAGATGGGAACGCTCAACGACGCCATGGGCCGCGACCAGGGCCTCATCCTTGTCACCGGGCCGACCGGCAGCGGCAAGACGACTACGCTCTACGCTCTCCTCAACAGCATCAACGCGGACAATATCAACATCCACACGATCGAGGACCCGATCGAATACGAGGTCGAGGGCCTCAACCAGACGCAAACCGATCCCGTCAACGGCATCGATTTTGCCGAGGGCCTGCGCCGCCTCATGCGTGCCGACCCCGACGTCATCCTGATCGGCGAGTGCCGCGACCACGAGACCGCGAACTCCGCTGTCAACGCCGCTCTCACCGGCCACCTCGTCCTCACCACCCTTCACGCCAACGACTGCCTGCGCGCCGTCAGCCGCCTCATCTCGATGGGCATCCCGCCCTACCTGCTCGCCGATTCGCTGGCGCTCTCCCAGGCCCAGCGCCTCGTCCGCCGGCTCTGTGCGTTCTGCAAGCGTCCGGTCATGCTCACGCCCGAGATCCGCACCCTTTTCGCCGCGAACCGGATTCCGATCCCAGCCGACGTCCCGTTCATCTATGAAAAGAACGGTTGCTCGGAATGCCGCGAGACCGGCTACACAGGCCGCATGGCGCTCATGGAGATGTGCCCTTCCGACAACGCGCTCGCCGACCTCATCAGCACGAACGCGCCACAGAGCCAGATGCGCAAACTCGCCTTCCAGCGCGGCGTCCTCACCCTCTATCAGGAAGGCCTCCAGCAGGTCATCGCCGGCAACACCTCGCTCGAGGAGATCAGCTGCCTCAGCTACACCGCCGTCAACGCGGACTGGGACAAGGAAATCCCCTCCGCCGAATAGGCGCCGGATAATACCTCCGCTTCCGGCCGGGGCACTTTTCCCGGTTCCGAGCCGGAAAAGCAAAAGGCCGGCTCGGGGGGGAACCCAAACCGGCCTCGATTGTTTGCTACAGGAAACCGCTGAACGATCAGCGGTAGAGCGGGCCGAAGGTCTCGCAGGCGCGGTAGTCGGCGCCCTCGGGGTTGGCCGTGCCGAAGGCCGCCCACGTGCTCGGGCGGAAAACACGCTCGGCCGCGACGTTGTGCATGTAGACCGGGATACGGAGCATCGAGGCCAGGGTGATGAGGTCGGCGCCGATATGGCCGTAGCTGATCGAGCCATGGTTGGCCCCCCAGTTATTCATCACACTGTAGACGTCTGTGAACGCGCCCTCGCCGGTGAGGATCGGGGCAAACCATGTGGTCGGCCACGTCGGGTTCGTGCGCTCGTCGAGGATGTTGTGAACCTTCTCGGGAAGATCGACCGTGTAGCCTTCGGCGATCTGCAGTGCGGCTCCGAGTCCTTTGATGAGGTTGATGCGGCACATCGTGACCGGCATTCCACCTTTGGTGAGGTAGCGGGTCGACCATCCGCCGCCGGGGAAATACTCGGTGATCGAGGGATGCCAGGTCGTTGCGTTGAATGCGGCTTGGGCCTCCTTCTCGGTGATTTCCCAGAACGGCTTCATGACCGGCTTGCCTTTGCGGGTGTGCTGGCCGGTGCCGTCGATCGTGGCGGGGCCGGAGTTGATGAGGTGGAGGATCCCCTTGGCGGCGGCGCCTTTGAGGACGTGTCCGGAGACACGCTTCACCGAGGCCGGGCTCCAGTAGGTGCGGACGTCCGCGAAGATCTGCGCGGTGTTCGTGAGGAGGTAGCCTAGGAGCATCGACGCTCCGTTCAGGCTGTCGTTTTCCGTCGCCACAATATACGGGGCGCGGATGCCGTTCCAGTCGGCCGAGGTCGTGAGGATGGCCTCGAGGAAGTCGCCGTTCGGGCGGTAATCGGTCCACTGGCGCTGGCCCTGGAAGCCGGACGCGATCGCGTTGTGGCCCTGAGCTTCCTCGCCGAAGCCCATCTTTTTGAGCTTCTCATTGCCCACCATGAGGTCGCGGGCGATGAGGGCCATCTTGACAGAAATCTCCCACTCCTTGTCGAGCTGGGCGCGGCTGCGCTTGGTCGAGGGGGAGTTGTAGTCTTTGCCCTCCTTGCAGTTTTTCTTCACCCAGGCGAGTGCCTTTTTATATTCGTCCTTGTCGTAGATTTCCTTGTCGATCCGCCGGAGGAATTCGGTCATGTCGATCGTCTCGACGCGCATGCCGAGATATTCCTCGAAAAATGGCTGGTCGACGATCGATCCGGCGATGCCCATCGAGACGCCGCCCATGGCGAGGTAGGACTTGCCCTTCATGATCGCGACGGCGAGGCCTGCGCGCACGAATTGGAGAATTTTTTCGCTAACATCCGCCGGAACCTTTTTGTCTGTGCCGTCCTGGACGTCACGTCCGTAGATGCTGAATGCTGGGATGCCCTTCTGCGAGTGGCCGGCGAGGACCGCAGCGAGATAGACCGCGCCCGGACGTTCGGTGCCGTTGAAGCCCCACACTGCCTTCGGGATCGATGGGTTCATGTCCATCGTCTCCGAGCCGTAGCACCAGCAGGGGGTGACGGTCAGCGAGACGCCGACATTCTCACGGGCGAACTTCTCCGCGCAGGCGGCGGCCTCGGCGACTCCGCCGATGCAGGTGTCGGCGATCACGCACTCGACCGGCTCGCCGTTCGGGTAGCGCAGGGTCGAAGAGATCAGAGCCGCGGCCAGCTTCGCCTGATCCATCGTCTGGGTCTCGAGCGATTCGCGCACGCCGCCGAGGCGGCCGTCGATCGTGGGGCGGATTCCAACTTTCGGGAGGTTCGTAAATACGGAGGATGGTTTGTTCATAGGGATAGTAGAGGGCAGCTTTTGTAGCGTCACGGGCGGGTGTCGGCAATATCAGACATGCGAAATTTTGTTGCCCGGGCAGGGCTGGAGGGCTTGGTGCCGGCGGTTCTGTCTGCTAGAGATCCCGCCGTGCCGGGGAGTGCATCGGGAAGGCTTTCAGCCCGCGCCCCTCCCTGCATCCCGCCGTTCAGGCCGGGGACCGGATCATCGGGCTGATCCAGAAAAGCGCTTGAGGCAAAAAAAAACGCCCCGGAGTGACCCGGGGCGCTTTTTGCTGATTGGTTTAGTACCGGCGTTCCGAACGGCCACCACCACCGCCGCCGTTGGTTTCACGGGCTTTCGCCTCGTTGACCGTGAGGTTCCGGCCCTGGAGCTCCATCCCGTGGAACTTGGCCGTCGCGGCGCTGGCGCCGGCGGAGTCCGACATCGTGACAAACCCGAATCCGCGCGAGCGGCCGGTCATTTTGTCGTTGATGAGGATGGTTTCGCTGACTGTTCCGGCCTGCGAGAAAAGATCGCGGAGGTCGGCTTCTGTGGTATCGAAGGAAAGGTTTCCGACGTAGAGTTTTGTTGACATAGCTGTTGGTGTTTCAAGGCTCATTGTTTGGCTGTTTCCGATCACCGGATTTCAAAATCGCCACTGAGCATTTGCGGCCTGAGCCGAAAGAAACACAACTAGCAACCTACCATGCCACCTGTGTGGCCTCGCCGGTCAAGCTAGGCGGTATTCCAGGCAATGCAAGGGATGATTCCGAATATCTTTTTGCCCGGCGTCGGGCTGGAACATTTTGATTTTTCCGCTGGCGGCGCTAGGTTTTTTCAAATGGTTCCCGATCGACATGCGAATTGGCGGGTTGCGGCTGCCGTGCTGCTGACCGTCATTTCGGCCGGACACTGTGCCGCGCTCTCCATTGTGTGGGATTACACATACGACGCGTCCGGGTTTTTCGCTGCACCGGAGCGCCGGGGCGTTTTGGAGGAGGTCTCCGGATTTCTTGAGGAGCGGCTGGATCTGTACTCCTCCGCCATCGTGCCTTCGGGGGTTAACCATTGGGCATGGAGCGCGACAAATCCGGCTACCGGCAGCGCGCTTTCCATCCCGGATCCCTCGGCCCTTCCCGGGCAGCTCACGATCTATGTGGGGGCGAGAAACCTCGGGAGCGGTCAGCTCGGATCTGGCGGAAGCGTTGGCTATAGCGCCAGCGGAACCGGTTCGTGGATCGACCTCCTCAGCAGCACGAACACCCCTGCCGCCTACAAGCCTTTTGCCGGCACGATCGCATTCAACTCTTCGTCGACCTGGCATTTCGGGACGACGGATCCGATTCCTTCCGGTGCGAACGACTTCTATTCCGTGGCGGCGCATGAACTCGGACACGTGCTGGGCATCGGGCTCACAGGCAGCGTGGAGGCTTGGCAGGCGCGCGTGGATGCCGGCACGTCAAAATACACGGGATCGCTCGGCACGTCGATTTACGGGGGCCTGATTCCGCTGATCCCCGACGACTCGCACTTCGATTACGGCACAAGCTATCTGGGGGCCGAGTTTCTCATGGACCCGAACCTGACCGTTGGCACGCGGAAAAACTGGACGGCGCCTGAGCTGGGCGTGCTGGTTGACCTGGGGTTCGTGGCGATTCCGGAGGCTGGAACACTGGGTCTGCTGCTGGCAGGAGCCATCGGCCTCATGGCCTTCAGGCGTCTCCGCTCCTGAATGGCTGCACGAACGTTTTCCGGCAACAGTG
>Ga0209398_1001091_pt1 | contig 14797 bp, 14 predicted proteins | sample AshMeaBigSpring_FD_184125 | JGI IMG/M metagenome (GOLD analysis project Ga0209398, IMG submission 184125) | Groundwater microbial communities from Big Spring, Nevada to study Microbial Dark Matter (Phase II) - Ash Meadows Big Spring (SPAdes)... | ecosystem: Environmental > Aquatic > Deep... | reverse complement strand
CCGTGCTCACCCGGTCCGAGGCCGCGGTGGTGGAGCGGGTCGACGTCGTCGCAGGAGAGACCCTCCACGCCGGCGCGGGCACATGGCTGGTGCTGGGTGGCCGCGGGCACTACGCCGGTGGCGAGCTGGTCCCTGGGTCGCAGGTGAGCGTCGCCCACGGCGACATCGCCGCCATCACCAGTCATGGCGCAGACCCGCTCGTGCTGGTGGCGGTGACGCCGGACGGGGTGTGACGGTGGACCAGGTGCTGGTCTTTCTCGTCGGCGCCGTTGTCGGGGTGCTCGGCGCGGTTGCCGCCATGCGGAGACCCGGCTCGGGGCGGCGCAGCGCAAGCCGTCCGAGCAAACGCCAGCAGGAGATCCTCGCCTTGCTTCCCCCTGACCCGGTGCGGCCCACCATCGACGATCTCGTGCTGGAGGAGGCCCAGGGGTTGGGGTTGCTCGGCATCCCCGGCGGCGAAGGGATCCCGCTCCACATTCGGCTGAGGGTGTGGCGGCGCGATCACGATGCGGCGCCGTGCCGATCCGGCACCTGGGCGTACCAGGTGCGAACAGGCGTCGCACCGTCCGCCGCCACCCTCGAAGACGTCACGTTGCTGTGTATGCCAGGCGAGGCGACGCCATGAGCCGCAGGAGCGGGGGGACGTCGGATGCCGTCGCCGTGTTCGGCGCATCGGACACGAAGCCTGGGACCAGGAGTGGGGGGCCGCAGAGCGGTGCGGCCGGCTTCTCGCAGCTCAGGGGTTCACCGTGGTCACCGGCGGCTACGGCGGAGTGATGCACGCCGTGTCGCAAGGCGCCGCCGGGGCCGGTGGCGCCGTCATCGGGGTCACCGCCCCTGCGGTGTTCCCCCACCGGCCAGGCGCCAACCCGTATGTCACCGTTGAGCGCCCCGCCCCCAGCCTGACAGAGCGCATCCACGAGATGCTGGCGATGACCGCCGCCTCGATCGCCCTGCCAGGCAGCATCGGGACGTTCACGGAGCTGATGGCCGCCTGGAACGTCGCCTTCGTCGCCCGGTTCAACGCCACTGTCCCGTCACCGGTGGTGGCGGTCGGCGAGGTGTGGCGGGAGCTCGTCGAGATCGCCGCCACCCGGCTCGCCACCGACGGCGGTGTTGTGACCTGTGTGGCGGACGTCGACGCCGCAGTCGCCATCGTGGCCACCCGGCTCGCCGACCGCTGACCTCCACGCTTCAGTTGAGACGGTGTCGCCGTCGACGACGGCCGGGGACCGCCCACATGGGCCGCCTACACTCGACCACAGCCAGCCTGGGAGATCGTCGCACATGAGCACCGAAGGTCTGTATCTCGGGGCCGTCATCGACCCCGCCACCGGGAAGCGCACAGAAACCCTGGTCGATTACGACCCGAGCGACCTCACCACCCACGGTGTCATCGTCGGGATGACGGGATCGGGCAAGACCGGGCTTGGTGTCGTGTTCCTCGAGGAGGCGCTGCTGCGGGGGATCCCGACGCTGATCCTCGACCCCAAGGGCGACATGACCAACCTGTTGCTGACCTTCCCCGACCTCGCCCCTGCCGACTTCGAGCCGTGGATCGATCCCGCCGCGGCCCGCAAGGAGGGGAAGAGCACGGCAGAGCTGGCCGCGGCCACGGCGGAGACGTGGTCGAGCGGGCTGGCCTCGTGGGGTCAGGACGGCACAGAGATCGCCGCATTGCGCAACGGCGCAGGCTTCACCATCTACACCCCGGGGTCGACGGCCGGGATGCCGCTCAACATCGTCGGCTCGCTGGCCAACCCTGGGCTCGACTGGGACACCGATGCGGAGACGTTACGCGACGAGATCGAGGGCTTTGCATCCGGTCTGCTCGGGCTGCTTGGCATCGCCGCCGACCCGATCTCGTCTCGCGAGCACATCCTCATCGCCAACCTCGTCGAAAACGCATGGCGCCAGGGCCAGCATCTCGACCTGGCCACGCTTCTCGCCCAGATCCAGCGCCCCGCGTTGCGCAAGCTCGGGGTGTTCGAGCTCGATGCGTTCTACCCGGAGAAGGACCGCACCGCGCTTGCGATGCAGCTCAACGGGCTGCTGGCCTCGCCGGCCTTCGCCCAGTGGGTGGAAGGCGTCCCGCTCGACGCCGGGGCGCTGCTGTGGGACCCGAGCGGCGGGCCGCAGGCCGCCATCATCTACCTGGCCCACCTCTCCGAGGAGGAGCGCCAGTTCATCGTCACCCTCATCCTGTCGAAGGTGGTGACCTGGATGCGCAGCCAGCAGGGCACGGGCGATCTCAGGGCACTCGTGTACATGGACGAGGTGTTCGGGTTTGTGCCGCCCACGGCGACACCCCCTGCCAAGAAGCCGATCCTCACCATGCTCAAACAGGCCCGCGCCTTCGGTGTCGGCATGCTGTTGTCGACCCAGAACCCTGTCGATCTCGACTACAAGGCGATGTCAAACGCCGGCACCTGGTGCATAGGCAGGCTGCAGACCGAACGCGACAAGGCGCGCATCCTGGAGGCGCTGCAGTCGGCAACCGGCCAGACGGATGTTGCCGCCCTCGACACGGCGATCTCCGGTCTCGACAAGCGCCAGTTCATCCTCCACAACACCCACGAGCGGGAGCCGGCACTGTTCACCACCCGCTGGGCGCTGTCGTATCTGGCCGGTCCGCTCACCAGAGAGCAGGTCGCCAAGCTGCAGGACGACAAGCCCGTGGAGACAGAGGCGGCTGCGGCCCCAGCGGCGTCCGCAGCCACCCCGACCGCGGCGCCACCACAGGACACGCCGTCGCAACAGGTAGGGGCAGACGAGACACCGGTGATGCCCGCGGTCGCCGAGGGGATTCCGGTCTACCACCTCGATGCCGCCGCCCCCTGGGCGGGGGAGGTGGGAGCGACCCCGGGCGCCGCCCGCCACCGCGCCGCCGTGGCCGCCCGCGTCCACCTCCGCTACGACGACACGGCTGCGGGTATCGACCACGCCGAGGAGTGGGAGGCGATCATCCCCATCGACGACGGCGTCGACCCCGAGAACGCCATCCACGTCGACTACGACGACCGCGATCTGGCGGCGGCGGCGCCGCCGGGCGCCGTGTACCGGCTCCCTGGGGCGGCGCTCGACGGGAAGGAGCTCTTCACAGGCTTCGAGCGCGACCTGCGTGAGCACCTGGTGCGCAACCAGCGGTTGACGGTGCGCCGCAACGCGGAGCTCGACCTCTTCTCACGTCCTGGCGAGAGCGACGAGGACTTCGCCGCCCGCTGCGACACCGCCGCCCAGCAGAAGGCGGACGCCGAAACCGCCAAGCTGCGCGACAAGTACGAGACAAAGCTCGCCTCGGTGCGCAAGCGGTTCGAGGCGGCGCAACGGCGGGTCTCCGAGATCGAGGTCGACATCGACGGTTCCAGGCAGAACGAGCTGCTCGAGGGCGCCGGCGTCCTCATCGGGATCCTCACGGGGCGCCGATCCACCCGCTCGGTCACCGGCAGCATGCGCCGCCGCGGGGCGACCCGCAGCAAGGAGCAGCGGCTGCAGTCGGCCCAGGAGAAGGCCGTCGCCGAGTGGGATGAGATGGCATCGCTGGAGAGCGAGCTCACCGAAGAGCTCGAGGAGATCAACGATCGGTGGGAGACGGTGGCCGGTGAGACCGAGGAGCTCGAGATCGGTCTGGAGAAGACGGACATCGCCATCGACGACATCGCGCTGGTGTGGCTCCCCGTCGCTTGAAGGAGACAGACGCGGCGTCTAGTCCTGGGCCAACGCCCACATGAGGTCGCGGATGCCGACGATGCCGAGCAGCTCGCCGTCGGCCATCACCGGCATGTGGCGGTAGCCGGTCTCGAGGAGCCAGGCAACGGCCTCGTTCACGGACGTGTCCGGTGGGAAGGTGTCGGGTGACTCCGTCATCCACTCCTCGAGGCGCTCCTCCTCGACCTCGGCGCCATCGGCGACGGCGATCGTGAGATCGTGCTCGGTGAAGAGCCCGACAACGCTGCGATCGGACACGACGGCGAGGGCGTCCACGGACTGCTCGATCATGCGCTCGGCCGCATCGGCCAGCGTCGCCTCCGAGCCGATGAGTTCTGCGGTGCCGCTGACCAGATCCGAGAGATGCATGTCCGATTCCTCTCGAGTGTCAGACGAAGCCTACCGCCATCGTACCCAGCCCCGTCATGGGGCCAAGGCTGCGGCCACAGGCGACCGACGGATCAGAGCAGGTCCTGCTCCCTGATCCCGAACGACGGGTGACGCAGCCGGCACAGCGCCAGCTTCTCCAGCTGCCTGATGCGCTCCCTGGTGAGGTTGAACTCCTCGCCGATCTCCTCGAGCGTGCGGGGCACACCATCGTAGAAGCCGTAGCGCAGCGCCAGGATGCGACCCTCGCGGTCGGGGAGGCGCTCGATCGACTTGCGCAGGCTGTTGGCGATATCGAGCTCTTCGGTGACCCGCACCGGATCGACGGCGTCCTCGTCCTCGATGAAGTCGCCAAGCTGCGCCCCGTCCTCGCCGACGGGCTGTTCGAGCGACACCGTGTCTGCGACGTTGAGCGCCAGCTCCACCTTGTCGACGTTGACACCGGCCTCCTCGGCGATCTCCTCCGGCCGCGGCTCGCGGCCAAGCTCGGCCTTGAGGCTGGCCTGGGCGGCGCGCACCGCGGCAAGGGTGTCGTGGAGATGGACAGGGATGCGTACGGTGCGGGACTTGTCGGCGATGGCGCGGGTGATCGCCTGGCGGATCCACCACGTGGCGTACGTCGAGAACTTGAAGCCCTTGCGCCAGTCGAACTTCTCGACGGCGCGGATCAGCCCGAGGTTGCCCTCTTGGATGAGATCGAGAAAGTCGATACCTGACGTGTTGGCATAGCGGCGGGCGTTGGCGACGACGAGACGCAGGTTGGCGGTGAGGAAGGCATCCTTTGCCTCGCGCCCGTGGCGAACCCTGCGGCGGAGCATCATCTCCTCGGCCTTGCCCTTGAAGGAACCCTTCTCCAGCTTCTCGGTGGCGTCCTGACCGGCCTCGATCTTCTGGGCGTAGTCGACTTCCTTCTCGGCGGTGAGCAGCTCGTACTCACCGATGGCGGTGAGGTACTGGCTCACCAGGTCGGTGGTGAGCCGACCCCGCTCGTCGGTGAGCTTGTTGCGATCACGGTCGCGACGCGAGCGCGTCAGCGTGTCCCGCTCGATGCGCTCCTTGGCCTCTTGCCGCTCCCGTAGCGCTCGATCGAGCACCTTGTCACGCGACTTCTCACTCATCGCCATACCAACAGTTCCTCCACGGCCGTTCCTGGTCCTGTCCGGCTCAAGCATGTGAAACAGATCACAAGGCCGGACCTGCCTCAATATCACATGGCACGGACAATTTGTGAAGTCCCTTTCTGGGACCTCTTCCCCGCCTAGGGGAAACACCCGGGAACGGCGCCGCATTCCTCGGGGTCTGCGGCAACCCACCGGCAGCGTAGAGTGCTGCGGCTGGCAGAGGAGACCTGGTGGATCGACAACGGGAACACCGGCGGCGCCGGTGCGGCGGCCTGAGCTGACGATGCCGAATCGCCTCGCCGCCGCCTCGAGCCCCTATCTGCGCCAGCACGCCGGGAATCCGGTCGGCTGGTACGAATGGGGCGAGGAGGCGTTTGCCGCCGCGGCGCGCCTCGATGTTCCGATACTGTTGTCTATCGGGTATGCCACCTGCCACTGGTGCCACGTGATGGCCCACGAGTCGTTCGAGGACGTGGCGACCGCCGCCTACATGAACGGGCACTTCGTCTCGATCAAGGTCGACAGGGAGGAGCGCCCGGACGTCGACCGTATCTACATGGACGCCGTGCAGGCCACGACCGGTCAGGGCGGGTGGCCCATGACCGTGTTTCTCATGCCGGACGGCAGGCCGTTCTTCGCCGGCACCTACTTCCCCAAGGAAGGGCGCGGCGGGTTCCCATCGTTCCTCCAGGTGATGCGCAGCGTCGTCGATGCATGGGAGCGCCGCAGGGGCGATCTCGACGGCCAGGCCGACCGGGTAGCGCAGGCGGTGCGGGCGACGATCCCGCCGTCGCCTCACACACCAGGCGGCGAGGTGATAGCGGTCGCGGTCGGGGTTCTCGCCGGGGAGTTCGACGCAGAGCACGGCGGCTTTGGGGGCGCACCCAAGTTCCCGCAGGCGCCGACGCTCGAGTTGCTGCTGCGCACATACGCCCTCGGGCTCGCCACCGAGCACACCGCCGCCACCCGGAACATGCTCACGGTCACGCTCGATCGCATGGCGGCGGGCGGGATCTACGACCACCTCGGCGGAGGGTTCAGCCGCTACAGCGTCGATCGCCACTGGGGGGTCCCCCACTTCGAGAAGATGCTCTACGACAACGCCATGCTGGCCAGGGTCTACCTGCGGGGCTGGCAGCTGCTTGGCGTGCCCCGCTACCGGCAGGTGGCCGAGGAGACGCTCGACTACCTGTTGCGCGATCTCGCCGACCCGGCAGGTGGGTTTCACTCGGGAGAGGACGCCGACTCCGAAGGCGAGGAGGGCACCTTCTACGTATGGCGGTGGGACGAGCTCGGCGAGGTCCTCGGCGACGACCGCAACCTGGTCGCCGCAGGGTTCGGGGCAACAGAGGACGGCAACTTCGAGGGCAGCAACGTGCTGCAGCGCCGCACCGACACGTCCGCGCTGGCGACACGGTTCGCCATCCCGGTCGCCGAGATCGAGCAGCGTCTCGTCACCGGCGCCGAGCGGCTACGGGTGCGGCGCACCGGCCGGGTGCGACCGGCGGTCGACGACAAGGTGGTGACCGCATGGAACGGGCTCGCCCTGCGCAGCTTGGCCGAGGCGGCGGCGGTGCTGGGCAGCGCCCGCTACCTCGACGCCGCAGTGCGGCTTGCCGAGTTCGCCGCCGCCCATCTGGTCGCCCCAGGACCACGGTTGGTGAGGACGTGGCGGCACGGTGTGCCCGGTCCGCCAGGTTCGTGTGAGGACTACGGGGCGCTCGCCGTTGGCCTGTTCACCCTGTATGCGGTCACCGGCTCCGAGCGCTGGTTCACGCTTGCCGAGACCCTCACCCGGACCGCCGCCGGCCTGTTCGCTGCGGCCGACGGGGGATTCCTGGCAACGGCAGGCGACGACCCGACCCTCATCGCCCGCCCCAAGAACGTGATGGACAACCCGACGCCTTCAGACAACGCCATCATGGCCGAGGCGCTCCAGATGCTCCTGGCCTACACCGCAGACCAGAGCCTGGCGGCAACGCTCGCCGGCACCTATCGGGCGGCGGGCACCCTTCTCGAGCGCTACCCGAGCGCCGTCGGGCACATGCTCGCCGTGCTCGCCACCGGGGCTTCCGGCGTCAAGGAGGTCGCCATCGCCGGTGAGCAAGCCGCCGTCGCCGACCTGGCAAGCGTGGTGTGGGAGCGTTTCCGCCCCGACTGCGTGCTGGCGATGGGCGATGGCGCCGCCTCGGCGGTCCCGCTGCTCCACGACCGGACGGCGCCAGATGGGTCGGCGCGTGCCTTCGTGTGCCGGTCGTTCGCCTGTGAGCTCCCGGTAGCGACGGCCGACGAGCTGCGTCTGCTTCTGTGACCGGCTGAAAGCACGGCAGTCCGAGCGGCCCGCCGTAAGCTGGCCCGGATCATGGAAACCCGATCCACCGCGCCGTGCATCTTCTGCGGCAGCGACCGACCGTTGGACGCTGAGCTGTGCCCGTCGTGCGGACGGGGGTGGATCGACAGCCGCCTCCCCTCTCCGACCGAACACGAGGTCCCTCGAGCGGAGCCGGTTCAGCTCGGGTTCGACACCGAGGCGCCGCTCGCCGACGAGCCGGCTGGCGAGGAGCCGGTGGTCGCACGCACCGACGCCAGCAACACCGGCTGGGCGACCGACTTCACCCCGGCAGCCGATGCTGCCGAGGAGCCGGTCATGGCGGCCGGCGAACCCTATGCCGCCGAGGAGCCGGTCATGGCGGCCGGCGAACCCGATGCCGCCGAGGAGCCGGTCATGGCGGCCGGCGAACCCTATGCCGCCGAGGAGCCGGCACCCGATGACGGAGCCGATGCTGCCGACGAGCCCGTCACGGCGGTCGGGGCCGCCGATGAGACCGCGGAGATGGCTCCCGATCCCGACACGGCGGAGAGGGTCGTCGGCGCCGAGGAGCCGATAGCGGCCATGGCAATCGATACGCCGCCCCCGAGCCGCCGAACCGCCAGGGTCCAGACGCTGGTCGTGTTCGCTGCGGTGGCCTTGGTCGTCGCCGGGTGGCTCGCCGTCTTGTGGTTGATCGGCCGCAGCGGCAGCGGCGATATCGCACAGCCGGGGCTCACTTCTGCGACGACGGTCGCTCCGAGCAGCGAAGGCGCCCCGGTCACCACCGCAACCGACGTCACCACCTCCGCACCGGCCACGACGGCGGCACCGGCCACAACGGCGGCACCGGCCACGACGGCGGCGCCGGCCACGACGGCCGTCCCGGTCCCGGCGCTCACCGCCGTGGGTGAGCCGCTGGCGGTCGACGACCTCGGTCTGGGCGGCTTCGCCATCGGCTCGTTCGACTTCGGGTCGACGGAGGCGCTCGGCCGGTTGGTGGCGACCTTCGGCCAGCCGGACACGGTGGTGCCCGCCGGCGAGGAGTGGGGCACCTGCGGCGGTGACGAGGGTCTCGTCGCCACCTGGGGACCGCTCCACGCCATCTTCCTCGGCGACGTCGACAACAACGCCCTCGTCGCATTCCGGGTGGATGCCGGAGGCGGCGACCACCCGGCGGCGGACCTCGCCACGCTCTCGGGGCTCACGGCAGGCGCCACCGTCGCCGAGTTGCAGCAAGTGTACGCCGGGTTCGGGATCTCGTTCGAGGACGTCGCAGGTGTCCCGTCGTTCATCCTGACCAGAAGCGGGGATGGGGTCACGCTGCTGTGGGGGCCGGTCACCTCGGCCGAGCCAAGCGGCGTCGTCCAGGGTCTCTACTCCCCGCGGCCGTGCGACGGGGGCCCTGCCCCGACCTCGTGACGGGCTCGGCGGGCAACGGCCACAGCGCCGTTCAGCGCCGTAACATGGCATCCCCCGCATCGACGCCCTGCGAGAGCCCATGAAGGATGCCACCCCAACGGCTGTGCACCACCCCAGGCTGCTGCGCCGCATCTTCACGATCGGCAACCTGGTGGCGATCGGCGCAGGTCTGGCTGCCTTCGCCATCGCATTGCGAGCGTGGAACACCAATCGGGGTGCGGTCCTGGCGGCAACGATGGGCGGGTTGGTGTCGGCGGCGGTGTGGCTGGTGTGGAATCGGGTGGCCGGACTCCACCCTGTTGGCAAGCTCATCGATCTCCCCCTGGTGGGCTCGATCCCCGCCGGGGCCCCGTCGCTCACCCCCACACTGACCGATCCGTCTTCCCCGTCCGCGCTCGCCTACCAGCGCGCCGCCGGCCGCCTCGAGGCGGCGACACGGGGCCGGGTACTCCTCGTCTCCGGGATGATCCCTGGCCAGGGCGCCACCACCGCTGCGGTAAACCTGGCGATCGCCGCAACCCGCTCCGGGCGCCGAGCGTTGCTCGTCGACGGCGACGTCGGTCGCCGCGTCCTCTCCCGGTTTGGCCGGACCGGGACGGCCCCCGGTCTGACCGAGCTCGCCGGCGGCGGTGTCGGCGTGCGTGATGCGGCGAGGATGTGGACGATCGACACCACCAGCCGGCTCCCCTTCATCCCCGCCGGCAACGGCGACGGCAACGGCAACGGGCGCCGCCTCGATGGTGCGGCGTTGCGGGTCGCGCTCGATGCGGCGACCTCCGCCGCCGACCTGGTGCTGATCGATACCGCGGCGACAGACGAGGCGTCGCTGAGCGCCCTTGGTCAGGTCGCAGACGGCACGCTTCTCGTGTTGCCCCGCGCCGCCGATCGGGCTGCCGTCGACGCCGCCCTGGCGAAAGCCGAACGGATGGGAGCGCCGCCCGTAGGTTACGTGATCAACGAGGCAGCGCCGAGCCCACCGTGGATCGACCAGCACCCGATCCTGCGCAGCCTCAAGCGCGCCGTGACCACCGCGCTCGTCGTCCTGCTCGCCTACAGCGTATGGAACGGGGCCCAGATCTGGGGATCGTGGCGCAGCGTTGAGCGCGAAGGCTTCAACGTGAACGAGGCGAGCGAGGTGCTGCCCGTCACCGACATCGCCATCGTCGACGAGCTGGTCGACGAGGAAGCCGAGACGGCCGGAACGGCGTTGCCAACCAACGAGGCCGACTTCATGGCCGTTCTCATCGTCGGCAGCGACCTGTCCGGCAGCCTCGCCGACGTCATCATGCTGGCCGTCATCCCTGTCAACGGCGCAGACCCTGTGCTGGTGTCGATCCCCCGCGACCTGTATCTGCGCAACCGCTGCACCCAGACGTACACCAAGATCAACGCCAACCTGGCGGGGTGCGGCGACGTGAACGGGCCGACGCTGCTCGCCCTGGCGGTTGAGGACTTCACCGGGATCCACGTCGACCACTTCGCCCTCTTCGACTTCGAGGGTTTCGAGGAGGTCATCGACCAGGTGGGCGGCATCGAGATCTGCGTCGATCACCCGGTGCGGGACAGCAAGTCGGACCTGGACCTGCCCGCCGGGTGCACCCGGGCCAACGGCGTCCAGGCGCTGGCCTGGGTGCGGTCCCGCCACACCCAGGAGCTGGTGGATGGTCGCTGGCGGACGATGGCGGGAGTGAGCGACCTGACCCGTAACACCCGCCAGCAGGCGGTGCTGCTCGAGATGTTCGCCAAGCTGCGCTACTTCGGTTCACCAAACGACCTCACCAAGACGGTGCGCAGCATGTCGAGCGCCTTCACCCTCGACGACCGCCTCAGCATCACGGATGCCATCGGTCTCGCCTGGGATCTCCGCGACATCGACCCTGCGACGATCCAGACGATCGAGATCCCGGTTGAGCCCAAGACCGCCTCGAATGGCGCCGCCGTCCTCCTCCCCACCGTGCCATTCAACGAGCTGCTGCGCCAGGTGTACCCGGACCTCGCTCCACGCCAGGCGACTGTCTCGCTCCCAGACGACGAGTGACGATCACCGTGAAACCGCCGTTTGTCCGTAACATGCCGGTTGACGAGCTTTCCGGTGCGGGCGCCACCGGCGTCAGCCAGGAGCCGATGTGAGCGACCGCAGCAACACAAACGACCCGTTCGCCGGGATCCAGCCGTACGACGAGCTCGCCCGGTTGACCGGGAACGAACCGCTCCCGCCCCTCGAGGACCCTGGGATACCGCCGGCGATGCCGCCACGCTCGCCGCTGCTCACGGGGCTGGTGCTCGGTCTTCTCCTCGTGGTCGTCAGCATCGCCCTGTTCCAGCTCCTCAGCGGTGGCGACGACGGCAACGCCGCACCGCCGGGCGCGACCAATCAGACGTCGCCATCCGGCGGTTCCACGGCAACCACCCTCGACGGCTCAGGGAACACCTCACCAGGGGGAACTCCGGCCACAACCGCTCCCCAGACGACAGCGGCGCCATATGTGGCGGTCGGCGAACCGGTGGCGATCGCCGACCTGCTCCTCGCCGTCGACGGTGTCGGGCCGATCAAGTTCGGAGAGCCCGCCGACAACGCCATCGGGCGTCTTGTCGCCAGCCTCGGCGAGCCGGACGTCGACAGCGGGCCGCAGGTATCCGGCGGCGAGTGGGGGGTGTGCGATGGGGACACGGAGCGGATCGTGCAGTGGGGCCCATTCGCCGCCATCGTCATCGTCGATGCCGACGGCGCCGAGACCTTCGGCGGCTACCGGCTCGACTTCTCGCTCGGCGGATTCTCCTCGGACGCCGCAGACCTGCAGACCCTGAGCGGGCTCGCCGCAGGCGCCTCGCTGCGCCAGCTCGAGCAGATCTACGCAGACTTCGACGTGCAGACCGGCGAGGACCCGAAGATCGGCACTGTGTGGCTTCTCAACAGCACCAACACCGGGAACCTGCTGCTGTGGGGTCCGCTCACGGCTGACAACACCGTGCGCGGCATCTATGCCCCTGACGCCTGCGGCAGGTTCTGACCCACTCCGGGCAAGCACCACCACACCCGCCGCCACCGGCACGGACGGCGCTGGGCCGCACACTATGATCGCCGCTGACCGCAAGCGACCGGAGACCTGGTGAGCTCGACCAGCCGAATGAGAGCGATCCTGTTCGGGACCGTGTGCGGGGCATTCCTCGCCCTCGTCGCCCTCGTGGTGCTTGGGGGGCGGTTCGCCCTCTCGGCTGCGGTCGCCACCCCGCTTCGCCCCAACTCGGCTCGAGCCTCCATCGAGATCGCCGCCTCCAGCGGGGGCATGTACCTCATCGTGGTTGTCGCCGGCGTTGTCGGTGGTCTCGCCGTCGCCGGCATCACCTACGCGGTTGCGAGGGAGGCGGAGCCGGACACACCAAAGTTCCCGCTCCGCCACCAGCTACCGGCTGCCGCACTGCTGTCCGGGCTCTGCGCCTACGCCATGGTGCGAGCCGGGATCGGCGGCTTCGCCGACATCGACGCAGGCGTCGTCACCGTCTCGGTGTTTCGCTTCGTCGTGATCGTCGCCGTCGCCGGGGCGGTTGCGGGCTCGGTAGCTGCCGCCGTTGTCGACCGGCTGTCCCGTCCCGAGCTACTCGGGCTTGGCGGCGTGGCCTGGGAGTCGCACCGGGCGGTGGCGGCCTCGATGGCCAGGGCCGTCGCCATCCCAACCATTGCGGTTGTCGGGGCGGGGACATTCGCCGTCGCCCTGTCGCAGCTGCTGCTCAACGCCGGGGGCGTCACCGTCGCTGTTGTCCTCTTCTCGATGGCCGGCGCCGTGGTGCTCGGCGGTATAACGCTGCTGGCCTACCGGCCGTGGGACAGGAACACCGGCTAGCGCGGCGTCGGACCCGCCTCAGCGTCAGCCCGCGGCGTCCTCGATCGATAGCGCCACCCACCGTCCGTCGTCGAGCACTTCGTACTCGATGCGCACCGGAGCGCCGCTGCGCAGGTGATCCCTCAGGTGGCCGATGGCGGTGTCTGCGCCGAAGCCGATACCCGGCGCCGGCTCGATGGTCTGGTCGGCGCCGTCCGGGAGACGGACCACGAAGTCGTCGACGGTGGCGAGATCCCCGGTCACGTCGATGACAACGCCGGTAGTCGTCCGGTTTGCGCCCGTGCCGCCGCAGCCGACGAGGAGCGTCGCGATGACGATCGCCGCCGACCCGTTGCGCAGCCCGTCGGTCACACCTTCGTCACGGTGCGGATCGGGGAGCGCCCGTGGCGTTGCTCCTCGGCCCACCAGGTGAAGAACACACCGGCGATGAAACCCCACAGTATCAACCCACCACCGAGTTTCATGATCAGCCCGGCAACCACCTGATCGGTCAGCGCCGAGATGCCCCACAACCGCGGGAAGGTCTCGTAGATCGGGTAGAGCGGGGTCTCCCCCAAGGTGAGGAACGAGGCGGGGATGGTGGGCACGAGCGACTGGAGGAACAGGTACCCCATGCGCGGGAAGGGCTCGAGGCGAGGCAGGTCGGGGATGGGGCCGATGATCGGCCACCACATCATCGTCGCCGTCGTGAACAGCACCGTGTGCATCCCGAAGTGGAACAGCTCCGAGGTCACCGAGAGCTCGACGAATGCGGGGACGTGCACCAGGCCCAGCACGGCGTTGAAGGCGAACAACGCAACAAGCGGCTTGGTGAGCACCCGCACCACGGGGAGGATGGGCCTCACCGCCAGCCGGAGCAGCCACCACGGGATGCCGTAGAGCAGCAGCGGGGGCGCCACGAGCGTCATCCCCATGTGCTGCACCATGTGCACCGAGTACAGGCTGGACTCTGCGAGGTCATGGATCGGCCACGACGAGGTCACGAGCAGCGTCAGCAGACCTGAGTGGAACAGGAGCCGCTGACGCCGGGTCACCGCCGGCTCGCCCCGGGGAGCGTGGTGCTCGGCCAGCCGGCGCACCCCGTACTCGAAACCGACCACGAGGGCCAGCAGCAGTCCGAGCACGTCGAAGTGCGGGTGGAACGCCGCCACCTCCGAGAACGATGCGGCGGCGATGGACAGCACGTTCATCAGAGGGCGTTGAAGGTCAGCAGCACAACGATGAACAGCGGCAGCGAGCCGAACACGCCGACGAGGAACAGGCTGCGGAACAAGGGGCGGTCGAACTTGAGGTGCATGAAGAACGCAATCACCATCGCAAACTTGACCGCCCCGAGGGCGAGAAGAAGCGGGACGATGACCGGATCGAGCGCATCGACGTACGCCGCCGCCACCTCGACCGCGGTGACGACGGCGAGGATCAGGGCGATGGTCCAGTACAGCTTCGGGGTTGGGTGGGTGGCGGTGGTCATGGTCACACCTGGAGCAGGTACACGACGGTGAAGATGACGATCCAGACAATGTCGACGAAGTGCCAGTAGAGACCGACGAGCTCGACGTTGAGCCCGCGGTCGTGGTGTAGCCGACCGCTGAGCGACAGCAGGAACATGGCGGCAAGCATCATGACCCCGATGGCGACGTGGGCGCCGTGGAAGCCTGTCAGCATGAAGAACGACGACCCGAACGGGCTGCCGCTGATCGTCAGCCCTTCGTGGACGAACTCGGTGAACTCGAAGATCTGGCCGGCGAGGAACGTCGACCCGAGTAGGGCGGTCCCCGCCAGCCACACCCGCCCCTGCCGGCTGTCGTGACGCTCGAAGGCGTTGTGGGCGAGCACCATGGTGAGCGAGCTCATGAGCAGGATGAACGACGAAGCCGAGGTGAACGGGACGCTGAAGACATCGGCGCCAGGACCACCCGCCGTCGCGTTCCGGTAGAGGAGGAACGTGGCGATCATCGAGCCGAAGAACAGGCACTCCGAGCCGAGGAAGACCCACATCGCCGTCTTGC
>Ga0209398_1001089_pt1 | contig 14800 bp, 7 predicted proteins | sample AshMeaBigSpring_FD_184125 | JGI IMG/M metagenome (GOLD analysis project Ga0209398, IMG submission 184125) | Groundwater microbial communities from Big Spring, Nevada to study Microbial Dark Matter (Phase II) - Ash Meadows Big Spring (SPAdes)... | ecosystem: Environmental > Aquatic > Deep... | reverse complement strand
ACTTCTTTGCGGCGCCGCCCGCTGGCATCCAGAACGACTCCAACTGGGTGCGGTTCGGGCAGCGTGCTGGCATCGACCTGCGCAGCCTTCCCTACTCGTTCCTTGTCCTTTCCAAAAAGCCCAGCAGTCCGCTTCCTCTGCCGGCCTCCGCGCGCGTGATCGGACGCCCGGAGCCCTTCAAGGGATACACAAGGCTCTTCACGTGCGAGGAGGCAGGCGTCGGGACGCTCGAGTTGCAGAAGCGCGAGGCACCAGAGCTGGTGAGGTCACTCAAACGCGACACGGAATTCCCCCTTTTCCAGTGGACCCGCGAAGGCCGGCGGATCCGATCGCCACGGGTTGCGGACGGGACCTGAGCGGAGCCGGCCAGGCCGGATCAGCCGATCGCGAGCCGACGGGCGACAAGCCCCCCGAGGTAGTCTCGGAGGTCCTGCGGACCGATACGCTCGAGGAGCGTGTTGAAGAATCCGTTCACGATGAGGCGCCGCGCAGCGTCGCGGCCGATTCCGCGCGCCTGCATGTAGAAGAGTTCCTCCTCATCGAGCGGGCCGTTCGTTGCGCCGTGCGTGCAGCGCACGTCGTCGTTCAGGATCTCAAGGCCGGGCATCGAGTTGGGGTCCGCATCGTCGCTGAGGATGAGGTTGCGCACCTTCTGGTAGGCATCGGTCCCCGCCGCACCCGGCTGCACCTTGATGAGTCCCGCAAAGATCGTGCGCGAGCGGTCGTCGAGCGCGTTGAGGTAGAGCAGGTCGCTGGAGGCGTGCGGGGCAACGTGGTCCTGAAGCGTGCGTTGGTCGATTTCGCGCGTGCCCTCGGCCGGATTGATCGAGAACATCTCGCTTCGCGCGCCTTCGCCGACCAGCCGGCTGAGGCTCTCGCCGCGCACGAACCCGCCGCCGAAATTCGCGGTGAGGGCGGTCGAGACCGCATCCTTTCCAACGATCGTCGAGTTCAGATGAAATGCGAGCGACTCGCGCGCCCAGTCCTGAACGGCGATGTAGGTCAGCTTCGCTCCGGCTTCGAGATGGAGATCGTTAACCCCGCAGGCGAACGCGCGGAGACCGTCGGCGGACTTGAAGTAATCCAGAACCGTGACGCGGCTGTTCTCTCCGCAGACCACGAGGGTGTGAGGGTACACCGACGAGCCGCCCCCCTCGCTCCAGTGAAAAATCTCGACCGGCAGGGACACCACAACGCCCGGCGGGACGTAGAGGAGCGCCCCCCCGGACACGTTCGCACGGTGCAGGGCGGCATACTTGTGCGAGCCGAGTTCGACCGGCTGCGCCATGAAATACTTGCGGAAAATCGCCTCGTGCTCGAGAACCGCCGACTCGATCGGGGCAAAGATGACGCCCTCCGGAAGCCCCCCGGCTTCGCGATGCAGAAGAGCATTATTGCCGAAGACCATTTTTGCGGAAACGTCCTCAAGGCCCTGCGAGCCATTGATAAGACGGCCCTCGCTGGCCACCGGGGGCGCCGGCACAAACGAGGTCAGGTCCAGATTCCCGATGTTGGCGAACCTCCACGCCTCGTCCTTCCGTGTGGGAGCCGGCGTCGCCTCGTAGTCACGCAGGGCCTCTTCCCGGCCGGCAGCAAACCAGGCCGGCCAATCGGTGTGGCAGGGTTCGGTGGGTTTTTCCATAAGTGTCGTGCTCATAATGCAGTCGGGCAGAGGTCTTGGGAAGTCCGGTTCGATCAACCGACCGATCCCTCCATTTCGAGGTCGATGAGGCGCTTGAGTTCGACCGAGTATTCGAGCGGAAACTGTTGAACGAGGTCGTTGACAAACCCGTTCACCGCGAGGCTCATGGCTGCAGCCTCAGGAATCCCTCGCTGCTGCATATAGAAGATCTGCTCGGCGCTGATCTTGCTCACAGACGCCTCGTGCTGGCAGGCATTCTCCTTGCCCCGCACCGTAATGGCCGGATACGTGTCGGTCCGGCTGTTGGTATTGATGAGGAGAGCGTCGCACTCGGTGTTATTTTTGCAGCCCTTGAGGTGGCGCCCGATCTGCACCATCCCGCGGTAGGTCGAGCGTCCGCTCCCGAGGCTGATGCTTTTCGAGACGATGTTGCTAGTCGTTTCGTCGGCGGCATGGATCATCTTCGCCCCGGTGTCCTGGTGCTGGCCGTCCCCGGCGAGCGCGATCGAGATGACCTCGCCGCGGGCCTTCCGGCCCTTCATGATCACCCCGGGATATTTCATCGTGAGGCGGGAGCCGATGTTGCAGTCGATCCACTTGATCTCAGCCTCCTCGTGGGCGAGCCCGCGCTTGGTCACGAGGTTGAAGACGTTCGCCGACCAGTTCTGGACAGTGATATACTGGATCTTGGCGCCCTTGAGGGCGACCAGTTCGACCACCGCGCTGTGGAGCGTGGATGTCTCAAACTTCGGGGCCGTGCAGCCCTCCATATACATGACCTCGCTGCCCTCATCCGCGATGATGAGCGTGCGCTCGAACTGGCCGAAGTTCTCCGCGTTGATCCGGAAGTAGGCCTGGAGCGGGTGCTTCACCTTCACGCCCGGAGGGATGTAGATAAATGAGCCGCCCGAGAAGACCGCGCTGTTCAGAGCGCTGAACTTGTTGTCGCCGGTCGGAATGACCTTACCGAACCACTTGCGGAAAATCTCCGGGTGCTTCTGAAGCCCTTCGGTCGATCCGACAAAAATGACCCCCTGCTCGCCGACGGCGGCCTTGATGTTTGAATAGGCGGCCTCGCTGTCGAACTGCGCCTCGACCCCGGCAAGATACTTGCGCTCCTGCTCGGGGATGCCGAGCCGCTCGAAAGTATTTTTCACATCCTCCGGCACATCGTCCCACGAGCGCTTCGGCTGCGTGCCCTGCGAGAGGTAGTAGCGGATGTTGTCGAAGATGATGTTGTCGAGGTCACGGCTCGCCCAGTGGGTCGGCATCGGCATCGACTCGAACTTGCGGAGGGCATCCTTGCGAAACTCGCGGATCCAGTCCGGATCCTTCTTCACGTCGCTGATGAAGTCGATCGTGCGCTCGGTCAGGCCGGTGCCCGCGTCGAACTCGTAGTCGACGTCGTAGTGGAAGTCGCCGACCGAGCGGTCGATGTTGAGGTCGTGTGTGGTTTCGGTGCTCATGGCGTGTCTCCCGTTCAGGCAGTCTGCAGCATTTCCTTCTCAACCCAGTCGTAGCCCTGGGCCTCCAGTTTGAGCGCGAGACTCTTGTCCCCGCTCATCACGATCCGGCCCTCGACCATCACGTGCACGACATCCGGCACGATGTAGTCGAGCAGGCGCTGGTAGTGAGTGATCACCAGAAGCCCGCGCTCCGGCCCGCGCAACGCGTTCACGCCCTCGGACACAATTTTCAGAGCGTCGATGTCGAGCCCGCTGTCGGTTTCGTCCAGAACCGCGTAGGTCGGTTCGAGCATGGCCATCTGCAGGATCTCGCAGCGCTTCTTCTCACCACCCGAGAACCCGTCGTTCACCGCGCGGGACGTGAAATTCCTCGGGATCTTCAGCGAGTCCATCTTGGCGTAGAGTCGCTCGTAATACTCGACCGCATCCAGGTCCTCGCCCTCCGCCAGGCGGGCCTGCAGGGCTGCGCGGATGAAGTTCGCGATCGTCACGCCCGGGACCTCCATCGGGTATTGAAACGCGACGAACAGCCCGGCGCGCGCACGCTGGTCGGGCTCCTCCATGTCGAAGAGGTTCGCATCATCGAGGAAAACCTCGCCGCCTGTCACCTCGTAATCCGGATGCCCGGCCATCACCTTCGCCAGCGTGCTTTTGCCCGAACCGTTCTTGCCCATGATCGCATGCACCTCGCCCTTGGGGATCTCGAGGTTGAGTCCGCGCAGGATTTCACGGTCGCCGATGTTCGCATGCAGGTTTTGGATCTTGAGTGACATATGGGTTGGTTTGTTTTGGTAAGTTAGTTCTGTCCGCCGCACTTCGGGCAGACACCCCGGAGGGTCATCTCCGAGTGGTTCACGACAAAGTTTTCCGGAAGCCGCCAAATTTGCTCGGCCCGGCGGCCCTTGGCAATCGGAACATCGAAAACCGTGCCGCAGCGCTCGCAGATGAAATGCCCGTGCTCCTGCAGGTTCGCGCAGTAGCGCGTCGCCTCCCGGTCCACGTTCACCTGCCGCGCCAGCCCGCAGTCCACCAACGTCTCCAGGCAGTTATAGACCGTCGCCAGCGAGACCCCGGACTTCCGGCCCTTCGCCCGAAGGAAAACCTCGGTCGCCGTCGGGTGGTCACCGCCCTCCAGCAGCACATCATAGACCTCCCGCCGCTGCGGGGTCAGCCGATGCCCGCTGTGGCTGATCGTCTCCTCGTATCCGGAGTGACTGGCGCTCGGTTTCATTCTCAGTCCTATATACCCCCAACCAATAAATAGATCAAGAATTATTCTAAATAAATATTTTCTCTCCCTCAAAGTCGGCGCCCTTCCGGCAGCGGGCACGCGATGTTTTACCACTCAGGGGCAGGTCCCGTGTTCGTCCGCGGTGAACGGCATCCGGCGCTGAGTGGTGACTGGGCGCAAAAATCGCCGTGCCAGGCGGGAGCATCAGGACTAGGGTACTCGTCTCCCAGTGAACCCTGACGCCCTAGCCCGCATGTCGCCAACCCGGCTGCCCGGAGATCTCCCGCAGCCGGTCGGCGACATTTTCTGCCCGTGACCAAGGCCGCCCCTATCCCGAAACGAACAATCTGGCAGGTCTGGGCGGCCGCGCCGGCCGCGGGAAGGCCGTGGAAAGGCGCCGCCGGGTTGCTGGCCGATCCGGGCGTCCGGACCGGCATTAAATTTGCGCTCGCCGGGACGCTGTCGCTCTACTTCGCGCTGCTGATCCGGCTCGACCAGCCGACCTGGGCGGTGACGACAGCCTTCGTGCTGAGCACGCCGAAATTTGTGGGAGCGATAGCCGAGAAGACGCTGCTGCGGATCGTCGGGGCGCTGGCCGGGGCTGTCATCGGGTATCTGATCACCGGCTCGCTTGAGCAGAGCCCGGTCCTTTTTCTGGCGACGATGGGCACGCTGGTCGCCTTTACGACAGCAATGTTCGGCGGAACCCTGGTGCCCTACGGCTTCCGGCAGGCCGGCTACACGGCGACGCTGGTCGCCGCGCAGGGGCTCTCAAACCCCGATTTTTCGTGGAAGGTCGGACTGGCACGCTGTGAGGAGATCCTGCTGGGGATCGCCGTCACGACGGTCGTGACGACGCTGGTCTGGCCCCGCTACGCGCGTGTGGAATTCGGAGAAGGCGTGCGCCGCACGCTCAGCGCGCTTGGCGAGCAGTTCGCGCTGCGCTCGGCAGCATTCCTCAGCGGCGCGGCGCCGGGACCCGAAGCGGACGTGCTCGGCAAGGTTGGCGGTAACCTCGCAAAGCTGCGCAAGCTCATCAACTTCGGTTGCGTCGAGAGCACCGAATTTCGGCGGAGGCGGCCGCAGATCGATGCGATCGTCTGCGAGCTGGGATTGCTGAGCGCATCGGTCTCGAATATCGCACGCACGCTGCCGGCCGAGTCGCACATCCGCCCATATGTAGAGAGGCAGATCGGGGACCTGCACCATGCCATCCTAGCGACGATCGAATGTCTGGCCGACGCGAAATCCGTCGGGGCCTCACGGCGCGCGGCGGTGGCACATGCGGCGTCCTGCCTCGATGCCTACCGGTCCGCCTTGCTCGACCTCCGGCGCGACGGGATTGCCACGCAGGTTCCAGCCATGGAGTCGATTGAGCACGGGGGCTACCTCCTCGCGATCACCGAGATTCACAAGGCGCTCGAACAGATCGCCGACCTGATTCCGGAGATCGAGGCCGGGCAAAGCGAAAGCGTTCCGGCAATCGGCGTCAAAAAATTCACACCTCCGAGCGGCGAGTGGATCCGGAGCGGGATCCGGGCGGGTCTCGCGCTGGTGATCAGCCTCATCCTTCTCGACTGGCTGCACCCGCCCGGCACCGACATGCTGGTCATAGGCACTTATCTCTTCACCGGATTTTCGCTCGAATCGCCCGACCGCCAAGGCGACCTCGGCGTCTTTTCCGAGCTCATCCTTGCGGCGCTCGGATGCCTGATCTTCTTTGTCTTCCTGCTCCTGTTTTCCCCGCTCATGGCGAGCTACGCTGTAATGAACACCTTGCTTGGCACAGCGCTGTTCGTCACAGGCTACCTGACGGAAAAGTCGCGGCTCAGCACGTTCACCTCGCTTTTCCTACTGCTTATCGTTGTGAATCTGGTTGGCGTGAATGCTCAGCATCCCGTCGCTTTTTCCACGGTCCTCGATGCATCGATGGGGATCCTCCTCGCGGCGATCCTCTCCGCGGTGATCCGGCGGCTTCTGTGGCCGGCCCTGCCGCAGCACGAGCTGAAGAAGAGGATCGCCCATGTCCTCTCGCTCCTGGCCGGCGCAGCCACACGCCCGCAGCAGCCGATCCCGGTCTCCGCCCGCGCCGACCTCGCACTCTCGGTTGCGGATGCCGTCGATCTCGCCCGGACGGTCGGTGGGCACCAACGGTGGCCGGTGGGCGAACTGACGCGCTTCGAAACCTACCTCCGCAGCCTCGGGCGCCTGGGCGGACACCAGATCTCGCTGCTCGGTCAGACACTGCCAACGTTTCCCGCCGGGGTCGTGGCAGACTACCACGCCTTCGCTGCGGACGTCGGGAGGCACGTCGAGGCCGAGTTGACACGCCAGCAGAAGGCGCTCGCGGAGGAATTGCCACCGGTGCAGGATCCGGCCGGCGGGGATTTCAGCGGGCAAGCAGCCGTGTGCCGGAGCCGGATCCGGAGCGCCGGTCTCCCGCCGCTGGAAACGGTCACCGCGCTCGGCATGCTCTACCGGCAGGTCCGCTCGGCCGCAGTCGCAGCAGAGTCCACCGGCCACGCCGCATCGCTCGACTACAAAAATGCCTTCGCCGACTCGAGGCTATAGGCCGGCCCGTCTGCGGCAACGCCGTCAGACACCGATCGTGTAGGTGCGGACGGTCTCGCTTTTTCCCTTGAGCGCAAGCTCGCCGACCGGCTCGAACGGAAACCGGCTGCGCGCGGCGACGAACGTGTATTCGCTCACGAGGATGTCGACGCCGGCGCGGTCGCGGGTCGCCTGCTCGAGGCGGGAGGCGAGGTTGACGGCATCGCCGATCGCTGTGAATTCCATCCTCTGCTTCGAGCCGATGTTGCCCACGATGGCGAGGCCGGTATTGATGCCGATGCCGATCTCGAGCGAGGAGATGTTCCTCTGCGCAGCGTCCTCCGAGACGGCCCATTCGGACTTGAGTTTGGCGAGGACCATGCGCATGTCGAGCGCGGCCTGAACGGCGTGCTCCTCCTGAAACTCGTCATCCCGGAGAGCCCCGAAGAGGGCCATCAGGCCGTCGCCCATGAACTTGTTGAGGTGGCCCTGGTTTTTGAAAATCGCATCGATCATCTTCTCGAAATACTGGTTGAGAAAGGCGACGGTCTCCTCCGGGCTCGACTGCTCGGACATATTGGTGAACCCTCGCACGTCGGCGAAGAGGATGGTGACCTTCTTGCGCTGGCTGAAGAGTTCGGTCGATTTTCCCGCATAGATGACGTCCTGCAGGATGTCTTCCGAGACATAGCGCGCGAGGGCCCCCTTGAGGTCGTCGCGCTGCTGGAGGCCGAGCGACATCTCGTTCAGCGCTTTCGCAACCTCGCCGAACTCGTCGTTCGACCGGATGTTCAGCGTCTGCCGGAAATCCCCGCCGGAGATCTTCTCGACCGTTGCCCGGATAGCGGCCAGCGGAGCCGCCAGCCGGCGGGCGAGGATATTTGAGAGCAGCCAGGCAAAGAGCACGGAGGCTCCAAGCGCAATCGCCCCGCTCACGAGCAGCCCGCGGAGGTGGCCTAGGGCATCATCCGCGCTGACATCCGCGCCGACCGCCGCGACGGCTTCACCGCGCGCATCGCGCACGGGCGCGTTGGCCGTCAGCCACGTCCCCCACTGGTCGCGGACGAATTCCTCCTCGACCTGGAATTCGTTCACGCGGAATTTGTAGTTGGGATTGTCGACTTTGTAGATGTCGCCGACATTCGATTTGTCCTCGCCGCGCTCCTCGGCATCCACGACAAACTGGGCCTTGGCGGGGTTTTCCGGATACGGACGCATCGTGTAGAGGAACTTGACGTCGATGTCCTGACGGCGGTTGGCATTGCGCGCACGGCGGAGCTTTTCCTCAATCCGCAAGTAGGTGTCGCCGGACTGGTCGTCACGGGACTTGATTTTCTCGTGCTCGTCGGCGTCCAGCATCGAGGCCGCGGTCGCCGCGATCGAGAGGACGTTCGTCTGCATGAGCTCGAAGACCAGCTGCCTCGCCGGAACATAGATGAAGCCGGCCGCAAGAAGGCTGCTCAGAAGGGCGATCCCCAGCGAAAAGAAAAAGAGTTTTGTCTGGAAACGCATGGCCGTGGCTACCTGCCGCTTATTGCAGGAAGAGGACGGATGGAAAAGTCAATTAGATGCCCGCGGCCTCGAAAAATCTTACTCAGTCGACCGGGCCGGCTCTAAGCGCAGACCATTCAGTTCTTGGACACACCTGTCGTCATGAAGACCACATGGCTGGCCAGGGCGCTCCTGCTGCTGGCGACCAGGGTATTTACTCCGGGTTCCTTGCCGAGCGTCCATCCGCCGGAGGTGGCGACGCCGTTGGCCCCCGTCACCGCACGACCCTGCAAGATGCTGCCGTTGCCGCTCTCCACCGCGAAGACAACCTCGACGCCGGCCACAGGCCGGTTTTCGCGGTCGGTCACGAGCACGGCCGGCCTGACCGGCACCGGCTGGCCGGCGGGCGCTTCGACGGGATTCGTCCCCCAGACCGCAGTGAGCGCGTGGGAGGGCGTCCGCTTCGCGAGATCGCGGAAGAGGAACGACACGTCCTTGATGAAACCATTTTTCGAGAGCTTGAGCGGCGCGCCGGGGCCGGTAACCGGCACCCCCTGGACCGAGCAATCGATAAACCTCACGCCCGTGACGGAATTCGCATCGTCCGTCGCCGTCATCTTCGACCCCGGGCAGCGGTCCACATTGAGGGCAACCCGCTCATAGGTGACATCGCGGATCGGGCCGGGATTGACCATCTCGATGGAGATCGGAAGCCGGACCAGCTTCTCGACCGTGATGTCCTGAAAGAGAATATTGCGGAACGGTGCGGTGCCGCCATCGTGGTCGATCGCACAGCCGCGGCTCGAGCTGATGATGTGGGAGTTTTTAAAAACGATGTTGAGCGCCGCCACCGAGGACTGGCGGCCGAGCTTGAAGCCCGCGGCGCGCGTGTGGCCGACGCAGTCGTTGAAGACGATCCCCCGCTGCTCCGCCGCCGGCTTCGCCTTGACGCCACCGCCGTGCGTGCCAGTGCCGCCCGGCTTCGGGCAGAAGGTATCATCGGTGGCCAGCACGAAGCAATGGTCGACCAGAACATCCTGGCAGCCGACCGGGTCGATGCCGTCATTCTCATAGAGCAGGAGGCTGTTGACGATTTTGATGTTGCGGATCGAGACCCGTTCGCAGAATGCGGGGACAATCGTCCAACTGCTCGAATCGATGACCGTGAATCCGTCCAGCGTAAGTCCGGCAACACGCCCGGCGCTGAACGCCGAAATGAGCCGGCGCTTCGAATCCGGTCCCTGTAGCTTCTCGCCGTTGCAGTCGATGAGGCCCGGCCCGGTGACAGCCATGTTGCGGGTGCCGTCGGTCGAGAGAAAATAGACGCCGGGGTGGTCCTTTTGAAAGTCCGGGATTTCCCCGGTCCGGTCCGCAAACCGCAGGGCCGAGCCGGCGGAGAGGTGGAGCCGCACATCATTTTTCAGCGTCAGCTTCTGCGAGACAAAGACCCCTGGAGGGATGAGGACCGTGCCGCCTTTGACGCTTGCATCGTCAATCGCCCGCTGGATCGCCGCGGTCGAATCGGACTTCCCCGTCGGGTCGGCCCGGTATTTTGCCACGACATCCAGCGTGGCCGGGCCGGCGGCCGGTTCGGCGGATTTTTCGGGTCCGTTGGCAAAAACAATCAGCGGGTTCCGGCCGGGGATCCGTATGAGGATCTGGCGCGGACGGTCCAGAGCGAACCGGAACGAATTGCCGATGACCTGCGGCCGGATCCCGTAGCCGGAAGGCAGGATCTCGAGCTCCTCGGGAGGCTTCGGCGGACGCGAGGGTGCCGAGGGATCCGGTGTTGGCGGAGGCGGGGCAACCGGTGGCTTGTCCAGCATGACCTGCACGCTGGCCGCGCCCGAAAAGGAAAAGGATGCAACGTCGAAAACCTCGCGGTGGCGACGGTTCAGCTCAACTTTCAGGACCGGCACCGGAATGCCGTTGACGGTCAGTGCCAGGCCGGTGGCTTTCGGATACGTCGGGGGCAGTGGGACCGGCACCACGCCGGGCGCGGGCGACTGGGCGCCGGCTGTGGTCATGGATGCTGCAATAACAAGGACAAGGAATGAGCGGAACTTGGTGGTAGGCATGGCAGGGCGGGAGCACAAACGTCTACCACATCGCAGGCCCGCGTGCGGAGAGGTTTCTCTTCGGCGCCGCGCGTTGTTCGATTTCTTTTTCTCGCGCTTTTGCGGGTTAAGAATAGTAGTATGTGAACTCCCCCGAAACTGACTTGGCACCGTGGCCTACTCGCATGCTCAACGAAAGGAACGCAAGATTCCGGAACCGCTCCCACATGCGGAGCGCGGCGCCGGCCGCGTTCTGATGGCCTGGGCCTTGGTTTTTGGAATTTGGCTCGCTGCGATTTTTTCATCTGCCTTCGCGCAGGCGACCCTGCAGGAACGCGGCGACCTGCTTCTCAACTCCCTCAGCACGCGTTCGGTCAACACCGGCCAGCATGACGGACCCCACCGGGCGGGGCGTACCGGGTTCTGGACGACCGAGGGGCGCCTGGCGCGCGGGAAGTCGGACACGACGACATGGAACTATTTGCGGGCGGCGCTCGACGATGTGGACGGCTTAGCGGACGCAGGCGGTGCGAACGGCGGCTTTTCGGGCTGGCCGGGGATGGACTGCTGGTACCGGTTCAACCAGGTTTTTCCGCAGGATCTCAAAGACAAATACCAGGCGAAATACACGACGATGCCGACTTATCACTCGGGCTCGACTCCGAACCAGAAGGTCATGTGGGCGGTCGCCTGCCGGCTGGCGTGCGAGTATTGGGGAACGAACGCGACCACATCGGTCACCGATGCAGACTACACGAAATCCGGCGACAAGACCGGAAAGGACTACCTGATGGGGATTTTCAAAAAGACCGTCCGGCAGAACTTCGAGGAACGGTGGGCAAAACATTACCTCACTTATTCGCTGGGACCGTTCCGGACGTTGGCCGACTTCACCTCCGACGAGGAACTTCGTCGGCACGCGCGCATGACGCTCGATTTCGGGTGGGCGGACCTCGCGCCTGTTAACTTTCACGGGCGCTGGGCGGTTTCGGCCGGGCGCGGCGGGATCTCGTCCGACGGGAACGGCTACGACATTTCGGAGTTCAACACATGGCTCGTGATGGGCGGGCCCTCGCCGTCCTCGCTGCTCGATGCCGACCAGTCGTGCTACTACATCATGCCCGGGGCGCCGGATCCCCCGGTCGCTTCGGAGTTGATCGACATCGGGAACAACCGCGACCAGCCCTACACGACACGTCGAATGGCGCGGCTGTTCGAAACCCAGTTTGCGACAACCTACATGACGAAGGACTACGCGGTTTACAGCCAGGTCGAGGGGGACTCGACCGTGAACCCCGACGGGACGATCAAGATCAAGGACCTCGACAATGCCGGGGTTCCGTCGAACGACTGGAACTCCGAGCGGTGGGGGGTTTTGTGGAACGACGCACCGGACAATGCCGGGGCCGGGCTCACAATGAAGCCGCCGACCGATTACGGCTGGGCGCTGGGATCGGGCGTGAGCCCGTATGAGGATGTCGTCCAGCACGAGGGGACGATTGTCGGAATCCTCAATATTCCTGCCGGGAAAAACCAATATACGAAAGACACGATTCCGACCAACGCTCTGGCGGTGATTAACGACACCGCCACGACCGGCCGGTTGTTTTTGCACTACAAGACCGTGCTGGTCGCGATCTTCCGCAGCGATCCCGGGGTTTTTCAATATCCGGCGCCTTCGACCAGCGTTTGCGTCAAGCGGGGTTTCGCGGTCGAGACCGCTTCGCCGTCCGAGTATCCTCAGGCGACGGCGGCCGAGCGGCTTGCAGCTTTCCGGGCGGATGTGCTGGCGCACGCGGCGGATGCGAGCGGGGTTTCGGGGGTCTCGCCCCGGATGATCTACACGAAGCGGGACGGGACAGTGCTCGACATCACCTACGGGCAGGCGGGCAGGATTAACAACGACCCGGTCGATTACGAATCCTGGCCGCTGACCGAGAGCCCGTGGACTTCGATGCAGCAGATGGGGAACCTCTTTGTGATGGGCGGAAACCGGACGGTCTTGCGGAACTACAATGACTGGAGCGAGCGGGTGAACAACCGTCCGACCGCCACGGCAAACGCGCCGGTCACCGGGCTGGGCAACGGAACGGTCGACATCGATCTCTCCGCGCGGGTGGCCGACGCGGAGACCCCGGCGAACGCCCTCAAATTCCGGATTATCGGTGCGTCGAACGGTTCGGCGGAAATCCTCGCAGACGGAAGGACCGCCCGCTTCACTTCCGCAGGAAACCTCGTCGGAACAGCCGCCCTCACGTTTTCAGCCGGCGACGCATTTCCCGACCGCCGGCTGATTTTCCATTACGACTATGAAGAGAGCAATTCTGGCGGAAACGGGACGGTGGCCGACGTCTCGTCCCAGGACCGGCACGCGACGACCTCGGTCGTGGGGACCGCGTCGCTTTCCGGAAGCAGTTCGGTGCCGTCAGCGCTCACGGGGGCGAGCCGGCAGTCTTTACAGGCCGGTGGCAGTGCGTTTGGCGGGGCGAAATTGTCGCGCCAGGTTTATCCGGCGCTGGTGAACCTATCGAATGGGGACTGGACGTTTTCGACGTGGTTCAAGCGGGCGGGGTTTTCGGACGATGATTTTCTGCTCTACATTGGAAGTGGCGACGGATTCGGAGGGAACGGGGACGAGCTTCAGCTCTACCTTCCCGCGCAATCGAAGACCTTGGCGCTTCGTCATTACGATGCGTCGAACGCGCAGGATGTGAATGTGACGAGCGCTCCGGTGATCGAGGCGGAAACCTGGCACCACGCGGCGGTAAGGTTCGACCGGAGCGGGTCCAACTCCGGCACGGTGACCCTCTTTCTTGACGGGCAGGCAGTCGGAAGTTCCGTGGCCGTGACGTGGGCGCTGAGCCAAAGCGGCCCGGTTTTCATCGGCGGACCGGCGCTGAATACCGTGCCGGCGCGCTGCCTGAGCGGCGCGCTCGATGATACGGCGCTGTTTCGCGGGAAGCTCACCGACGGCGAGGTGGCCGAACTCGCGACGGGAACGGTCGCCCATCTCGGCGGGTTGAAAGTCGTGCAGACAATCCCGATTGCATCGGTCCCGCTGGCCCCGCCGGATCTTTCCGCAAGCCTGGTCAACAACGCGGTTTCTCTGACCTGGGGTCCGGTCGCGGGTGCGACTTCCTACACGGTCAAGCGGGGGAACGCGCTCGCGGGTCCGTTCACGCTGGTTGCGGCCGGGTTGCCCGGGAATGGGTTCGTCGATACCTCGGCAGGATTTGGCGCGACGTATTATTATCAGGTCACCGCAACGAACGCAGCCGGCGAGGGTAGCGGTTCGAATGTCGCCGCTGTGACATTGCCGGCCAACGATCCCACGCTCTGGAACTCCGGGCTCATGAGCGGATGGAGCCGCGGCGCCCGCATCGCCTTCCCGGGATACACAGCGAATCAGACACTCACGAATTTCCCGGTGTTGGTGGCGATCGACGGCACGAAGATCCCGGGGTTCGCCTACTCGCAGTGCGCGTTTCCGAACGGCGCCGACCTCCGGTTCACCGACGCCTCCGGCACGAGCGAACTCAGCTACGAGATCGACACATGGAATCCGGCCGGCACATCCTACGTCTGGGTTCGTGTCCCCTCATTGGCTGCCGGAAGCGCAATCTGCGCGTTCTGGGGAAACCCGGCGTCACCCGCCCCGGCCGGACCGGATTCTATCCCCAATCTTTCGATGTGGCTGAAGGCCGATGCGATCACCGGCTTGGCCGACGGAGCGACGGTGACCGCCTGGCCGGATTCGTCAGGCAACTCGCGGAATGCGACCCTGCTCTCCGGCGCGCCCGCCTTCAAAACGAACGCGCTCAACGGCCGGCCGGTCGTGCGGTTTGCAGCCGATGGCGAAAGCGGGTTTTCGTTTCCGCAGATGAGCGACATCCGGACCGTCTTCTGGGTGGTCAAGGAAACCTCGAGCACCGGCATCCACTTCCTGCTCGGCGACGATGACAGATACGCGTTCCACCGGGGCACGGGTGGTCCGATCTGGAGCGCATCGAACACCTCGTCATCGATCCGGGGCGGGACGACCCGGCTCATGGGCGCAAGCGTCAATGGCACGACGACCGCGCTGGGCACCGGCTACCGGATCGTGTCGGTCGTCACATCAGGCGCAGTCGAAGCCAGCCGGCTCTGCAAGGACCGGAGCATTGCGGGACGTTCCTGGGACGGCGATGTCGCCGAGGTGATTGTTTACAACCGCGCGCTGACCGCCTCCGAGGAAGCGCTTGTGGGCGGCTACCTCGCGCAAAAATACGCCCTTGCGACGAGCTACCCCGGGGTTCCGCCCGCCTGCGCCACCGACGGGTCGACGTGGAGCGAGGGCTACCTCGGCGTTTTTCACCTCAGGGAA
>Ga0209398_1001085_pt1 | contig 14838 bp, 10 predicted proteins | sample AshMeaBigSpring_FD_184125 | JGI IMG/M metagenome (GOLD analysis project Ga0209398, IMG submission 184125) | Groundwater microbial communities from Big Spring, Nevada to study Microbial Dark Matter (Phase II) - Ash Meadows Big Spring (SPAdes)... | ecosystem: Environmental > Aquatic > Deep... | reverse complement strand
TGCTATAACTGAGTGTTTACCCGGTGTAATTGATAGAGATGAACACCAACGTTTTCCGAAAGAACAAGTAATGAAACTCGCAGAATTGGGTTTTATGGGTATGATGGTTGACGAAAAATATGGTGGCAGTGGTTTAGACACTATTAGCTATGTTTTGGCAATGGAAGAAATTAGTAAAATTGATGCAAGTACAAGTGTTTGTATGAGTGTTAACAACAGTTTAGTTTGTTATGGCTTGCAAGAATATGGAACGGAAGAGCAGAAACAACAATATTTAGTTCCACTAGCACAAGGCAAAAAAAATGATGATTTGTACATTGGTGCGTTTTTATTGAGTGAACCTGAAGCTGGTAGCGACGCTACAAGTCAACAAACAACGGCAGAAGATAAAGGCGATTATTATTTGTTGAATGGAACAAAAAACTGGATTACCAATGGTTCATCTGCAAGTGTGTATTTAGTGATGGCACAAACAGATGCAAGCAAAGGATCGCATGGAATTAATTGTTTGATTGTTGAAAAAAATTGGCCTGGCGTTACTGTTGCTGCTAAAGAAAATAAACTAGGAATTAGAGGTAGTGATACACATACCATTATGTTTTCTGATGTAAAAGTGCCTAAAGAAAATAGAATTGGTGCCGATGGCTTTGGTTTTAAATTTGCGATGAAAACACTTTCTGGTGGAAGAATTGGAATAGCATCTCAAGCATTAGGTATTGCAAGTGGTGCTTATGAATTGGCTTTAAAATATGCTAAGCAACGTAAAGCATTTGGTAAAGAAATTGCTCAACACCAAGCTATACAATTTAAATTGGCTGATATGGCTACCAAAATTGAAGCTGCTCGTTTATTGTGTTTAAAAGCTGCCTGGGAAAAAGACAATCACTTAAACTATGATTTAAGTAGTAGTATGGCTAAAGTTTTTGCAAGTGAAGCTGCTATGTGGACAACTACTGAAGCCGTTCAAATACATGGTGGTTATGGTTTTGTGAAAGAATACCATGTAGAACGATTGATGAGAGATGCAAAAATTACACAGATTTATGAAGGTACTAGTGAGGTACAGAGAATTGTAATTAGTCGCTCCATTTTAAAATAATATAACTTCCCCCCTATAAAAAATGCCCCTTTAGATGAGGGGCATTTTTGTAAAAGTATATTAGCAAGGTTTAGTTGGCTATCATTTCCATTCCACCACCACCTTGGTCAGCTTTTGTGTTTTTACGCTTGAACAAAGTAGCATCGAACTTACCAAAACGGTAGCTAAAGTTTACTCTCAATACTTGAGGATCTCTTCTTCTTTCACTAATTTGAGTGAAGTAAATGCTTTCAGTAAACGATTTAGATAATTGAGTTCTTAAGAAATCGTCCATACTCAGAGTTAAAGAACCACTTTTCCCATTTTTCCAAGTCCAATCTTTTCTAATCGCAATATCAAAACTATAACGAGGGAAATTGTATCCTTGAGCAGATGACTGTGCACCACCACCAAAGAAACCGCCACCTCCCATTCTGCCGCCACCGCCTCCACCTTGTGGAACTACGGTTTTTGCACGATAATCGGCACTAAACTGTATAGATATTCCTTTTGGAAGTTTGAAGTTATTATTCATTTTTAAAAACCAGCTTACTCGTTGGTTATTGGCTAAAACATCAATATTGGTAGCATTAATTTGAGAATTAAACAAATTTGCATTCAATGTTAAATCCCAAGTTTTAGTTACACCAATTTTATTGGTAATTTCTAAACCATAAGAAATACTGTTATTGGCATTAATAAAAGTATTAAACACCACACTATCAACGCTTGTAAGTTCTGGTGCTGGGTTTTTATCTCTGTACTGATAACGTGTAATTAAGTTATCCGTTTGTTTAAAAAACGCTGTAATTAATAAATTAGCACCACGTTTGTAAGCATTGTTGTAAGACAATTCGAATGAATTGGTAAACTCTGGTTTTAAATTGGCATTACCATTACTTAAGTTTAAAGGGTCTGAATAATCGATAAAAGGAATTAATTGAAAAAAGCTAGGGCGATTAATTCTACGAGAATAATTCATTTGTACATCTTGTTTATCACTCAGTTTGTAGGTGATAAATGCACTTGGGAATAAGCTAATTGGGAATTTAACTTGGAAAGAAGAATCTCTACCAGTATTAATGTTGGTAATTGTTCCTTCGTAATCGCTACTTTCTGCTCTTAAACCGAGTTGATAGCTCCATTTTTTAGCCTTCCAACTTACGTTGCCATAAGCAGCATAAACGGCATCAGTATATTTATAACTATTGCTTAATAGTGGACGTAAACTATACAAACCCGTATTTTGATCTAAGAAATACTGAAAATTATTATTGCTGTAGTCTCTAATTGCTGCCCTTGCTCCTAACTCTAATTTTACATTATCATTCAGTGGATTTTCATAATCGGTTTGAATGGTAATAAACTTGTTAATACCTTCACCTGTAGTTCTTTGTTGAATGGGTGTTTTTGATGGAGTAGCAACATTAGGTAAAAAATTACTTGTAACAATATTCGCTAAGTTGTCGTTTTTACTATCGTTGTAATTAATGTCTGCAGAAATATTGTGACCAGTTTTTTGGAAATTATGCTTGAAACTTAAGTTCGATCCGAAATTTTTGAAATTAAATCCAGACAAAGAATTAATAGTATTGAAAGATTGAAAAGCACTGTTTACAATAGAATCTACCTCTTGCCTTTGATCGTTATCAAATTTCCCTCTGTTATAATTTAAACCTACAGTAATAGTGTTTCTATTATCTATAAAATAATCAAATCCACCACGTAAAAAAGCGAAATATCCCTCATTTTCACTTCTTAAACGTTGGTTGATAGAGCTTGGTTTAGACCCTAAATCGTTTCTATCAGTTTTACCCGTAGAAATCGATTTACGTTGGTTATAAATACCGCTTAAAAAGAAATTGATTTTGTTTTGACGAACGTTAATATCTCCACCCACATTTACTCTACCTCTACTATCTACACCTGTTCTCAAACCACCATTGTAACCAGTTTTTTTATTTTTCTTCAGTACAATATTTAAAATACCCGCACCACCACCACTTGCATCGAATTTTGCAGATGGATTGGTAATAATTTCAACTTTTTCAATTAAATCGGCTGGAATTTGGTCTAGTGTTAAAGTAGTTGGTCTTCCATCCACAAAAATAGTTGGAGATGCATTTCTCAATGTAACATTACCATCAATATCTACACTTAATGATGGAATGGTTTTCATAATTTCAGTAGCCGTTTGCCCTGTACTTACTAAGTTTTTATCTACATTAAATACCTTTCTATCAATACCCATTTCGAAAAAAGGTTTTGCAGAAGAAGTAACAGTTACATTTCCTAAATCGGCTGCATCGGCTTCTACCTTAATGTTTCCTAAATCTTTATCTGCCTGAGCCAACATTTGTTGAAAATCTGGTGTTGTGCCAGGAGCAGGCATTTTTATGCCGAAGTTTAATGTTTTTTCTAGTGTTTTGTATCCAACTGCTGTAGCCTTAAATTTAAAATTTCCCATTACAGATAATCCTTCAAGCGAAAAGTCACCGTTGGATTCTGAAATCACTGTTTTTAAAATTGCTTGTTTTAGTTGTCTTGTTACAGTATCGAATTTGTTTCCAGACAACTGTATTGTAATTCCACCAACTCCTTTATTGGTTTTGCTATCCACAATTTTACCGTAAAATCTGCCCACGTTCATATTTGCACCGCCCATTCTACCTGCACCACCTGCTCTAAATCCACCAGATGCAGGGTTTTGAGCATAAGCAAATATGCCTACACATAACAATATAAAAAGTGCATAAATTCTATTCATAATCATAATTATAATTGGATTGCAAAATTGGGTAGCTACAAAAAATTAATGTTACTACATCTATACGAACGGTAATAAGACAATTGTAAATGGATAAAGTTTGAACCCTTTCAGGATGAGTAAACATTTACAAATAGAAAAAATATTGAATCAAATAAAAAAGAATGCGATGAAATGCGATGGTTTGAATAATCAAATTATGCTGTTAAAAGCGTTAATGCAACCTGTAATAAGCCAATAATAAACCCTAAAACTGCTCCAATAATTTCAACAAAACGAAATTCTTTAGACATAATACTATTTAATATCTGCTCTAGTTTATCGGAAGAAAAAGCTGCTACCTTGTCTGTTACAATTTTTTCTAAGTCTAAATCGGCTTGTAAATTTCCCATATAGCTAGAAAGTAATTGAGGAAAAAGGGTTTGTAATTCCTGTAAAAAAACAGCTTTTAATTCTCCAATCGTTTTTTCGCCAATAAACATGCTGATAACAGGCATTTTCTCGGCTAATTTTACTCGAAGAAAGTGATCGATATGCTCTTCTACAATGGGCATTACCTTTTGAATATTTGAAGGATTGGTAATTTTCGATTCAATATCCTTAAAAGAAAGTAACTCATTACTTACCAATGCACCCAATTTTTGTGCAAACTGATATTGATTTTTAGGGAAAATACCTTGAAAACGAATTCCGAGAATTTTTTTAGGTTCTCTTGGATGAAACAACATTTTAATAGCTATCCAATTGGTAAACCAACCTATAAATGCAGATATAACAGGAATTAACAGAAGTATATAATTCATTACAAAAAGGGATTAAAAAACTAAACCTTGATTGCTTATACACAACCAAGGTTTAGAATATACTTTTAAAAAGAGGGAGAACGAGGGGTCTCGAACCCCCGACCTACAGTGCCACAAACTGTCGCTCTAACCAACTGAGCTACGATCTCCGTTTTTATGGGCTGCAAAAATAAGGGATTTATCTACTTATTTGCAAATAACAACTCTAGTTTTTTTTCTACACAACTATTTTCAGTAAAAACCGTAAGTTGCTATGAATTATGATGTTGAAAACCTCGTTTGAGATACCATTTATCAAAAACCTTTGTTAATGGATTTCTTCATTGCATTTTTTCAGTAATTATTTACAGTACATTTGGAGACAGTTTGTATATGCAAAAAATTATCAATTTTATGATTCGAAAAAAAGGATGGATTTTAGTAGCCATTATTGCGTTTGCCGGAGCTTTTTTTGCCTTTAGGTCAATAAATCCAAATCCGGTTCCTGTAACTCAAAAACAAAAATTATTGGCAGCAATTGGTCAATTGTTAGCAGAGCAGCATTATAGCCCAAAGGCTATTAACGACGATTTCTCAAAGCAAATTTTCAAGAAATTTTTAGATGAATTAGATGGAGATAAAAGTTTGTTTCTTCAATCAGATATCACAGCCTTAAAAAAGCATGAAACTACCATTGACGATGAAATCAAAGGGAATGCAGAAGTACAGTTTGCAACAAACGCCAATGCTATTTACAACAAACGTTTACCAGAAGTAATGCGTTTATACAAAGAAATCTTGAACCAACCATTCGATTTTTCAAAAGATGAAGTATTTGAAACCGATGCCGAAAAACTGCAATATCCTACCACAGAAAAAGAACGCCAAGAAAGATGGCGTAAACGCTTAAAATACATGACATTGGAGCGTTATGTAGATTTAGTAGAACAAAGAGACAAAAGCAAAATTGATAGCATTGCCAATAAAACAAATGCAGAATTAGAAGCAGAAGCAAGATCTAAAGTGCTGAAAGCTGTTGATAGAATGTACGAACGTATTAAAGTAAAATTTACAGATGATGAACGTTTTAACACATTTGTAAATACCATTACCAACTTAATGGATCCGCATTCAGATTATTTTGCTCCCGTTGAAAAAAGAGCTTTTGATGAGCAGATGAGTGGTCGCTTTTATGGTATTGGTGCATTATTATCTGAACAAGATGGTGTAATTAAAATTGCAAGTGTTGTTCCTGGTGGACCTGCTTGGAAATCGGGTGAAATTACCGTAAACGATATTATTGTAAAAGTAGGACAAGGTGGAAAAGATGAAATGGTAGATATTAGTGGTTATGCAGTAGAAGATGCTGTAAAACTAATTCGTGGAAATAAAGGAACAGAAGTTAAACTAACTATTAAAAAGAATGATGGAACTTATAAAACAATTACCATACAAAGAGATGAAATTGTTCAAGATGAAACTTTTGCAAGGAGTGTAATTGTGAAAAATGGCGATAAGAAAATTGGTGTTATTTCTTTACCAGATTTTTATGCAGACTTTGAACGTCCAAATGGTGCAAGATGCAGCGAAGATGTGGCTAAGGAAATTATAAAATTAAAGGCAGAAAAAGTTGATGGTATTGTGATGGACTTACGCTTTAATGGTGGTGGTTCTTTGTACGAAGTAATTCAAATGGTGGGTTTATTCATTAAAAATGGTCCTGTAGTTCAGGTACGTGACCGTGAAGGAAAAATCCAAGTAATGGACGATAGAGATCCATCTGTTTTATATGATGGTCCATTAGCAGTAATGGTAAATGAAACAAGTGCTAGTGCAAGCGAAATATTTGCAGCAGCCATTCAAGATTATAAAAGAGGAATTATAGTAGGTAGCACATCTACTTATGGTAAAGGAACTGTTCAAAGAAATGTACCATTAGGAAATACATTAGATTTCTTTTCTGGAAGAACAGAATTTGGAGCTGTAAAACTTACTTTTCAAAAATTTTATAGAGTTAATGGTGGATCAACACAATTAAAAGGTGTAGAACCAGATGTTGTGTTACCAGATATTTTAGATTACTATAAAATTCGTGAAAAAGACAATCCTAATTCTTTGCCTTGGGATGAAATAAAAAAAGCAAATACCATTAATTACGAAGGTTTTGATGCTACCATTCAATCATTAAAAGAAAAAGTAAAAACAAACCCTACTTTCAATTTAATTAGAGACAACACCAATTGGTTGGCAAAAAATGCCGATGCACCTGTTCAGCTGCAAATAGATAAATATAAAGAGCAACAAAAATTATTACGTTCCACTGTAAATCAAATTAATAGTTTAACCAAGTTGAACCAAGAAATGGAAATGGATGTGTTAAAACCTGATTATGATAAATTTTATAACAATCCAGATAAAATGAAAGGAGAGCGTTATAAAGCTTGGCTAAAAAGTTTAAAATCTGATATGTACATAGATGAAACAGTAAAGATTGTTACAGATATGATTGGAAAGCAAAATCCATTGGTTATCAGAAATTAATTTATATAAATACCCATAAAAACAAGCGTTTAGACTAAAAAACTAAACGCTTGTTTTATTTTAAAAACTCGTATTCGTGGCGAAAATATTTATCGAATATAAGTTTTTGAATTATCGATTAAATACGTTGATAACAAAACAATTATCTTGCAACTTTCAAAATAGGAATATGAAATATTTACCAATAGAACCATCGCTTTTTACCAATAACAGAAAACGTTTTATGAAAGCAATGCAGCCCAACAGCATTGCCATTTTTGTTAGTAACGATGAATTTCCAAGCAATGGAGATGCATTACATACATTTAAGCAAAACAGCGATTTGTATTGGCTTTCAGGGGTAGAACAAGAAGATAGTATGGTTATTTTATATCCAGATTGTTACGACCCTGCATATAAAGAAGTGTTGGTTTTGGTTCGTCCGAATGAATTAAAAGAAAAATGGGATGGTAAACGCTTAAGAGCCCATGAAGCTACTGCCATTTCTGGTATTCAAACCATTGTATGGTTAGATAGTATAGATGCTCTATTGCAAACATTTATTCATTTAGCAGATAATATTTATTTAGACACCAACGAAAACGATAGAAAAGCTAGCTTAGTTAGAACAAGAGATTACAGATTTGTCGATGAAATGAAAAGCCGTTATCCGTTGCATCAATATTTGAGAGCAGCTAAAATAATGAAGCAATTACGAGCCATTAAAACGAAAGAAGAAATAACAGTTGTAGAAACTGCAATAAACATTACACATAAAGCATTTAATAGAGTTTGCAAATTTGTGAAACCTGGTGTAATGGAATATGAAGTTGAAGCTGAAATTATACACGAATTTTTAATCAATAGAGCTACAGGTGAAGCCTATAACAGCATTATTGCAAGCGGAGACAGAGCAAGAACGTTGCACTATGTAAGCAATAATGAGGTATGTGCAGATGGAGAATTATTGTTAATGGATTTTGGAGCAGCTTATGGTGGTTATTGTGCTGATTTAACCAGAACAATTCCTGTGAATGGTAAATTTAGTAAACGACAAAAAGAGGTGTATAATGCTTGTTTGCATTTGCATAATTATGCTAAATCTATTTTAAAACCTGGCATTTCAATCATCCATTACACCGATAAAGTAGGAGAAGAAGCAACCAAGCAATTTTTAAAAATTGGGTTAATTACAAAAGCAGATATTAAAAACGAAGACAACAACAATAGAGCTTATAGAAAATATTTATATCATGGCATTTCTCATCATTTAGGAATTGATGTTCATGATTTAGGTACAAGAACCGAACCTATTCAAGCAGGAATGTTATTTACCATTGAACCGGGAATTTATATTGAAGAAGAAAAAATGGGTATTAGAATTGAAAACAATGTTTGGATTACCAAGAATGGCAGTATTGATTTAATGAAAAATATTCCAATTACGGTGGAAGAAATAGAAACCGCAATGAAAAAAAAATAATTATCTAAAATCAACCATCAACTCTCCTTTTTATAAACCACAACTTTATGGGTAATCAACAATTACAGCCTAATAAACCAACTAATTCTATAATTTGTCAAATTCCCAATTTATTTACTTTACTTAATTTGTTTTTTGGTTGTATTGCCATTGTTTTTACCCTACAAACCAACTTGCTATTAACACAAGATGCTAATGGTAACGATGTAGTTATTTTACCAGAAAAAATATATTTAGCAAGTATTTTTATAGCAATAGCAGCAGTAGTAGATTTTTTTGATGGATTTGTAGCTAGAGCCTTAAAAGTATCGTCTGAAATTGGCAAGCAATTAGATAGCTTGGCCGATGTAGTAAGTTTTGGCGTTGCTCCAGGAATGATTATTTATCAGTTTTTAAGACTCAGCTTTTCAAGCGATGTACAAGCTTTAGATACAGCATTTTGGCAATTATTACCTGCTTTTATTTTTCCTTGTGCAGGTGCTTACAGATTGGCAAGATTTAATATTGATACCGAACAGAGTTATGGTTTTAAAGGAGTACCTATTCCTGCAGCAGGTATTTTAATTGCATCGTTTCCATTAATTTATTGGTATAGCAATCAGGCTTGGATTGTTCAATTGTTTACAAATGCTTGGTTTTTATGGGCTGTTACAGCTATAGTAAGTTATTTAATGGTTTCTACCCTACCAATGATGGCTTTAAAATTTAAATATCCGAGTTTTAAAACTTTTGTTCCTTTTATAATATTGGCTGTTATCGGTTTAATTACAGCAATTTTGATACAATGGATGGCTGTACCCATTACTTTTGCGGCTTACGTAGTTTTATCTTTGTTTTTTAAACACAATCAACAATCATGACATATACTATTGAAATTAAGGTAATGCCTCTTAAAAACTTATTAGACCCTCAAGGAAAAGCTGTTTTAAATGGTTTACACAATTTAGGATTATCTACTGTACAAGATGTACGTGTAGGTAAACACATTACACTACAAATTGAAGCAGATAATGCAGATGCTGCTGTAAGTATCGCAGAAAGTGCTGCTAAGCAATTATTGGCAAATGCAGTAATGGAGTATTTTGAAATAAAAATTATTGAATAAAAAACCTTAGCCACAAAAAAGCTAATGTTTTATTTTGGGCAATATTTATGTTATATCTTGTTCCTACACCTTTGGGTAATTTAAAAGATATTACTTACAGAGCCATTGAGGTTTTGCAAAGTGTAGATGTAATTTTATGTGAAGACACAAGAACATCTTCTCGGTTATTGAATCATTATCAAATTCAAAAACCACTTTCTCCTTATCATCAACATAACGAACATAAAATTGCCGAGCATTTAGTGCAACAAATGCAAGCAGGCAAAATTTTTGCTCTTATTACCGATGCTGGTACACCTGCCATTAGTGATCCTGCTTTTTTATTGGTAAGAGCCTGCATAAAAGCAGATGTAAAAGTAGAGTGTTTACCCGGTGCAACTGCTTTTGTTCCTGCTTTGGTAAATAGTGGGTTACCAACTGATAGTTTTGTTTTTGAAGGATTTTTACCTTTGAAAAAAGGTAGACAAACAAAATTTAAACAGTTAGCTACTGAAAAAAGAACCATTATTATTTACGAAAGCCCCATGCGTTTGGTAAAAACTTTAACAGAAATGGCAACCTATTTTGGAAATGATAGACCTTGCTGTGTAACTAGAGAATTAACCAAAATGTTCGAAGAAAATAAAAGAGGCAGCATTCAAGAAGTGTTGGAACATTTTAAATTGAAAACCGTAAAAGGCGAAATTGTAATCACTATTGGTGGACTAGCATCTTAACACATTTAACTAAGAATTTGATGAATATAGATTTTAAAAAATATCCTGATGGGCTTGTTCCTGCAATTATACAAGATAATCAAACAGGAAAAGTGCTGATGTTGGGTTTTATGAATGAAGCAGCAGTAGAACAAACAATAGCTACACAAAAAGTTACTTTTTACAGCAGGTCTAAACAAAGACTTTGGACAAAAGGTGAGGAAAGCGGCAATTTTTTAAATCTTGTACATATAGCTACCGACTGTGACAACGATACGCTTTTAATAAAGGCAAATCCCGTTGGACCAGTTTGCCACACAGGCACCGATACTTGTTGGAACGAAACAAACGAGCCTACCAATTTTTTATATCATTTAGAAGAAATTATTGAGCAAAGAAGTAAGGCTTCTGTAGAAGAATCGTATACAGCTAAAATGCTAGCTAAAGGCATTAATAAAGTAGCTCAAAAAGTAGGTGAAGAAGCTGTAGAATTAGTAATTGAAGCAAAAGACAACGATAAAGAATTGTTTTTGGGCGAAGCTGCAGATTTATTGTTTCATTACTTATTGTTGCTAAAAGCTAAAGATTATAAACTGCAAGATGTTATAGACGTATTGCAAAAAAGACATAAAAAATAAATACATGAAAAAAATATTATTTTTCTGTTTGCTTCCCATTTTATCTGTTGCTCAAAATGGCTTTATTATTAAGGGAAAAATCATTGGACTAAAAGATAGTACGCTTGTGTTTTTGCAAAATGCACAAGGAGCAACAATTGCTCAAGACTATAGCAAAAAAGGTGTATTTACGTTAACAGGTAAAGCGGAAACACCCATTTTACAACAATTAAATTTTATTGGTTACAAAGAAATTGTAGACTTATACATTGGTAACGAAATTGTTACCGTTTCTGGTTTGGCTTCTCGATTAAAAACATTAACCATTACAGGTTCTCCAACGCATGCAGATTATCAGTTGTATGAAAAAAACTTTAACCCATTAAAAGAAAAATTGGGAAAAACAGTTGCTGCAATTAATGCAGAAAAAGTTCCTAAAAAAAGAGATAGTTTAATTAATCAGTTCAATATCATCAAACAAAAAGTAGTAAATGAAGTAGATAAGTTTATTGCATTGAAACCCAATTCTCCTGTTAGTTCATTTATACTGTTGGTTGTAAATCCGTTGTTTGGTGAAGATGTAAGTGTTTTAGAAGAAAAATACAATCGTTTACAAGCAGGAGGAAAAACAGGTTTTTATGCCAATCAACTTGAACAAATGCTTGCGGCTTCTAAAGTTGGTAGCATTGGAAGTATGGCAACAGATTTTGTGCAAAACGATGTAAACGATAAACCCGTTAGCTTATCATCATTCAAAGGAAAATATGTGTTGGTAGATTTTTGGGCAAGTTGGTGCAAACCTTGCAGAGTTGAAAACCCGAATGTAGTGGCTGCTTACAACAATTTTAAAGATAAAAACTTTACTGTTTTAGGCGTATCGTTAGATAAAGAAAAAGATAGTTGGTTAAAAGCTATTAACGACGATAAATTAACTTGGACACACGTTAGTGATTTAAAATTTTGGAGCAACGCTGTTGCACAACAATACCGTATACAAAGTATTCCTGCAAATTTGTTGATTGATCCAAATGGAAAAATTATTGGTAAAAATTTGCGTGGAGAAGAATTAATTGCAACGCTTCAAAACTTATTGAAGTAAGTTTTTTTCCGCTGTAAAGAGAAACAAGAAAATTGTTCTACAAATTACAAAAAGCCTTTTTTACAAATGCGTAAGAAAGGCTTTTTCATATGCAGATTCTTCAAAACCTAATAGTATTATTTTTCCATTCTTTTCTATTAATGGACGTTTAATAACACTTGTTTTCTGCATCATCAATTCTATCGCTTTTTCTGCCGAAACAATACTATTTTGTACAGCAGGTTCTAATTGTTTCCAAGTAGTTCCCTTTTTATTGAGCAATAATTGCCAATCAATTTGGTTGGTCCATTCTTTCAATTTCAACTCCTCAATTCCACTCTTTTTATAATCATGAAAAGTATAGGACACATTGTTTTTTTTCAACCAATCAATTGCTTTTTTCACAGTGTTACAATTAGGAATTGCATAAACAGTAAACATATTATTTTATTTAGTGGGTGAAATTAGATATATCTATTCATCAGAAATTAAAAGAACAAAAAAATCAATCTTTGTAAATACAAAATTATTTAGCAGAACAAATGATTTTTCTTAGTTTTAACAATCGATTGAATAAACCGATTTATCAACCGCTTATAATTCTTTAACCCCTTCTGAAACTCATTTAATTTACTTTTATGTAATTCAAATTTGTAATGAAACATTTTTTCACACTGCTTTTACTTTGTAGCACTCAATTATTTGGTCAGTCTGGTGACGCTTCTAAAAGCAAATCTAACATCGGCTTAATTATCGGTAACATTATCGATGCACAATCGGGCAAACCAGTAGCATTTGCTAGTATTGCTGCCATTTCTTTTCTCGATTCTAATAAAAAAGTAATTGAAGTAGCAGATAAAAATGGTTCATTTGAAATAGACAAATTGCCGCTTGGTTATTACAAGCTACGTATTGTAGCAACAGGTTATAAAATCACTACTATTGATAGCCTTCATTTAAGAACAGAACGATACGATTTTAATGTAGGTGATGTAAAAATAAACCAAGCTAGTGCTGAATTAGATGAAATAATTGTGTATTCTGAAAAACCATTAATTGAAAGTAAAGAAGGAAAAATTACGTATAATGTTGGTGAAAGTGCTTTAAGTAGTGGCTCATCTACCTCAGAAATTTTAAAAAATATGCCATTAATTAGTAACGACCCTAATGGCAAAATTTTATTGAAAGGAAAAGAACCAAGAATATTGATTGATGATAAACCAACAGATTTAACAGCCGAGCAATTAAAAGATTTGCTAGAAAGTTTACCCGGCAGCAGCATTGAAAAAATTGAGTTAATGACCAACCCTCCTGCTCAGTTTGCTACAGAACAAGGTGGTGTAATTAATATTGTTACAAAAAAAGGTAAAGTTGGTGGAACAGGTAAAGTAACGCTTAGTATAGGTAGCCGTGGAGAAGGTAGTTTATCGGCCAATTATAGTTATAGAGCTACCAAATTTACCATCAACAATATCATTGGTATTTCAGGAAGCAAATTCGTAGGCAATAGCTACTCAAAAAGAGAAAATATTTATAGAGATTCAACCAATTATTTTAATACCGTTACCAATTGGGAAAATGAAAATTGGCGTCCGAATTTGCGTACGCAAATAGATTATGAGTTTAATAAAAAACTCAACATCAATTTTGTTTATCAAGGCAATTTAAACTACTTCGATAATTTTAGTTCTACTGAATTTACCAATATTAATCGCTTTAAAGAAGCCTATAGAATCAGTAACAGAGACAATGGCAGTAGTGGCACAGGTTTTAGCCATAATGCAATGGCAACATATACACAAAGAGGTAAAAATATAGCAACCGTTTTACGTGTTACAGTAGGTGCAACTTTTGGAAAAAATGATAATGATAAAGATTATTTTCAACAATTTTTAACGGGTAATTATGTACCAACAGGGGTAGATTCTACACAAACACAGTTTTTTAATTCGTTTAACAATGTATATACCATACGTGTAAACTATGATAAACCACTTTCTAAAACGGTGTTCTTTACAACGGGTACAACGTACCAAATTGGTGAATATCGCAACACTTTAAATACCAGCTTTTTTAGAAAACAAGATAGCAGTTTTGTAACCAACGATTTGCTGAGTAACGATTTTATGTTTCTGCAAAACATTTTTACCATTAGAGGTGGATTTACTTTTATTTTTCCCAAGCAATTGAGAATTATTGCAGGTGTTCAGGCAGAACAAACACATACCGCTTTTGATTTTATAAAAGGAAATGTTAACAATGTAAACACCAATATTTGGAACACCTTACCCAACTTTACTATTCGAAAAGATTTTGATAAAACGTTCAATGCAGCGTTTGTATATAGAGCAAGCATTAGACGACCGGGATTAAGAGAGTTAAACCCAAACATAGACTATAGCGATCCGTATAATATTCGTTTTGGCAACCCGTTTTTAAAGCCTTCAACTGCCGATAATTTTGATTTGAATTTTAGTTTAATAAAAGGTAAATACTACATTAACACCTCATTTGGATACAATTTGGTGAAAGACATTTTTTATCAAATAAGAACCTTAACAGATGGTGGTAAAACGCAGTTTACTTTTGAAAATATTTCGAACAGACAAGAATATGAAGCTAGTACTTGGGGTGGCTACACTTTTACCAAAAAGTTTAGAATAAACACGAGTGTTGGATACACTTTTAACAAATATGGAGAAGCTGAAAAAAG
>Ga0209398_1001084_pt1 | contig 14855 bp, 13 predicted proteins | sample AshMeaBigSpring_FD_184125 | JGI IMG/M metagenome (GOLD analysis project Ga0209398, IMG submission 184125) | Groundwater microbial communities from Big Spring, Nevada to study Microbial Dark Matter (Phase II) - Ash Meadows Big Spring (SPAdes)... | ecosystem: Environmental > Aquatic > Deep... | reverse complement strand
GGCGGAGATCAACCGCGATCCGGCCAAGCGGCCGGGCGCCTTCAAGGCCGAGCCGCAGCCCGCGCTCGCCTCGCTCCGCGCCTTGCTCGCCGACAGCCGGATCAAGTTACCCGACGGCCTGCCGCCGATGGCCGCCGGCGTGTTCGGCTACTTGGGCTACGACACCGTTCGCCTCATCGAGCACCTTCCAAACCAACCGGAGGACGCGCTCGGCATTCCCGACGCGGTGCTGATACGGCCGACCATCATGGTGATCTTCGATGCCGTGAAGGACGAGATGACCGTCGTCACGCCGGTGCGGCCGGCGCCGAAGACGTCGGCGCGGGCCGCGCACGCGGCCGCCGTCAAGCGGCTCAAGTCGGTGGTCACCGCGCTCGACCGGCCGTTGCCCCACGCGGTCGGCCGCAAGGCCGTATCGGTTGCGCACGTGGAGCCCGTATCGAACACCAGCGAGGCGGAATACCTCGCCATGGTGCGCCGCGCGCGGGAGTACATCCGCGCCGGCGACGTGTTCCAGGTCGTGCTATCGCAGCGCTTCTCGGCGCCGTTCGCGCTGCCCCCGTTCGCGCTCTACCGGGCGCTGCGGCGCACGAACCCCTCGCCGTTCCTCTTCTATCTCGAGTTCGGCGCGTATGCGCTGGTCGGCTCCTCGCCCGAGATCCTCGTGCGCGTGCGCAAGGGCGAGGTGACGATCCGCCCGATCGCCGGCACCGCGCGGCGCGGCGCGACCGCGGCCGAGGACCAGGCGCTGGGCGAGGCCCTGCTCGCCGATCCGAAGGAGCGCGCCGAGCACCTGATGCTGCTCGATCTCGGCCGCAACGACGTCGGCCGTGTCGCCGAGATCGGCTCTGTGGAGGTGACCGAGCGCTTCATCCTCGAGCGCTACAGCCACGTCATGCACATCGTCTCCAATGTGATCGGCAAGCTCCGGCCCGATCGCGATGCGATCGATGCGCTGATGGCGGGCTTTCCCGCCGGCACGGTCTCGGGCGCGCCCAAGGTGCGCGCGATGGAGATCATCGACGAGCTCGAGAAATCGAAGCGCGGTCCGTATGCCGGCTGCGTTGGCTACTTTTCGGCGGATGGCGAGATGGATACCTGCATCGTGCTGCGCACGGCGCTCGTCAAGGACGGCGTGATGCACGTGCAGGCCGGAGCCGGCCTCGTTTTCGACTCGGTGCCCGAGAGCGAGCAGCAGGAGTGCTTCAACAAAGCCAAGGCGCTCGTGCGCGCCGCCGCGGAAGCGGTGCGGTTCGCATCCGGCACCGGGAGCAAGGCGCCGGCTGGCAACCGCGGCCAGTGGTCGTGAGCCGACGCGAAGGGCGCGACGCCGGGTACGGTGCCGCGCCCTGATCATGTCATGCCGTCCGGCTCAGACGTCGATGTCGTCGCCACCGCCCCAGGCGCCGTCGTCGGCGGTCTGCTGGGTGTCATAGCCCGGATCGTTGCCGTCGTTCTGGTAGGCGTCGCTCGCCGCCTGCTGGGGACCGAACTCGCCGCCGGGCGAAGCGGTCCGCGAGCCGCCGAGCCCGCCCGAATTGCCGCTCATCATGTTGCGGATGCTGTCGGCGAGCAGCATGCCGCCGGCAACACCGGCCGCCGTCGCCATCGCCGACTTCATGAAGCTGCCGCCACCGCCCGCCGCCATCGGGGCCGCCTGCTGCGGCGCCCCCCACGGACCGCCGGGACGCGCAACCCCGCCACCGCCGAAACCGGACGACTGGCGCGGTGCGGTCATCGACTGCGGCGCGGGCCGCGAGCCGCCGAACAGGCCGCCGAGGAACCCACCGCTCGCCGGCTGCTGCTGGGGCCGCGCCTGCGCCTCGAGCTGGCGCATGCGGTCCTCGAGCTCCTCGATGCGCTGGCCCGCCTGCTGGAGGGTGTGCTCCTGAACCAGCACCGACTGCACCAGCATGTAGGCGGCGTCGGGGTTCTGGCGCACAGACTGGGCGATGAGAGACTCTGCATCGCGATCCTTCTCGATCGCGCCCTGGCTGCGCATGCGGTCGAAGAGGCCCGAAATCAGCTGGCGTTCGTTGGCGTCCATGGCGACGTCCCTCCTCGGTTGGGCTTGCGGCATATGTAGGTAACGGGCGGCGAACCGCAATAGCGGTAGAGGATGAACGAACTCAGAACACCGCTCCACGCGCCGCCACCGGCCAGATCTCGGTCACATGGGGATCGGCCGAGCCGAGGCCGCGCACACCGATGCACCAGTCGTGCAGGTTAACCGTCGGATCGCAGTGACCCGGGATCAGCCGCAGCTTGTCGCCGACGCGCGGACGGTCGTTGCAGCGGGTGAGGTCGAGGACGCCGTGCTCGTCGGAGGGGCGGTGATAGACCGCGCCGGAGCGGCCGACGATGTCGGGAAAGCCGGAGTCGTTCGAGACCGCCTTGTGGCCGGCGTCGATGACGGCACGGTCCGATCCGTTCGTCGACAGCACGGTCACGTGCAGGAAGAGCGCGTGCTCGAAGCTGTCGACGGGTCGGCCGTCGGGCCCGAGGTTGCGGGCGTAGTCGCCGTCCATGAACACGTAGGAGCCGGGCTGCAACTCGTTCCAGATCCCGCTCGCGCCCTCGAACTCGAACGTGCCGGTGCCCGCCCCGCCGACCGTTTCGCAGGCGAGCCCGGACCGCTCGAGCGCATCGAGCGTGACCCGCACGCGGTCCGCCGCCTCGCCGATCGCCGCCCTGCGCTCGCCATGTGTCCGCTTGTGCTGGGCCGAGCCATGGTAGGCCTGGAGCCCGGCGAAGCGCAGGCTCGGCTCACGGTCGACGAGGCGCGCGAGCTCGGCCGCCGGCGCGCCCGGTGCGATGCCGCAGCGCCGGCCGCCGACGTCGATCTCGACCAGCACGCCGAGTTGCATGCCCGCCCGCTCGGCCGCCTCGGCGGTGTCGCGGATCAGCGCCGTCGTGTCGATGCAGAGGGCGACGCGGGCAGCGCGCGAAAGTGCGGCGAGGCGATCGAGCTTGACCCGGCCGACAACCTCGTTGGAGACGAGCACGTCCGGCACGCCACCCGCGACCAGCACCTCCGCCTCCGATACCTTCTGGCAGCACACGCCGACCGCTCCGTGCGCGATCTGCTTCATGGCGATCAGCGGCGACTTGTGCGTCTTGGCATGCGGGCGCAGCCTGACACCGAGCGCATTCGCCCGCCCCGCCATGCGCGCGAGATTGCGTTCGAAGGCGTCGAGATCGACGATCAGTGCCGGGGTGTCGACGTCGGCGAGCGGAATGCCGACAACGGCGGGCGGCGGCAGCGCCATCTGACATTTCCCTTACAGCAGCGCGTCGGCGAGGCTCGTGAAGTCGGCGGCGACGAGATCGGGCTGCAGCGGCGACTGGCCGAACGGCCGCTTGCGGCGGTCGATGAAGGCAGAGCGGAAACCGTGCGCCTTGGCGCCGATGCAGTCGAACGGATGATTTGCGACGAACAGAGAGCTCGTGCGCTCGACGTTCGGCCAGGTCTTGCCGATGATCGCCTCGGCCGTCGCGTAGGTCGCGAAATGCGGCTTGAAATAGCCCGCCTCCTGCACCGAGATCATCAGGTCGAAGTCGAAACCGATCTGCGGCCGCGCGGCCGCCAGCATGTCGCGGTCGCCGTTCGAGAGCACGACCAGCTTGTAGCTGCTCCTCAACCGCTCGAGCGCGGCCACCACGTCGCCGAACGGCTTCAGCCTGGTGATGCGTTCGACGAGCCACTCGGCGTCGCCCGGCGCATGTGCGATGCCGCACCGCTCCATCACCTGCGCGACGGCACGTTGGCCGATCTGGCGGTACGGCGTGTGGCCGCGGTCGAGAAGCGCATCGATCATGCTGTCCTCGAAGTGGGTGCGCCGCCACCAGGTCACGAAGCTCGACGGCTCGCCCGTCCACCCCTTGCGCGCGAGGAACGGCGCGACCGCCTGCGTGAGGCCCGACTGCATGTCGACGACGGTGCCGTAGAGATCGAAGATCAGCACCTTCGTCTCGCGCTTCAGAATGTCGAGCGGCGTTGCCATCGACCCTCCCGCTTCGTGAGGCGGCGACTATGTCCGCGGCTTGCGCGGCCTGTCGAGCCCTGCCTTCGCCTTGCCAGCCTTGCGCGCCGCGACGTCGTCGCGTTGCAGATGCCGTCCGGTATCGAGCAGCTCGCTGACATAGTCATCATAGCCGACGCCCGCCGCCTCCGCGCGTCGCACGCGGAAGCGCACGATGTCCATTGAGGCGACCGCGCGCGCGGCCTTGTGCGCGCGGCGCCAGTGATGGCGGACCAGCAGCAGCTTGCCGGGCGGCTCCTCGTCGAGCGGCGGGCCGGCGTTGTGGCCGATGCCGGCCAGCGGCCAGTGGGGCTCGGCGCGCAGCCGCCGCCAGCTCTGCTCGTCGCTCACGCCCTGCGGCTCCTTTCCCTGGTGTCGACGACCTCGGCCGCCAGAAAACCGCGGCACAATGCCGGCTATTGTCCCAGGCCGCTGCGCCCGGCAACGGAGCCTACACAGGTGCTGACGGGTCGTGAACGCTACACCGCAAATTCTTCCTGCCGCAGCAAGGTCTCGGAAACCAAGCGGCAATGGTCATCGTCTAAGATCGCCGTTGCCTAAAAATGGCGGGTTCGGTGCAATCGAAATCGCTCCCGCCGGAGCAATGATCAATCCCAACACGCGCGAGACCCTCGCGTGCCCGTTCCACATCCAGTCGACAGGCCAAGCCGATGCACCCAACCAACCGTTCTTCCTTCCGCGCCGAAGAGCGGGGTTCGATCGCCATACTGTTTGCGCTGACGGCGACGGTCGTGGTCGGCATCGTGGGGCTCGCGGTCGACTTCGGACGATTGGTGACGGCGCGGGCTCATCTGCAGTCATCGGCGGACGCCGCGGTCCTCGCCGCCTCCGTGGCCGGCGACCATACCGCTACCCAGCGCCAGCAGATCGCCGCCGCCATCTTCGCGGCAAACAATTCCGGCAACCGGTGGACCTCGGGCGCTACGCCCACCGTGAGCGTCTCGGGAACGAACGTGTCGATCGATGCCACGGCCCTGGTCGCACCATTCTTCATGCAGGTTCTCGTTCCCGGCGCAAACAGTGGCAAAGTTGAAATTGCCGCTTCGTCCAAGGCGGTTGTTGCGCAGGACGCCTCGGCCGGGGGCCCGGCCTGTCTCCTCGCGCTCGAGCAGTCCGACTACGGTATCAAGATCAATGGCGGAGGCACCGGCAGCCACATCAACGCAAATTGCGGTGTGTATGTGAACTCGGGTTCCAGCTCCGCGATCTTCGGCAACGACAAAGGCAGCATCACGTCGACTTTCACGTGCGTTTATGGCGACTACGATACCGACCCGTCATACTCGCCTACCCCGCGGAAAGGCTCAGGGGGCTGCCCGCGCATGTCCGATCCGTTTGCATCCATGCTGGCGCCGATCGTCGGCAGCTGCACGTTCAACAATACGAAGGTCAACGGCAACAGGACTGAGACACTCAATCCGGGCGTGCATTGCGGCGGCATCGATATCGGCTCGAACGCCACCGTCACCTTCAATCCGGGCGTGTACATCATCAAGAATGGCCAGTTCAAGATCGGGTCTTCGGCGCAGGTCTCCGGCAACGGCGTGTTCTTCTACCTGATCAACGGCAATGCCCGGATCGACTGGGGCAGCAGCTCGCACATCAATTTCAAGGCGCCGTCCACGGGCGCCTACAAGGGCATGTTGGTGTGGGCCGCCGAGCCCTTGAGCAATGCGCATCGCATTGGCTCGCACGCGTCCAGCATCATGCAGGGCGCAGTCTATTCCCCGAATGCCGAGATCGACATCCAGTGCAACGGCGATGTCTACGCCAGTTCCGACTGGACGGTATGGGTGGTCAAGAAGCTGCAGCTCTCCTCCCACGCCCGCCTGCACCTGAACGCGAACTACACCCCGAGCGCGACGCCACTGCCGGCGGCGCTCTCTTCCGGTGCGATGACCTACGCGCCCGGCGTCTCGCGCCTCACGAACTGACCCGATCTCCACCGACCACAGGAAAGATCGTTTGGCGGACGGCCTCATGCGCTATCCGGGCTAAGACGGCGCCGATCTCGCCCCTCACGCCGCGCCCCAGCCCATCACAGCCTTGACCTCGAGATACTCCTCGAGGCCGAAGCGGCCCCACTCGCGGCCGTTGCCGGACTGCTTGTAGCCGCCGAACGGTGCCTGGATGTCGGATGGCGCGTTGTTGATGTGAATGCTGCCGGCGCGGAGCTGGCGCGCGACGCGCTTGGCGCGCTCGGCCGAGGCACTCGACACGTAGCCGGCGAGGCCGAACTCCGAGGCGTTGGCGATCGCGACCGCGTCCGCCTCGTCCCGGTAGCCGATGATCGACAGCACGGGGCCGAAGATCTCCTCGCGCGCGATGCGCATCGTCGGCGTCACATGGGCGAAGACCGTCGGTCGCACATAGAAGCCGCGGGCAAGGCCGTCGGGGCGGCCGGGACCGCCGGCGACTGCGCGCGCCCCCTCCTCGATCCCCGCCTCGATCAGCCCTTGGATCTTCGTCCATTGCGCCTTGGAGACGACCGGGCCCATCTCGGTGTCGGGGCTCGCCGGATCGCCGACCTTCACGTGCTCGGCCGCGCCTTTGGCGAGCGCCGCCGCTTCCTCCATGCGACCCACGGGCACGAGCAGCCGCGTCGGCGCGTTGCATGACTGTCCCGAGTTGCGCATGCAGGCGGCGACCGCCGCGGGAACGGCCTTCGCGAAATCGACGTCGTCGAGCAGGATGTTCGCCGACTTGCCGCCGAGCTCCTGACCGACGCGCTTCACGGTCGGCGCGGCCCTGATCGCGACGTCGATGCCGGCCCGCGTCGAGCCGGTGAACGAGATGACGTCGATGCCCGGATGCGCGGCCATCGGCGCGCCGACACCCGGCCCATCCCCGTTGACGAGATTGAACACGCCCTTCGGAACCCCCGCCTCGTGCAGGATCCCGGCAAGGAGCAGCGCGGAGTACGGCGCGAGCTCGGACGGCTTGAGCACCATCGTGCAGCCAGCGGCGAGCGCGGGCGCAACTTTGCAGGCGATCTGGTTCGCCGGCCAGTTCCACGGCGTGATCATGCCGGCAACGCCGATCGGTTCGCGGGCGAGGAGCGTGCCGCCCATTACCTCCTCGAACGGGTAGGTCTTCAGAACGTCGGCCGCTGCCCGAAAGTGGCCGAGGCCGGCGCCCGCCTGCATCTTGGTCGCGAACGTGATCGGCGCGCCCATCTCGCACGAGATGGCTGCTCCCATCTCGACAAACCGCTTCTTGTAGGCCTCGCCGATGCGGCCGAGCAGCGCGAGCCGGTCCTCGCGCGTCGTCGCCGCAAACGCCGGGAAGGCAGCGCGCGCCGCCTCGACCGCCCGATCCAGGTCCCGCGCCGAGCCCATCGCCACCGTGCCGATCTCGGTCTCGGTGGCCGGGTTGAACACGGCGACATGCCGCGGCTCCAGCGGCGCGACCCATGCTCCGCCGATATAGAACTTGTGCGCGTTCGCTTCGGACATGAGCGGTCTCCCTTGCGAGCCGACAGAGATAGCAGGCTTGCGGCGCGCGACAAGGCCGCGGCGGGGTCAGTCGCCGCAGAGCGCCTCCTTTGCGCCCGCGAATATGTCGACGAGAAACTCGCGGCACACCCGAATACGCGCGGCGTTCTTGAGGTCCTTGTGCACCAGCAGCCAGGCCTCGCGCATCAAGCTCGGCCCGCGGTGCGGGACGCGGTCGAGATCGCCCGACGCATCGCCGATGAATTGCGGCAGCAGGCCGATGCCGAGCCCGGCGCGCACGGCCGCGTAACGGGTCGGCAGATGGTTCGTCACCATGGCGATGCGCCGGTCGGCCGGGGTGACGTTGGCGAAATGCTGGTTCTCGACCGATGGCGTATTCCAGTCGTCATAGCCGATGTAGGGCTGGCCAGGCGAGAGCTTGTGCGCGCCAGGCTCCCGTCGCGCGTAGAAGCGGTAGCAGATACGGCACAGCCGCGTCGCAACGATGTCTCCACCGGCGGGCCGCGCGAGCCTGATCGCGATATCGGCTTCGCGGCGCGCGAGGCTGAGATTGCGCTGGTCGATGATGACCTCGAGGCCGATCCCCGGATACTGCTCTGCGAGCGGCTTCAGGCGGGGAACGATAAACAGGCTCCCGATTGCGTCGGTTGCCGTCAGGCGGACCGGGCCCGTGACGTCTGTGCTGCGGCCGGCCTGGGTTCGCGTGATGCTCAGCACCTGGCCCTCCATCGGACCGAGCAGCGTCGCAATGCGTTCCCCCTCCGCAGTCAGCACATAGGACCCGTCGCGGCGCGAGACGAGCGCGTGGCCGATCGCCGCCTCGAGCTGCGCGATGCGCCGTCCAACCGTCGCGTGCGTGACCCCGAGCTTGCGGGCCGCGCCAGACAGGCTGCGGCTGCGGGCCAGCTCGGCAAAGACTTTGAGGTCCGCCCAGTCGAGATCGTCTGAACGTTTTCTCACAGCCAAGCCTCTCGTTTTTGACATTGCTGTTTGTATTTATACACCCCAGAATATGATCTGTTACAAGGCGTTGGTGAGTGCCGGTCACCGGTCACCGGTCGCCGTAGGCGCGAGTAGAAGTCGAGCGGTCCTCGAGGTCCGATGATTTGACGATTTGGCGCGTCGTCATGCTCCGAGCGCCGGGTACAGGTCTCGTCGAGCTCCGCCTCCTCGTCACGCATCTGCGCAGTCGGACACCGGCCCATCGCGATTGGTAATGCTGTCATTTGGATTCGGAATGGTGCGCGCCTCGTCAACAACGCGGGGTGCAAGTCTCGAGAGGAAGCTATGGTCATGACATACGCGCGAACGGGAAAAGACAAATCCCGCGAGAAGAAGCCCGGGGGCGAGCGCTCGGAGCTCCACGGCTCGGCGGTCCACCTTCTGCACCGGGCCGGGCAATGCGCCGAGGAGATCTTCACGACCGAGTTCCAGCGCTGGGATCTGACGCCGCGCCAGTATGCGGTGCTTGTCGCCGCCTACGAGCATTCCGGCGGCAGCCAGACCGACATCGTCGAGCGAACGGGCATCGATCGGTCGACTCTCGCCGACCTCGTGCGCCGGCTGCTCAAGAAGGGCCTGCTCCAGCGCCGCCGCACGCGCGAGGACGCTCGCGCATATGCGGTGCGCCTGACGGATGCCGGCCGGGAGATCGTCGAGGCGTCAGGCGGCATTGCGAACAAGGTCGACGCGCAGATCCTGGCCGCACTATCGGCGAGCGATCGCGAGAAGCTGGTCGGCCTGCTCGGCGCCATCGTGCGTCATATGCAGAAAACAGAGCGATAGCACAGCCGCGCGAGCCCGCTTGAAAATGAATGAGGAGCCCGAAGGCTCCTCCTGCTCTACAGCCGGACATGAAAAAAAGGGTCACTCGCGTGACCCTTTTTCCTTTGGTTCAGCCGCTCAAGCGGCCTGTGTGCCCAAGACCGGCGACTTCTTATCCTCCTCGAGCCGTATCCCCGTCTTCAGCGCAACTCCGATGTAGCGTACGCGTCCAGCAATCTTCTCTTTGCGTACGCCAAGCTCACCGAACTCACGACCGAATGTTGGAAGTGCCAGAGGCTCCTTCTTCTGCTCCTCGCACCAGACGCAATAGTCTTCGTACAAGGTCGTTGCCGTCAGACTCGAACCGTCTTGGGTACCAATTCTTTCGCGATAGAAACGCTCCACGTCCGTCTCCGGCGCCACAAGCTTGGCTGGCGCCGACCGGTTGTCGTTGGCGCTGACCCGCGGCTTGGCCACGGCAGCGGCGACAGGCTCGACCAGGTCGACCGGCGTCGCAATCGCGCTCATGGCGGGTGCGGCAGGGGCGGCCTGATCGTAGAGACGCCACGTGCTGAAGGCGACGTACATGCCGAAGGCCGAGCCGATCTCCAGCAGCATGGCGATGAACAGTGTCAGCGCCAGTTGCATGTCCTCGACCTTGATGCCCGACACAAACGTCGAGGCGAGCTTGGTGAGAACGGCTGCCTGCGGGTCGGCCTCGGTCATGACGGTGCCGCCAGCCTTCTGCCCGATCTTCGCCGTAACGTCGGCGATCCGGGATTCGAGCTTCGCCGCCTCTCGAGCAGACGCGAGCTCAGACAACAGCGCGCCGTAGGTCTGGCAGAAGTCACGGTTGAACTTGCCGTTCAACTCGGTGCACCCCTTGGTCCAGCCCCAGGCCCGCTGGTTCTTGAGGCCGTCGACGTCGCTCTGGACAGTGGCGGCCGGGCGATGCTGCGGGATCCACGAAAGTTGATCCTGCGCACGCTTCAGATCCGCGCGAGCGTCCCTGTACGTCTGTGCCTCGACTGCGCGCTGGCCGGCGGTATCGAGCCGGTTCAGTGCGGCGTGACCAAGGGCCGACGTGAGCGAGTAGGCTGTCACGACGATCCAGACCACGGCCGATGCGATCGCTTGCGACCACATCTTGTTGCGAACTGCGGCAAACAGAAAGAATGGCACGAGTGCTTTGAAGCAATCAGCTGCCGCGCTGGCCGCCCCGTAAATGTGCCCATCGAACTCGGTTTTCCCGAGACTGTACCCAAACCGCCAGTTCATCGCAGCCGACACGGCGAGTAGTACGCCGGCCGCGACGACACCCAGAACGCCTAGTAGATGGCGCATGTTCAGCCCCTTCCTTTTTTGTATCCCGCGGGACGCGCGACGAGGGGCGGGCACGCACGTCGACAATTTCGCATGGAGGGAGGCGCCGAGCGTCACGCCACGGCACGGCCCCTCAAAGGAGCCACTGCCGCCGACCGGAACCGCATTCTCGTCACCCAGGAGCTCGCCCTATCCCAAAAAGGACGCTGGTCGACGCCGGTCCTGACCGTCGCTGCACGATGCGTGACTTACAAGAGCCGGCTCCGTCCACAAGTTGCCATCGCCGCTCGACGTAGCCTGTGAACAACCGCCGGGACACCCGCGCAAACGCCACAACTGATGCGACGCAATACGTCCCTCACGAGGAACGTTAACAGATTCGTACTTTTCCGGTAATCGATTCAGGTCTCTAGTGTGTGGCGCCCTGGCATCGGTCGAGCTCCGCAGGTTGACCCTTCGTGAGGTGCGGACCGGCGACCGCGACCGCGATCCACGGGAGATCCACACTTTATCCACGACGGCGCGCAGTTTCTCTACAGGCTGACCGGTGCCCGGGAGGGTTCCAAGATCTGGCGGCGTTCGCCGTCCACCCTCGCCGAAGCCGCCAATCTCACGACACGGCTCGGCCGGAACCGCTGGCAGGGGATCCGCACCAGCGCCGACATCAGTGGGATGCGACCGTCGGGCCACAGTGTGTGGCCTCCGATTACCCTTGTCTGCGGAGATGGTGCGTGTGCTCCTTTTCCCATTGCGCCGCGCGAACATCTGGTTAACATTATATCGTCTTTGCGCGAGCCACGTCTGCAGCGATGCGGTAACAGACGAGACGTGCACGGCGCATCGATCGGATCGGCTGACACCGACGATCGTCATCGCCTGAGGTCGTCCGCTCCGGTACTCTCCGGCTCCGGCTTGTGTCCGCGCGTACTGGAGTTTCGATTATGAGCAAATTGACCGGCCTCGTCGTCCTGCTCGGTGGCGTCGGCGTCCTCGCGTATGCGATGCCGAGCGGGGATGATGAGAAGCGCCTCGCACAAGTGACAAAGATTGGCACGCATCAGCCGGCGTCTGCCATTCCGGCGCCGGTTGCGGCGAGCGCCACGGTCGCCGCGACGCCCGACGCACCTCGCACGTTCTCACCCCAGCAGCCGCTGCTCGTTCAGCGTGCTCCGGCCGCCATTGAGATCGGAACGCCGGCCCCGCGTCCGGCGGTTGCCGCAGCTGCCGTCAGCTCGAGCGCCCACAGCGTGCGCGTGGCCTCGGCGCGCCCCGGCGACGAGGAGTCGAAGCAGCAGCTCGCCCGCAACCTGCAGAAGGAGCTCAAGCGCGTCGGCTGCTATGACGGCGAGCTCACCGGGACTTGGAGTGCGGCGAGCAGGAAGGCCATGGCTGCGTTCACCGATCGCGTGAATGCGACGCTCCCTGTCGATGCGCCGGATTACATCCTGCTGACGCTGGTGCAGGGCCACGCGGCGCAGGCTTGCGGCAAGGGCTGCCCTGCCGGCCAGACGGCGTCGTCGGATGGGCGCTGCCTGCCGAGCAGTTTCGTCACCGCGCAGGCCCAGCGCCGGAAGTTGGAGACCGGTAGCATGAAAGTGGCCGCAGCGCGCAAGCCGGTCGAACGGCGCGTTGCAACTGCGCCGGCCGGCAGCGGGTGGAGCACCACGACGACCGCCGTACCGATCCCGCGCGTGCCGGCTGACCCGCCGCCGACGGCTCGCCCGGAGGGGACCGTCATCGCCGCAACGCCGCTTCCCGGGCGGATGACCGTCGGCGCGGCGACCGGTGCCAACGTGACGGCGCTGACCGAGCCCGTGACCCACGCACCGCTGGGCATCGACGCCCGCGGGCCCCGCACGCCACAGTCGGCGGTGCCGGCTGATGACCGCCCGCCGGCCCAGTACGAGCGCGCACCCACGACGACACTCGGCGCGCGCAAGCCCGCCGAGTTCGACGATGAGGACGCCGCCACTCGCCGATCGACACGGTCCGACGCGCCACGCGGCGCACCGGTCTACCGTCGCGCGCCGCCTCCGACCGGCTACGTCTATCGTCCGCCGGTGGTGCGCTACACCTATCCCCCCCCGCCGGCTTCGACGACGACCTACTCCTCGGCCTCGCGCAACTGGAAGAGCACGATCTTCAGCGACATCACGCGGATGCGCTGAAGCGATCGCGCGCGACTGCGCCGGCCTGCCGGCTCGGCCGGCTGCAGGCTCACGCACGCGCTCCCTTGTTTCGTGATCTCCGTCGCTCCGCAGACCGCGATTGGATTTCCGCCCTCCGGCGCTGTGCCGGCGCTCGTGGATGAGGCGCATCGTCGTGAAGGCAGAAGCACCTCGGAATTGCCGCAGCTCCCCTGCGGGACCCGCGACGTGCCGGCTGCGAACCCCGCCCGGATCGTGGTAGCTGTGCCGGGCCGGCCCGGTGCCGTCCAGCGGCGCGCCGACGCAGCAGTCGAGTTCAGCTCTCCTCGAGGTCCCCCCGAATGGTCGCTGCCGCCTTCAAGCCGGGCCGGGTCATCTCGATCGGGGAATGCATGGTCGAGCTGGCGCGCGGCGACGACGGCCGCTTCGCGCTCGCCTACGGCGGCGACACGTTCAACACCGCGGTCTATCTCGCGCGCGCCGGCGTCGGCGTCGATTATGCGACGCGGCTCGGCGACGATCCCTACAGTGCCGGAATGCTCGACCTCGCCCGCTCCGAGAATGTCGGCACGGCGCTCATCGCGATCGCGAAGGGCCGCATGCCGGGGCTCTACATGATCGAGACGACGGGCGGCGAGCGCACGTTCTGGTACTGGCGCGACCGTGCCCCGGCGCGCGAGCTCTTCGACCATCCGCAAGCGCAGGCCGCCATTGCAGCGATGCGCACCGCCGCAGCCGTCTATCTCTCCGGCGTGACGCTCTCGCTCTACGGCCCCGGAGCGCTCGACCGGCTCGCTGCGGCGCTGCTGGAAGCACGGGGCGCCGGCACCCGCATCGTCATGGACAGCAACTACCGGCCGCGCGGCTGGAGCGGCGATGCGGCCCGCGCACGCGAGGTGTTCCGCCGGTTCTGGTCCCTCGCCGACATCGCGCTGCCGACCTTCGACGACGAGGCCGCGCTCTGGGGCGATGCGGAGCCGGCGGCGACGGTCGAGCGCCTCGCCGCGCTCGGTGTGCCGGAAATCGTGGTCAAGCGCGGCGCCGACGGCGCACTCGTCGCGGCGGACGGAGTTGTGGTGCCAGCCCCCTGCCCCGCGATTGTCGCGCCGGTCGACACGACGGCCGCCGGCGACAGCTTCAATGCCGGCTATCTTGCCGCGCGGATAGCAGGCGCGGCGCCGCGCGATGCCGCGCTCACGGGACACCGCCTCGCCCAGATCGTCGTCCAGCACCGCGGCGCGATCGTTCCGCGCGCGGTCACGCAATCGCTCCTCGGCTGACCGTGGCGCTCAGGCACGCAGCGCACGCGCCTCGCGTGCGAGCAGCGTGATCGTGCGCCAGTCGCCGGCGGCAACCGCTTTCCCCGGCGCGACCCAGGACCCGCCGACGCAGGCGACATTGGCGAGTTTCAGATACTCGGGCGCGCGCGCGGCATCGACGCCGCCGGTCGGACAGAACACGAGACTCTGGATCGGCGCGCCGATCGCTTTCAGCGCGGCGGCGCCACCCGCCGTCTCCGCCGGGAAGAACTTGAGGAAGCGGTAGCCGAGGTCGGCGAGCACCATGGCCTCCGACGCCGTCGCAGCGCCCGGCAGGAAGGGAACCGGCCAGCGCGTGGCAGCCTCCGCGAGCCGCGGCGTCATCCCGGGCGAAACGAGGAAGCGGGCGCCGGCCGCCATCGCCGCTTGGGCGTGGTCCGGCGTCAGCACCGTGCCTGCCCCGACGATCGCGCCGGGAACGCGCGCGGCGATCGCGCGGATGGCCTCGATGGCAGCCGGCATGCGCAGCGTGATCTCGAGCACACTGAGGCCGCCCGCGACCAGCGCCGCGGCGAGCGGCACGGCGGTGTCGGCCCGCTCGATCGTGAGCACCGGTATGACTGGGATCGGCTTCACCTCGTCGGCGAAGGCGGCATTGAGCTTGGACTGCATCGGTGACGTTCCGGCGTGCTGGCAGAGCGTGCCGCAAGCCTAGACCTTCGCACGGGGTCGCGGTCGGCACGGCGGCGAAAATGACTTCAGAGCAGGAGCGGCGCGCAGAGCATAGCATAGCCTACGGTCGAGCGTCGCGACGCACGCTGTCGTCATTTTCGCCCCGCCCCCATAGCGCGAAGCGCGTCTGCG
>Ga0209398_1001082_pt1 | contig 14871 bp, 16 predicted proteins | sample AshMeaBigSpring_FD_184125 | JGI IMG/M metagenome (GOLD analysis project Ga0209398, IMG submission 184125) | Groundwater microbial communities from Big Spring, Nevada to study Microbial Dark Matter (Phase II) - Ash Meadows Big Spring (SPAdes)... | ecosystem: Environmental > Aquatic > Deep... | reverse complement strand
GCCAAAGCCTTAGAAGTAAGAGAAAAATTGAATGCAAGAAAAGAGAAAAAAGTAGCCACTTCTTCATCTAGTATTATTGGTAAATTAGTGTCTATAAGTACCATTAATACACAAGAAAATCATTTTAAAATTCTTGATACATTATCAACCGAACAACTTTCTCAATCATTTTCTCAAACATTAAAAAATGGCGTTTATGGTTTATGCTTTAGTGCATATAAAGATGGACAAGATGCAGGTGATGTTGTTTCTGAAAGTCAAATAAACGAAAGGTTAGATGTAGTAAAATCGTACACAAAATGGATACGCACTTTTTCTTGTAGTGATGGTAATGAACTAATTCCAAAAGTTGCTAAACAAAAAGGATTAAAAACGTTGGTAGGTGCTTGGATTAGTAGCGATAAAAAACGAAATGAACAAGAAATAAAAACCATTATTCAACTAGCAAATGCAGGTGTAGTAGATGTTGTAGCTATAGGAAATGAAGTATTGCACAGAAATGAAATAACAGAACAAGAGTTGTTAAGCTACATTCATACTGTAAAAAAATCAATTCCAAGTAATGTAGCAGTTGGCTATGTAGATGCATATTATCAATATTTAAATAGGCCTAATTTAGTTGCTGCATGTGATATCATTTTAATTAATTGTTATCCATTTTGGGAAGGTGCAAGTTTGCATAACGCTATCAATTATTTAAACAAAATGATAGAGCTTACTACAAATATTGCTCAAGGTAAAAAATTGCTGATTACAGAAACAGGATGGCCAAGTAAAGGTGAAAATAATGTAGACGCTCAACCATCGGTAGCCAATGCACAAAAATATTTTATTGCTGTTCAAGATTGGGCAAAAAACAAACAATTAGACATCTTTTATTTTTCAGCTTTTGATGAAGCTTGGAAAATAAAACAAGAGGGCAACGTAGGAGCCACTTGGGGTATTTGGGATAAAAACGCATTACTTAAACAATAAAACAACCACTATGTCATACAGAAAAGAACAGGTATTATCGTTACGGCCAGAAAGTACGACCGATTATGTTTTTGGTGAAACTGAAGAAACCCTGCATGACCTCTTTGCAGAAATTTTGCACAATGGTGTGCATGGCTTTTGCTTTAGTTTATATGAAGATGGACAAAAACCTGGTGATATTATAAGTGAAGACCAAGTAAGAAGAAGAATGGAAATTTTACGTCCATACACAAAATGGATACGCTCTTTTTCATGTACAGAAGGAAATGAATTTATTCCAAAAGTTGCCAAAGAAATGGGTATCAAAACGCTTGTAGGTGCATGGTTAGGCAACGACCCTGAAACAAATGAACTTGAAATAAAAGGATTGATAGAGCTTGCAAAAAAAGGATATGTAGACATTGCTGCTGTAGGTAATGAAGTGATGTACAGAAAAGATTTAACAGAAGAAGAATTGTTAGATTATATCAAAAAAGTTAAGGCTGAAATACCAACCATTCCTGTTGGTTATGTAGATGCTTATTATGAGTTTAGCCATAGACCAGCCATTACAGAGATTTGCGACGTTATATTGTGTAATTGTTATCCATTTTGGGAAGGCTGCCCTATCGATTACTCTTTAGATTACATGAAAAAAATGTACTATCAAGCTAAAGATGCTGCTAATGGTAAAGAAGTAATTATTACAGAAACAGGTTGGCCAAGTAAAGGCGAAAATTTAAAAAGTGCAGTGCCATCTGAAAAAAGTGCTAGAGATTATTTTATCAACACACAATTATGGTCGGCTAATGATCATATACCTACTTTTTATTTTTCTTCTTTCGATGAAAGTTGGAAAGTTGGTGCCGAAGGTACGGTGGGTGCTTATTGGGGAATCTGGGATAAAAATGAACAACTGAAATTTTAATAGTATAACCGTTTTTTCTGAAATAGAAGAAGTGCATTGAAGAAAATTTAATACACTTTTTCTATTTTTAATTACAATTTTTTGTAAAAAAATTTATGGAAATCAAGTGGAGCAACAGTTTACATTTTGATTGTAAAACAACAAACCAAGTAACCTCTACTTATTCCTTTTTTGCAATTCCCTTGTTAATAGCGTACATCGACAGCATTGATCTTGTTTTTACATTCAGTTTTTTGTATAAACCCGATCTGTAACCATCTACCGTTCTTGGGCTCACAAACATTACTTGGGAAATTTCTTCGTAGTTTAAATCGCTGCAAGTTAATTTTAAAAATTCCTTTTCTTTTTCAGAAAGTAAATCTGGATTATAATCAAAACCAAAACCTTGATTTTGTGTATGTAATCCCATTGCCATTTTTTTTGAAATGGCCTCTGGCAAATAAAAATCTTCTGTCATCACTTTATTAATGGCCTTGTTTAATTCCTCTGGCGAAATTTCTTTACCTAAAAAACTTTTGCAACCAAAGCTCATCATTTTAATAATGCTTCTTTCATCGGTATTCATGGTTAATGCCATAACTTTTACTTGGGGGAAATGCTTATTCATCCAAATGGCAGTATCAAAACCATCCATAACAGGCATACTAATATCTAAAAGTAAAATATCTGGAATAATGTGGTTGTTTAAAAATTCTTGTACATGTTCACCATGATCTGCTTCAAACAACACTATACAATTTGGAAAAGAGTTTACCATTTTGGCCAATGAGTTTCTTAACAAAACATGGTCGTCTGCTAATGCAATTTGTATTTTTTGTTGATATAAAGACATTGCTAAGTTCTCCTTTATTCTTCTTCATTTGGAATAGGCACTTTAATAGTAACACAAGTACCTTTTCCGATTGTACTTTCTATGGCAATATTACCACCAATTAAAGCAATACGTTTATACATATTTTTTAAACCGATGCTTGCTCTTTCGTTAGGCAACGGTTGTTTATGTAGCAGTAACTTTTGTTCTACGTCAAAACCTTTTCCATTATCTTCAATTTCCATTACAAAAGTATCTTCATTTTCGGTAAACAATCTTAAAAAAACAGTGGTAGCGTTGGCGTGTTTAATAATGTTTTGTAGGCTTTCTTGTAACATTCTGTACAAAAATGTACTTGCTTGATGGTTAAAATAGTTATCGTAAACCGTTGATTCAAAAATTATTTCCACTCGTTTTAATCGATTTACTTTATCTACTTCGTTGGCAACTGTATCTAAAAATCCGTTAAACTGAATACTGTCAGTAACAAAATTGTCAGACATGTTGGCAACCTCTTTAATAAGCTTAAAAATCGCTATTCTAGCGTTGATAACAATTTCTTCTTTTTCGGTATTATCAACCATTTCGGCACGTTCAAGATCAACGGCTATTAATTGTAATTCGTGTTTTATATTATCATGTAATTCTACGCCAATTTGTTTAAGAGTGTATTCGTGGGTTTCTAGTTTGGCATTGTTTAGTTCCTTTAAAAACTGCTCGTTAATATCTTTAATTTGCTCTTCTTGTTTGCGTTGTCGTTGTTGATATAAAAAAAGGGTTGTAATAATAAACCCTACTAAAAACAAAGCAATAATGGCACCTATGGCTATGATGAAAACAATTTCCGTAGGTTGATTCTGCATAAAAAGGCAATACTAAATAATGAATATAAACAAACGTTTAAAATGATGAGTGCTACACCAATGTATTCACCAAATTTAAGCGGAAATTCGGTCATGAAGTTTGCAGAAACAAATAAAGGGAAGGTAACACTGTAAAAAAACAATAAACCACTGCATATCCAAAAGCCTGAATCTTTTACTAGGTTAATGGCATATTTATTTTTGAATAATTCGTAAAAATAATATATGCAGCTAAAAATAATGAGTAAACAGCCAATAGAATAGGTAATAGAATGAAAATTATCAATTTTTTGAACAGCTAAAATATTGATGGTGCTTGCAATAGGATAAATGAGTAGTATGTACAACAACCATTTTTTTACAACTTTATTTTGAATGATATTTTGGATAGCCCATAGGTAAAAGCAAAATTCGAAGGTGGTAAAAAAATTATAATTTGAAATTGTTGGCACCCCAGAATTAGCCATTTTAAAAGTGATGATTTCAATTAAAAAACTAAAGACTAAAAATATTGTAAAGGTTTTTAAATAAAATTCAATTTTACATTTTAACGACACATATATAGCCAAAATAACCCCTATAAATATAAAAATTGTGTAGTATGGAAAAATCATAGTTGCAATATAGTCTGTTTACAAAATAAAAAACCTCCTGTTTGGAGGTCTTATATTTTTTAAATATTAGAAATTATATTACTAGTATTCCGTCTTCCCCTTTATCTATTATTGTTATTCCAATTTCAGGGTCTTCGATAGATTTTGGTTTTGCCCCACAATAGGGAGGGCATAGGTTTGCGGCATTGTAAGCTAAAATATTGCTACCATTTGCAGTAGGTATATAAATGTCTTTATTGCTTGCTTCACCAAATTCGTTTACTTTTTGTTTAGTAGCTACCATTGCTAAAGTTTGTCTGCCAGCAAAATCTGGGTTTTCTGCATAATCTTTATCATATGCACCAAAATAAAATTTAACACCATCTCCACCATGCATTTTTGCACGTTCTAAAAATTCTTCAATTTCTTCAATACTCCACCATGCACTCAAACTATCTTCTTTACCCAAGCGTTCGCTGTTGTGCACCCAACGTTCTTGTTTATAATTTCTAATAACAGTATCAACATGTTGTGTAGAAACGTATTTTCCAACCTTTAAGCTTTTTTGTTCAATAGTAGTCATGGGATTTTAATTTTGAGTTTGATATTTATTTTTTGATGATGTAAAAATATATCTACTCAATACCCAAAATATTTGCGAAGCAAATATGAATCAATCGATTGTTAATTAATTATATTTATAATGTATATAATTATCAGTTCATTTCGGTAGAAATATGCATAAAAAAACAGTATAAATCTGAAAAAATTCAGCGAAAATGCGTAATTAAAATTGCGTGTTTTACGCAAAAAAACATACGTAAAATCAGTATAAAAAATGCGTGGTAAAAAAGACCGTTTGTTTGTTTAAATATTCTTGTATGTATTGATATTTACGAAAGGGGAGTTTATTTTAAAATCCAATATCACAGCTGAAATTCCCTTATGCTTTCTTCTCCTGCAGTTTTCTGCAGGAGTTTTTTATATCTACACGTTTATTTTCTACATATTAATACAAAAATATTTATTTTCAAAATGAACATATTTAATTTTTTTATTTAAATTACGTTCATGTTATATACGAATGAGAATTTGTACACACAACTTTTTTTTCTAACCAAAAAAGCACCCTTCCTTAAAATTTTACCTGCTTTTATGGTAGGAATTCTTGCTCAGTATTATTTTGCTTTTTCTTTACGGATTATCTATAGCAGCATTGCCCTTTTTACTTTTTTTGTATTGGTTGGGTTATTTGTTTCGTATAGACATACTGTTTTTATTCGTTGGCTTTTTGGCATTACTTTATTACTGGTTTGTACTGGTTTAGGTGCTTTAACTGCTTATTTTAATACTGGAAACAACCATGATACATCTTTTACAAAACTATATAGTGGTACAGAAAAGGTATTGGTGGTGTTGCAAGAGCCGTTGGTGTTAAAAGCCAATTCGTATAAAGCTTTAGCTACTGTAAAAGCAGTTTATTCAAATAAAAACGAATGGAAAGTTGCAAGTGGTAATGTGTTGCTTTATTTTAAGAAAGATAGTAACTATATCAAGCAGTTGCAATATGGTAGTACAATTGTTATTCATGCTAATTTGTCTCCAATTACAAATGCTGGAAATCCTGGTGGATTTAACTATAAAGCATACTGTGCTTTTCAAGACATTTATTTTCAAGCTTTTTTACAAAACAGTCAATTTAGCATTGTTAATACTTTTTCTACCAATTGGCTACAAGCTTGGTTGTTGCAAACAAGGGAAAATGTATTGGCCATTATTCACGAGTATATTCCATCGAAAAATGAGCAAAGTATAGCAGAAGCATTGCTGATTGGTTATCGTGGAAATTTAGATAGAGATTTGGTACAAGCTTATAGCAATACGGGTATTGTACATATTATTGCTATTAGTGGTTTACACCTTGGAATGATTTATAGTTTGCTATTATTTGTTTGCAATTTTTTCAAGCAAAAAAAATGGATGATTGTAATTAAGCCAATATTAGTACTTGGTATTATTTGGTGTTTTACACTTTTGGCAGGTGCTGTTCCCTCTATTTTACGAAGTGCAGTTATGTTTACTTGTATTGTTATTGGTGAAGTTTTTCGAAAAAAGGCCAATATCTACAATATGCTGGCTGCTTCTGCTTGTATTATTTTATTGTTTCAGCCGTTTAGTTTGTGGGATGTTGGTTTTCAATTAAGTTATACAGCTGTTTTAGGTATTGTGTTGTTTTCAAAACCCATTAGTCATCTGTTTCTTTTTCAAAATAAATTATTAAAACTATTTTCTACCCTTTTTTCTGTAACCATTGCGGCACAAATTTTTACATTACCCATTTTATTTTATCATTTTCACCAGTTACCTACTTTATTCTTATTTACCAATATTTTGGCTGTTCCTTTATCTACAATAGTGTTGTATGGATTGCTGTTTTTATTGGTTTTTCATGTTGTGTTTAGTAAAATAGCTTTTGTTTTGGGTTGGTGTATACAACATATTATTTGGGCGATGAACGATTTTGTGGTAACCATTAATGAGCTTCCTTTTTCTGTTGTTGGTGGCATTCAAGTTACCATTGTTCAGGTAATTTTATTGTTCTTTACAATATGCTTCTTAGCTATTTGGATTTGGTATAAAAAAACGAAGGCGTTTTTATTTGCTATCACTTGCTGCACCTTATTTACAGCTTTACGTTGTGTTGATTTTGTAGATAAAATAAGGCAACAACAATTTATTGTATATAATGTGCCAAAACATACGGCCATTGATATTATTGATGGAAGAAGCTATCAGTTTATTGGCGATTCTATTTTATTAGAAGATGGTTTTCTGCGTAATTTTCATATTCAACCATCAAGGGTAAAACACCGATTGAATAAGCCTTTAAATGCTAGTCATTTTTCGTTAGAAAATAATCTTTTGTGCATTGGAAATACAACCATTTTACTGCTAAATGGCAAACCCATTACAATGCAGCCTCTAGCTAAAAAAATTGATGTAGATGTAATTATTGTAACCCAAAACCCTACTATATATTTAAAAGAAGTAGCTGCTATTTTTAATTGTAAGCAATATGTTTTTGATGCTTCTAACAGCTTTAGAAAAATGAGTTATTGGCAGAAAGATGCCCAAGCGTTGAATTTATGTAGCCATTTTGTTACTAAAGATGGGGCGTTTGTTATGAATTTAAATGAAAGAACTTTATAAAACATGATTAAAAAAACAAATATACCAAATGCTTTACTTGCTATTTTTAATAATATTATGCCACTAGAGGAATCGTTAATAGTAGAAATTGGCGAAATAATCGAATACAAAACTTTAAAAAAGAGAGAGTTATTGTTGAAAGAAGGACAGACAAGTAAACATATTTATTTTATAGAAAAAGGCTTAATAAGAAGTTTCTATACAGATATAGATACTGAAATAACAACATGGTTTATGAAAGAAAATGATTTGATTATTTCTGTAAAAAGCTTTTTTATGCAACTACCTAGTGTTGAAAGTTTAGAAGCTATTGAAGATTGTGAACTTTACTATATAAGTTATCAAAGTTTACATATGTTATATACTAAATATCAAAGTTTTAATACAATTGGTAGAATACTTACACAGCACTATTATATGCTTAGTGAAGAAAGATTACTCAATCTTCGAAAGAAAGCTGCTATTTCTCGTTACAAACATTTGTTGCAATATCATCCACAAATTATTGCTCGTAGTCCTCTAAAATTTATTGCTTCTTATTTAGGTATCGAAATGGAAACTCTTAGTAGATTAAAAGCAAAACGAATTTGATATATGTCAAATTTTCCTTCCTTAAAAAACATAATTTTTGTTTTTTAAAATTAATAGTAGTGCATTTATATAACATTTTATGCTGTCAAAGAAAATTTATGTACCGCCTGCATCATATGCACCAATTACTCTTAGCAAAGCCCTTCAGGTCTTTATCAGGCATTGGCAGCTGCAAAGAATTCTGGTAGTACAGATGCACCTAATATTGAAATTGGTGTTGTTAAAAATGCACCAACAAGCTGGGTGAATGCAATTAAAATATACATTAATGAAAAGAAAAATTACAGTAGTAATAATGGTATTCTTTACAATAATTATTTCTAACTTACCACCAGTTAATGATGGAATTATTTTAATAGAGCGATACTTTCATTATTACACTTATTCTAGTAGATATGATTTAAAATATGGCTTTGAAGAAACTGGTACTTATACAACAGTTTATGCTTTTCCCACTACAATCATTGACAGTACATATAAAGTAAAGTATCCTAAAAAGGATACCTTACTTTATCGCCATTTTAAGATAAATCCTCTATTTTTTTGGCATTGGTATGAATACGTTTATGGGTCAAGATATAAAATGCCATATGTAGACAAAAAAGAAGTTTTAAAATTTAGTTCTCAAACAGAAATTGTATTGAATAAGGATTAGAGTATACCAAATAAAATTCTTAATAGTGATTTACAAATACCATAAACACAGTAAAATTAATTCAACAATGTAATTCCTATCGTTACTCAATTAGTAATAATTAGTTAAGCAATACATAAAAATGTATTAGAATCATCTTGTTTATGGTGTTCTTTTTGTTGGTTGTAGAAATGAAAAAATGTGAATTCAATTTATTCAATAATTGTACTTGAAAAAGTAAATATGCGTGAAAATAATATATCTAATATATTTTCGCTAAATACAAGACATCAATTTAGCCATAATAACCCAACTTATGAAATATAAATATCTATTTTTCTTTATTATTCTTTGCTCATTTAAATCTTGTATTATAGATTCTCTTAGCCCATTTTGTTATGTAAGTAATGAGTCTAAGAGAAACATAACTGTTCGGTTTTCTAATGCTGATACATTGGATATGAATACCATTTATGAAAGATGGAATTCTTTTATTTCTCCTAATTCTGTTGTTTTAATGAATAAATATGAAGATAAATATTTTAAAGACTTTTATAAAAACAATGGTAAAGTACTTTATATGTATGTATTAGATCAAGATTCTTTATCAAAATTTGATGCTTTTAAAGATACTGTAAGCATGATTCAAAATGCTTTTTTGCAACGCCAAATTGTTGACGTAAAACATTTAGAGGAAACTGATACGTTGCATTATTCGAACAATTAATGATTCAATGAAAATAATTATGAAGATGTGTATCAGCCTCAAATTAAGATGTTGCAAAATGAATGAGGAAAATTTATTAATGAATTTACGGTAATTAAATCTAATTAATTTCTAAGGCAATTTTGAAAACAATGCCTATTTATTTAAATCTTAAAATTCGATGAATGAAAAAAAATGTCATTTACTTAATTGTGCTCATTTGTACTACATTTCATAATATAGGTTTTGCACAAAAAAGATTGCTTACAGACCATGAACAAACTGCTTTTACAACTTTTAACAATTTAATCCAATTTGTTAGCGAACATCCACACAATAAAGCTGAACTAAATATTCTTTTCGATAAGTTTATTTATTTTGATTATGTGTTAAAAGATAGTTCAAAAATGCAAACACAGCGGAGAGTACAGTTATTTGACGATTTGTTTTTAGTTTTTCGATCTGCCATCGATTCTATTGGTGAAAGAAATATTGATGCTTTGCCGATTCGATTTTTTCAAGATGACTCTATAGTTTATGCTCCATTTACAAGAGAACTGAAAGAAAATGTTCCGAATATTTTTGTGTATTTCAATAAACAATATCCAAATAAGCCAATAGGTTTTATTTTGTTTGAAGAAAAAACACATAAAATTTTATCTTGGATACTTATAAATCAAGGTGGTAAGCATTATTTCTTAACCTTTAATTTGTTATAGTTTAACTTTTGTTGTAATTAATAAAAAAAAGCACCTAACTAACGTAGTTAAGTGCTTTTTAAAAAAGGCTTTGAAACAATTTAAAATTCTGTTTTAAACTCGATATATTTTAAAAACTCATTTTTCTTTTCTTCTGTTTTAAAACTTCCACCGTAAAATGCAGTAATGGTGCTGCTAGTTTCATCTTCAACACCTCTGCTAGAAACACATAAATGTTTTGCATCAATTACAATGGCTACATCTTCTGTTTCTAAAACCTCTTGCAGTTTTTTACCAATTTGCATGGTTAAGCGTTCTTGCACTTGTGGTCTTTTAGCAAAATATTCTACCAAACGGTTTAGTTTGCTTAAGCCAATTACTTTTCCATTACTAATGTATGCAACGTGTGCTTTACCCATAATTGGAACAAAGTGGTGTTCGCAATTACTGTAGAAAGAAATGTTTTTTTCTACAAGCATTTCATTGTACTTGTATTTATTTTCGAACAACGCCATTTTTGGCATGTTAGCAGGATTTAAGCCCTGAAAAATTTCTTTTACATACATTTTTGCCACTCTATGTGGTGTACCTTTTAGGCTATCATCTGTTAAATCGAGGCCTAAAATGTTCATGATAGATTCAAAATGTTGCTCAATTGCCTCAATTTTTTGTTCATCAGATAGCACAAACGCATCATCACGCATGGGCGTATCTATTGATGTAAGTACATGATTATCACCCATTTCGTCAATCATAGTTTCACTTAGTTCTATTTTGTTATCAGCATTCAGCTGGATATTCAACAAAGTTCCGTTCTGTTTCATACAATCTTATTTTTAAATGATGCTGAGCATCAATTTTTTGTCTTAATAAATTATAAATAACAATTGCAATATTTTCTGCTGTAGGGTTAATACTTGCAAATTCTTGTGTATCTAAGTTTAAGTTTTTATGGTCGAATTTGTCTAAAACTGTTTCTTTTATAATATCACTTAACACTTTCATATCTATAACATAACCTGTAATTGCATCAGGAATACCTGTTACTTGAACAATTAATTCGTAGTTATGACCATGATAGTTTTTATTGTTACATTTTCCAAAAACGGCTTCATTTTCAGCATCTGACAATGCAGGATTGTGTAACCGATGTGCTGCGTTAAAATGTTCTTTTCTAAAAACTGCTACTTTATTCATACTATTCTTGGTTAAACATAACGACCACATCAATGCTTTAATGGCATCTCAATTTTGTTGGTGTATTTACTTAATACACTTAATTAAAGTATTCGATGTGATGCTGAAACGATATTATTAATAGTGTGGCACTGCGTAAAAAGTGTGTTTACCAAGTGGCCTTACATATTTAAGGAGCGACAATACATTAATAATAGAGCTTCGGTATTTTATGCTGAACGAATAACGTACCAAAAACATTTTGTCAGGTGTTCGTTATTTATTCAACACAATATATTAACCAATAAACCGATGGTTTTGTTTAAGAAGATGGAAAAAATATTCAACAATATTATATTGCAGCCGAAATAGAATAATATTTAATAGGGTAAACGAGCTTTCATTTTTATGGGAACAAAAGCAAAGTATGGAGCTTATTCTCCAAAATATTCAACATAAATTTTAGGTGTTTCGTATAGTTTTATACAATGTAGTTGCACTGTTGGCGGTAAATGTGGTATTAATTGTTGCCAAATTCCCAGAACTAAATTTTCGGTGCTACACATTTTTCCCTGTAAAAAATCTACATCTAAGTTTAGGTTTTTGTGGTCTAGTTTTTTAATGACATGAGCTTGAATAATTTTACTCAAATGTTTCGCATCCATTAAAAAACCAGTTTCAGGATCGGGTTTTCCTTTTATAGTAACGTATAAATCAAAATTATGACCATGCCAATTTTCATTGGCACATAATCCAAAAACCTCTTCGTTTTTTTCTTTTGTCCAATTGGGGTTATATAATTTATGAGCCGCATTAAAATGCTCTAAACGTGTTAGATACACCATCTCGTCGTTGTCAATTTTTTGCAAAGGTAATGGTTAGATTGCTTTTTAGTGTTTTTGTGTAGAATGAATGAATAAGCAGAAACATTTTTCTAAAAAAATTAAATCCAAACATACTCGTTTAGCGTAACTATTCTAGAAGTAGAATTTATTCTACTCAATTCTAGTGTTTTTACTATGCCAAATCAAGAAGTATGTATGCAATTTTACATTGTAAATAAATAATACAGAATCCAATATCCTAAAACCAATTTTACATTAACCACTAAAAAAATATTTTATGTTACTAGAAAAAGTTCTTCCTACACACAGTGGCTGGTTATTTACAAATCATTTTGTAGTAGTACAGTCTAAAAATTCAAACGAGCAATCTGTTAGATGTATGGTAGGTTATAAAATATTAATATTAAATTTAGTTTCTAATGTTCGACGTTTCTTAGCAAAGCATCACATATAGTACTTGTTTAGTTTTTCAGTATCCAATCATCCTATTTAGAGCCGTAAAAAGTCCTTGAGATAATTCTCTAGGACTTTTTAATTTTTGTACATTGCATATAATCAATCAATTATGCAATCTCCATTTACCATATCTTTTTTTTCTACACAGCCTTACGATCAACATTTTTTTAAAGCTGCAAATACAGCATTTCAGTTTCAGCTTGTTTTTCATGAAACACAATTGAATGCACAAACGGCAAGTTTAGCTGAAAATTCACAAGCCGTTTGTGTGTTTGTAAACGATAAAGTAGATGCTGCAACAGTATCTATTTTAAGTAGTTTGGGTATAAAAATAGTTGCATTACGCTGTGCAGGATTTAATAATGTAGATATAGAAGCTTGTAAACAAAATGGAATTGCAGTTTGTAGAGTTCCTGCTTATTCGCCAGAAGCTGTAGCAGAACATGCAGTTGCAATGCTGCTAACGCTGAATAGAAAAACGCACAAAGCATATAATAGAGTTAGAGAGCAAAATTTTTCTTTACAAGGCTTATTGGGTTTTGATGTATTTGGTAAAACAGTTGGTGTAATTGGTACTGGTAATATTGGAAAGGCTTTTTGTAAAATAATGGTTGGTTTTGGCTGTAAAGTTTTGGCTTTCGATGTTATTGCGAATAAAGATTTAGAAGCAATAGGGGTAACCTATTTACCATTGATTGAAATTTTGCAACAAGCCGATATTGTATCGTTGCACTGTCCATTAAACGAGCAAACAAAACATTTAATCAATAGCAGCACTTTACAGTTTATGAAAAATGGAGTGATGATTATCAATACAAGTAGAGGTGGATTAATTCATACAAAAGATGCTATACAGGCACTTAAAAGCGGTAAGATTGGTTATTTAGGAATAGATGTATATGAACAAGAAGAGAAATTATTTTTTAAAGATTTGTCTAGCGATATTATTCAAGATGATACTATACAAAGGCTTACTAGTTTTCCAAATGTATTGGTAACAGCACATCAAGCATTCTTTACTCAAGAAGCATTAACCCAAATTGCAAATATTACACTTAACAATATTTTACAAATTTCTACCCACAATTTACTGAGTAATATGGCTGCAAAGGTGGTTTAAGTTTTATATTCGTATTCGAAATAATCTAAATCAATCTACTTTGAAATACTTATTCTGCCTCGTAATTTTTGTAACAGCTTTTACTGCATGTAAAAAAGAAACAAGTTTTGAACGGAATGCTACACTTTTAGGTAGTGCTTCTGGTACATTGTTAGATGCAGCCGGTAATTGTCAAGATATTGTTGTTGCCGGAAATTATGTAATGGATTCAGTATTAACAGATAGCAATTACGTTTTAGTAAAAGTAAACTTTACTGCTCCTGGTTTTTATGTTATTTACACCGATTCTACCAATGGATTTTGGTTTAGAGATTCTTCCTTTGTTTTACAAGCAGGTATTCAAACCATGAAGCTTAAAGGTTTTGGTAAACCGATTTTACCCATTATTGCCGACTATAATGTTTACTTTGATGGTAGTAGTTGTTCTTTTCAAGTAGATGCAGATCCTAACAATGTAATTGTTCCACCGGTTGTTCCTCCAGTTTCTACGCAAACAGATTATTTTCCCATCAGCACTGGTAGCAATTGGACTTTTGATACACAAGATGGCACAAAGCTAGACACCCTAAGAGTAACTACTTTAGCAGATACAAGAACTGTAGCTGGAAATACATATCGGTTATTTGTAACTAATTTAAAAGATACTTTTTTATATAGAAAAGATAATAATGGCAAATATTATTATTATGGAAAATACGGTTTCGGTAGAATTGCCAACACAGAAAGTTTAGAGTTTATGATTTTAGATGATAAACTAAACGTTGGTAGTTTTTGGGAAACAAGAGTTATTACAGGTTCAGACCCAACACAAGGAAATTTTACCTATAAAGTAAAATATACGATTGATGCAAAAAATGTAAGTTATACCATTAACAATATAAAATTTGATAGTGTAATTCGAGTAAAAGAAGATATCAGTTTTACGATTTCTGGGTTTCCCTTAACAACTACTTTATATAATTATTACGCAAAAAAAATTGGACTCGTTTTCTTCGATTTTAGTGCATTTATTTTAAGTCCTTACACACAAAGAATAAAACGTTGGCAAATCAATTAAACACAATGTTTAAGAAACATTTTAAATAGCTTTTTTCAAACTTCTATTTACCAAATACACACCAAAAATGGTTACGATAGAGCCTACAACAATGTACATTGTAAGTTCTTCGTTTAATAAAATTCCTCCGGTAATCATTGCAATCACAGGGTTAATATACGCATACAACGATGATATTGCTGGTGGTAAATGTTTTAGCGAATAAATAAAACATACAAACGTAAAGCAA
>Ga0209398_1001080_pt1 | contig 14902 bp, 16 predicted proteins | sample AshMeaBigSpring_FD_184125 | JGI IMG/M metagenome (GOLD analysis project Ga0209398, IMG submission 184125) | Groundwater microbial communities from Big Spring, Nevada to study Microbial Dark Matter (Phase II) - Ash Meadows Big Spring (SPAdes)... | ecosystem: Environmental > Aquatic > Deep... | reverse complement strand
GCTTCGTCAGGAACTCGCCGGCGCCGGTCCTTTCGAATATCGCCCCGAACAGCACGAAGGCATAGACGAAAGTGGAGGAGACCCATAACGGAATCCCGAAGATGCCTTCGCTCGTAAGGTAGAGATGGTCCACGATGCGGCGAAAGGAGTATCCGCGATGGGCGAGAATTCCAGGAAAGTAGGGGCCGAACAGGCCGTAGATCACGAAAAGCCCGGTGATGATCACGAGCGGCCAGCCCACGGCCCGCCGCGAGGCCTCCAGGACCAGCAGGATGGCCGTAACTCCCATGGCGAGATCCAGGCTGGTCGGATCGCCGATCCGCTTGACCAGATCTTCGTAGAACAGGGTGACATAGATAACCGACGCGCCCGCCGCCGCCGCCAGGACGAAGTCCAGGAAATGGATGCTCTTGCGCTTCGACTTCTTCGAAAAGGGATAGAAAAGAAAACACAGGGTGATGGCAAACGTCAGGTGGATGGAGCGCTGCAGGGTGGAGGTCAGCACGCCGAAAAAAGCGGTGTAGAGCTGGAAGCAGGAAAAGGCGATGGCCAGCAGGAACGTGATCCGGTATGGGATCCCGGAAAGACGCCGCTCACCGAACTCCTGCTTCGAGATCATTTCTTCGGCTTTTTTCACCAGGGCTTCATCGCGAACAATCTTCTCTTCCATACTCCATCCTAAAATTGGTTGTACCCCAAGCGCATCAGGAGATAGGGATAGCGCCGAACCGCTACAGCGACAACGTCTCCCGAATCGATCAGGCTTGTTAGATCCAGTGTTTTGGCTACCGTTCGCAAGGACGGCCGGTTGATCGGTGAAATGTAAAAGCTAAACTCCGGCAGTTTCTGGCCTCCGGGCGCCACCATCCATTTTCCGTCTTCGCTTTTGCCCGTCGCCTGGAACGGGAGCCCCGCTGCGTAGGACGGAAACCGGGTTTCCACGACCCGAAGCACGCCGTCGGCCTCCACGGCGAAGACTCCCTCAATGGGAATTTTCTCGATGGAATGGATGTAGGCAAACGTGAAGACATCCCCCGGGGTCGTTTTCTCGCGGAAAATAACTTTGTTCGCCTGCCGGCTGCGAACCTCCAGCGTCTGCACGGGATAGAACAACCCCGCCAGGACGATTCCCGCCAGTCCCAAACCGATGATGGCTTTTCGCTTCGGCATGACACAACTGCCCCGCCGGTGGGCTGAAGCGATCCGCGCTCTTTGACGCGGCTTCAAGCCGGCGGGGCAGAATCAATACAGTTCAAGTCGAATGGACGGCTATTTCGCGATACCCTTTTCCTTGAAGAATTTCTCGGCGCCCGGGTGCAGCGGGATCGACATGCCGGTCAGGGCCGTTTCGAGCTTCAACTCCTTGCCCTTGGCATGCGCGCGCTCGATGTCGGCGAGGTTGTCGAATATGACTTTCGTGATCTGGTAGGCCATGGCTTCTTCCATTTCGGACCGGGCCACCAGGATCGCCATCACCGCCACCGTGGGAATATCGGCATCGACGCCTTTGTAGGCCCCCTTGGGAACGACGGCCTTGGTGAAGAAGGGGTATTTCTTCATGAGCGCATCGCGCTGGCCGCCGTCGACGGGCACGATAACGCAGTCGACGGTCATGGCCGTGTCGACCAGGCCGGCCGCGCCCACGCCAACGGAGTAGAACGCCGCGTCGATGCGGCCGTCCTTGAGGTAATCCGAAGACTCGGTGGCCGTGAGGCGCTCGACCTTGGCGAAGTCGTCGAACTTCATGCCGTAGGCTTCCAGGATCTGCATGGCGTTCTGCTCGGTGCCGCTGCCCAGCGGGCCGACGCAGACGCGCTTGCCCTTGAGGTCGGTCACGGCGGCGATCTTGGCGTCCTTGCGGGCCTGGATCTGACAGTGCTCCTGGTAAAGGGAGGTGATGCCGCGGATGTTCGCCACGGGCTTGTCGAACATGGGCTTGACTCCCTGGAGCGCATAGAAAGAGATGTCGTTCTGAAGGATGGCCATGTCGGCGTCGCCGGCGGCTATCAGCTTGGCGTTGGCCACCGATGCGCCGGAGGACTCCACGGTGATCTTGATGTCGGGAAGGTTCTTGTGGGCGATGTTGGAGATCGCACCCGCCAGGGGATAGTAAACCCCTACCACCCAGCCCGAGGCGATGGAGACGAATTTCTTAGCCGCCAGAACCGTTGAAGCGGGGTACGTGCAAAGAACCGCCGCCATGGACAAAACCAGTAGCGTGACCATCAGCTTTTTCTTCATCTTGCCCCTCCTTGATAGTGAATGTCGAAAATACAATTCATCTTTCGCCCCGCGCCGAATGGAACAACTTGATATATATGGAAATTCAACTTTTAAGTCAACATAAAACGGCTTTGCCCGAAGCTTCCGCATCCTGCATGCCGCCTTTCTGGGGATCGCCCGGATGTGATCGGCGGCATTGACGAGCGTCAGTCAAAAAGAGGCTCACTTGATGAGCATGATCACGTCACCGGTAGAGACCTCGGTGCCTTTCTGGACCCGGATCTCGCTGACGACGCCGTCCTTCTGGGCATTCAGGTTGTTTTCCATCTTCATGGCTTCCATGACGGTGACGATCTGGCCGGCGGAAACCCGGTCCCCCACCTTCACGCGCACCTCCAGAATAAGGCCGGGGATGGGGGCGGTCAGGGCGTCGTCGCCGGCCACAAATGACGCATGGGCCGGTTTAAGCAGCGACACCGCGGAGCGGGCCGGCTTCACCGGGACGGCCGGCGCCTCTGCAGCGGCCGCCGGCGCGATTCCAGCGGCCACTTCGGCAAAGTTGTCCACCATCACCTCGTAGACTTGGTTGTTCACCGAGACCCGGGCCTGCCCGTCGACGATCGGGCCGATTTCCACATCGAATTTCTTGCCGCCGACAGATATCTTGTATCCCATGGCCGCATCCTATCATTTGGTTTTTATGGAGCCGATCTACTTGCGCCCGGGGCGATCGTGGGTCAGAAGGCGGTCGCGCATGATCTGGGTGCGCCCCTGCCGCGCCCAGGAAGAGGCGTCGGCTTGCTCCAGGTTCAGGGCGGCCGACGCCCGCAGGGCCGCAAGGTGCAGGTGCAGCGCCACTCCGATCGCCGTTGCCGCCTCTGCCTCGATGCTTTCCGCCGATTCCTCCGGCTCTTCCGCGGTCGCGGGCCGGGCCGGTAAGGGTTTCGGCGCCTCTTTGCGCCGGTCCAGCGCCTGAAAAACCTGGCCCGCCAGAAGCATTCCCGCCTGGAGCACGCCGAGCACCAGGAAAACCCCGAAGAACCGTATCAACAGTGTGCCGAGGGCATAACCCCAGAAGGAATCCTTTGGCCCGACGATCAGACGATCTCGCCGTTGGTCGCCCCGTCGCCGTCCAAGGGGCCGCCGTCTGTGACCGTAACGACAAGCTCCTGGACCCGGTCCGGGCGTTCAATGTTCTCGGCCCGGGCCGGCAACCAGGGAGGGACCGACGCGCGATTGAAAACCCATAGCTCGGTGGCCTGGGTGAAGTAGTTGGAAGACAAGGACAGCTTGATCTCGCCGCCCGGAGCGATCCCGCCGGCGGTCACGGCAAAAAGGTCCGAGCGGAAATCCTTGGCGTCCATGCCTCTCTGGCCGGCCGGGTCGAAGTCGACGCCTTCTATGCCGAGGAGCCTGCCGCCGGCCGCCCGGAACTCGATCAGGACGCTGGTGCTCTTGCCGCGGGGAATGAGCTTGGCCGTCATCCGCTCTTCCTGGCGGGTGAATTCGGGTTTGGGTTTTTCGAGGTCATCGCCGAAGGCCGCCCAGCCGGCATTCGCGATCGCCAGCCCGCACCCGAGGCCGACCATGAGGCCGATCGTCAGGACGGCGTGTTTCGCGCGGGAGGATTTTGTCTTCATGGACGCCTCCTATTGAAACATGGCGATGAACATGCCGGCGGCCGCGGCCGAGCCGATGACGCCGGCCAGGTTCGGGCCCATGGCGTGCATGAGCAGCCAGTTGTTCGGGTCCTCCTGGATACCCATGCTGTGCGATACTCTCGCCGACATGGGCACCGCGGAGACCCCGGCCGAGCCGATCAAGGGGTTGATCTTGTCCTTCAGGAACAGGTTCATGACGTGCACGGTCAGGATGCCGCCGGCGGTGCAGATCACGAAGTCGATCAGCCCGAACCCGAAGATCAGCAGCGGCTTCCAGTTGAGGAACACCTCCGCCTGCATGGTGGCCCCCACGGAGAGCCCCAGAAAAATGGTCACGATGTTCATGAGGGCGTTCTGGGCCGTTTCAGAAAGACGCTTCACCACGAGGGATTCGCGCATGAAGTTTCCGAACATGAACATGCCCATGAGCGGCGCCACCGCCGGCACCAGCAGGATGATGAGAACGGATGCGATCAGAGGGAAGAACAGCTTCTCCCGGGTGGAGACCTCCCGCAGCTGGCGCATCCGGATCTTGCGCTGGGAGCGGGTGGTGAGAAGCTTCATGATGGGCGGCTGGATGAGGGGCACCATGGCCATGTAGGAATAGGCCGCGAGCGCATTGGCCCCCAGCAGGTGCGGGGCGAGCTTGGTGGTGAGGTAGATGGTGGTCGGCCCGTCCGCCCCGCCGATGATCCCGACCGACGCGGCCTCCTTCAGGGTGAAGCCGAAAAACAAGACCCCGATGTAGGTGACGAACACTCCGAGCTGGGCGCCGGCGCCGATGATCAGGGTCTTGGGGTTGGCGATCAGCGGACCGAAGTCGGTCATGGCGCCCAGCCCCAGGAAAATGACGCAGGGAATGATCTCCCACTCCACGCCGTACTTGTAGAAGGCGCGGATCAGCTCCGGGGTCCCGTGCTCGGTGTAGCCCATGAGGGGCACCAGCGGGAAGTTGACGAGGAAAATCCCGAACCCGATCGGCAGCAGCAGGAGCGGCTCGAATTTCTTGCCCACGGCCAGATAGATGAAGAGTCCGGAAATGGCCAGCATGATCAACTGCTTGACCTCTATGTTCGGCACCCCGGTCTGGGTATAGAGGATGCTCAGGATCAGATCGCCGATATATTCCCAGGTCATCTGGCCGGCTCCTTGGTCTACAGGGGGATGTTGGCGTGCTTCTTGGGCGGGTTGGTGTCCCGCTTGGTCTTCAGCATGCGCAGCGCCTGGATGAGCTTGGGGCGCGTGTCGGCCGGGTCGATCACCTCGTCGATGTATCCCAGCTCCGCCGCGCGATAGGGGTTGGAGAACTTCTCCTGGTAGTCGGCGATCAGACGGCGGCGCTCGGCCGCGGGATCGGCGGCGGCCTCGATCTCGCTGCGGCGGATGATGTTGACCGCGCCCTCCGCCCCCATGACGGCGATCTCGGCCGTGGGGTAGGCCAGGTTGACGTCGCCGCGGATGTGCTTGGAGTTCATGACGATGTAGGCCCCGCCGTAGGCCTTGCGCGTGATGAGGGTGATGCGCGGCACGGTCGCCTCGCAGAAGGCGAAGATCAGCTTGGCGCCGTGCTTGATGATGCCGCCGTGCTCCTGGTGGATGCCGGGCAGAAACCCGGGCACGTCTTCGTAGACGACCAGCGGGATGTTGAAGGCGTCGCAGAAGCGCACGAAGCGCGCGCCCTTGATCGAGGCGTCGATGTCCAGGCAGCCGGCCATCACCCCGGGCTGGTTGGCCACCACGCCCACCGCAATCCCGTCCAGGCGCCCGAAGCCCACGACGATGTTCTTGGCATAGTGCTCGTGCACCTCGAAAAAGCGGTGGTCGTCCAGGTTGGAGACGATGATCTCGCGGATGTCGTAGGGTTTGCCGGGGTCGGCCGGGACCACCTCGCGCAGCCGCTCGTCCCGCCGCCGCGGGTCGTCGGAGGGCTCGACGCGCGGCGGGTCCTCCATGTTGTTCTGGGGCAGGAAGCTCATCAAGTCGCGGATCCTGGCCAGGCAGGCCTGGTCGTTGGGCGCGGCGAAGTGGGCCACTCCGCTGCGGGCGTTGTGGGCCATGGCTCCGCCCAGCTCCTCCTTGGTCACGGTTTCGCGGGTGACGGCCTTGATGACCTCCGGCCCGGTGATGAACATGTAGCCGGTCTTTTCGACCATGAAGATCCAGTCGGTCAGCGCGGGGGAATACACCGCGCCGCCGGCGGACGGCCCCATGATGGCCGTGATCTGGGGCACGACGCCGGAGGCCATGACATTCAGCAGGAAGATGTCGGCGTAGCCGGCCAGGCTCATCACACCTTCCTGGATGCGGGCGCCGCCGGAGTCGCACAGGCCGATGACCGGCGCTCCCACCTTCATCGCCAGCTTCATGACCTTGCAGATCTTCTCGGCGTGCGAAATCGACAGCGATCCGCCGAAGGCGGTGAAATCCTGGGCGAACACGAAGGCCGGCCGGCCGTGGATCAGCCCGTGGCCGGTGACCACCCCGTCGCCGGGGATTTTCTGCTCATCCATGCCGAATTCGGTGCAGCGATGGGTCTTGAAGCGGTCCGTTTCGACGAAGCTGCCGGGGTCCAGCAGGAGGTCGATGCGCTCCCGCGCCGTGAGCTTGCCGGCCGCGTGCTGTTTCTGAGCGCGCTCGGGGCCGCCGCCGGCCAGCGCCTTGCGGTTTTTTTCCTCGAGGATGGCGAGAAGTTTGGCGGAATCCATGCGGTCTCCTTCGTTCAGGGGTCGGGCGAAAAACCGCTGAGATGGCTGGACGTCAGTGCAAGAGCCTTTTACCCACAATCAGGTGCTTTTGGCAAGCTGTTCGGAGGACCGGCAGGCTCAGCCGGAACTCGGCCGGCTTCATCCGGAGCGATGGTCGCGGGGCAGCAGCAGGCAGAAGAGCAGGCACAGCAGGGCGGCGGCGATGGTGGCCCCGAAGACGAGCAGAACCCCGTGAGCGATGGCCTGATGTATCTGCCGAAGGACATCCGGCGACAGCTGGGCCTGGACCTCCGGCCGGAAAACGATTTCGGCATTGCCGCGGATCTGACCGGCCAAGGCCGCTGGAAGCTTCTGCAGTTCACCGCCCGCCAGGGCGGATTGCAATGCGCTTGAGAACCCGGCCGTGAAAATGCCGCCGCAGACTCCAATCCCGACCGTGCCGCCCAGGTTGCGGGAGAACTGGTGCGAAGCGGTGGCGACGCCCAGGTCGGAAGGACTGACGCTGTTCTGGACGACCAGGATCGTCGCCAGCGCCACGAACCCCATGCCGACCCCGACCAGGGTGAACACCCCGAAGCAGGTGGTGATGGAGGTGGCGGTCGAAAAAGTGAGGGTGAGAGCGCAGCCGGCGGTAAGCAGGGCCGCGCCGCCGGCAGCCGAGGCCCTGCTGCCCCAGCGATGGACCCACCGGCCCAGAACGAGCGAGCCGAGCGACCATCCCAGGCTCAGCGCCAGCACGGTCGAACCGACCTCTACGGGGCTCTTGCCCAGGGCCCCCTGGATGAACAGCGGCGCGAACCCGAAGAAGGCGAATATGGCGAAGCTGCTCATGAAGATGGCGGCATTGCCGATGCTGAAGCCCCGCAGCTTAAAAAACGAAATGGACAGGATGGGGTCCTGCGCGCGGCGCTCGGCAGCGTAAAACCATGCGCCGAAGGCGATCGCTGCCGCCCAGAGCAGCAGGATTTGGGGTGAGCCCCACGCATAGGTCTGGCCGGCCAGCAGGAAAATGAAAAGCAGGCTCAAGATGGTGAGGGAGAGAGCCAGCGCGCCGGCGAAATCGATGGCCGCCTTTTCCCGCTTTGCCCGGGTTTCGACGAGATACAGGCTCACTCCGACCAGCGAAAGCGCACCGAGCGGCACGTTGATGAAAAAGATCCACGGCCAGGAAAGGTAAGCGACGATAAACCCGCCCATGGTCGGCCCCAGCACGCTCGCCAGACCCCAGACAAAACTTCCTAGGGATAGGGTCTTGCCGCGCTCCTCGGGCGGGGAGATGTCCGCCAGCACGATGTAGACCAGGGCGAAGGTGCCGCCGGCGCCGATCCCCTGAAGCGCGCGGCAGGCGATGAGAAAGCCCATGCCCTGCGCAAAGCCGGCCGCTAGCGACGCGGCTATGAAAATCACGATCGACACAACGTAAAGGGTCTTCGTGCGGTAAATGTCGGCCAGCTTGCCGAAGACGGGCAGGGCTACCGTGCGGGTCAGGAGATAGGACGAGTAGACCCAGCTGTAGAGGTCCAGACCGCCCAGCTCCGCCACCACCGTGGGCATGGCGGCGGACATCACGAGCGCATCCAACGCCCCGAGAAAAAGCGCCAGCAGGGAGGCCGAGATGACCAGCCTGCGGCTGCGGGGCGCAAGCGTCGCGCATGAGGGCGTCGAGGGTGCCGGGTTCACTACAAAAAAGGTTTTAAGTTTTAAGCGTTACGTGTTAAGGCACATATCATGAAAACCTACCCCATTCCCATGGTTCCCGGACCCGTGAAGGCCCATCCGGCCGTGCTGGAGGCCTACCGGGTGGACTACGGCTCCGCCGATCTCGAGAAGGAATACATCGAGCTTTACACCCAAACCGAGGCCAACCTCAAGCGCATCCTCCGGACCCGCAGCCGCGTGGTCGTCTTCCTCGGGGAAGGCATGATGGCGCTTTGGGGAGCCCTTAAGAGCTGCCTCCAGCCCGGCGACCGGGTGCTGGCGATCGGCACCGGGGTTTACGGCTACGGGATCGGGGACATGGCCGCGAGCATCGGCGCCGAGGTCCGCAAAGTCGGGCTGCCCTACAATGAGACCTTGTCCGACCTCACGGAGGTCCGGAAGGCCGTGTCCGAGTTCAAGCCCAAAATGATCACCGTGGTGCACTGCGAGACGCCTTCCGGTACCCTCAACCCCATCGACGGGCTCGGGCGGCTGAAGCGGGAAATGGACGTGCCCCTGCTTTATGTCGACGCGGTGTCCAGCATCGGCGGTGCGCCGGTGCTGCCGGACGAATGGCACATCGACCTATGCCTGGGCGGGGCCCAAAAGTGTCTTTCGGCTTTGCCGGACACCTGCTTTCTGTCGGTGAGCGAGAAGGCCTGGGAGATCATCGAAAGGGTCGACTACGTGGGCTACGATGCCATCCTGCCTTTCAAGACGGCCGTGGAGAAGCACTACTTTCCGTACACTCCGGGCTGGCAGGCCACGGCAGGCCTCAACGCCGGGGCCGAGGCTATCCTAAAGGAAGGCCTCGAAGCCTGCTGCCAGCGCCACGCGGAGGCGGCGGCCTATTGCCGCGCGCGGCTGGCAGAGATCGGCTACAGCCTGTATCCCGCTCCTCAGGCGGTGCCCTCGCCAACGGTCACCGCCGTCAACGTGCCCGCGGGGATCGACTGGAACGAGTTCGACCGGCGCCTGCGCCGTCACGGCCTGGCGGCAGGCGGCAGCTACGGTCCGATCGCCGGCAAGGTCTTCCGCCTGGGTCACATGGGCACCCAGGCGGACATGGGACTGGTAAAGCAGGCGCTGGACGTGCTCGAAACGGAATTTCAGCAGTCGAAGCGGTAGTCGGCTGCCTTTCAGCAGGGAGTCCGGCGGCACGGCGCCATCCACCTTGGGAACGAATAGGGATGAAGCCGTCGGCCTCGATCATCACGGCTGAAAGCCGATCCCAAACGGAAATCGCGACAACCGATCTCCCCAGAAGCGCGAAGGAGCATGCGATGAATTCAGATCATGTTAAAACGATCGAGCGGGTGTATCAGCTCTTCCGCACCTGCCCGGATCCAAGCGCCCGGGGCGAGGATGGGGGCTGGTCGGTGAAGGAAATCCTGGGGCATCTGGTGGATTCGGTCGGCAACAACCACCAGCGTCTGGTCCGCTACGTCCCAAAGGGCACTATCGGCTATCCGGCCTACGACCAGGAGCAGTGCGTGCAGCGGGCCGGCTACCGGACTTTCGATTTCCGGCAATTGCTGGCGCTCTGGTACCATTACAACCAGCTGCTGCTGCACCTGATCGCGCGGATTCCGGCGGCGGATCTGGACTTCGGCATCGCCATCGGCGACAAGCCGCCCGTCGCGCTGCGGCAGCTGTTCCAGGATTACTTCGCGCACATGGAGAACCACGAGCGGCAGGCGCGGCGGATCATCGCGGGATGAAGACGGCGTCGCGCAGACCCCGAGTCGCAAGCGGCCGTCTACGCGGCGAACACCATCTTCGTCCCCGACATGTTGAGCAGGAACTTTTCCGGCATCTCGCGCTCGATCTGCGCGGAGGCCTTGCGACCGGTGCAGTGGGTGGGCACGATGTAGTCGGGGTTGAGGGCTTTGAGGGCCGCCGTCGTTTGGCCGATGACGGGCTCGAAGTCGGCGCCGGTAAGGTGAAAGCCGCCCATCACCGCGAAGAGCTGCTCCACTCCCGTGACCTCCCGCGCGTAAGCGACCGTGTTGACGATCCCGGAGTGCGCGCATCCGGAGAGGACGACGAGGCCCTTCCCCCGGACATGGGCCACGACCGCGGAATCGTCCTCGATGGGGTCGAATTTCTCCACGCCGCCCTCCTCGTAGCGCGCTTTCAGCATGCCTTTCTCGAAATCCGTGCGCTTCGGGATTTCCCCCAGAAACAGCAGCGCGCCGTCGAGCAGGGCGCAGGGGGTTCGGGAGGTCGCGACCCGCACGCCGGCCTTTTCGAGCTGCGCACGATCGGGGGCCGGCAGCGGCGACCGGCTGTCCCCCGAGTGCTTGATGTAGCGCGAACTGCGGAAGGCGGCCGGGTGCAGCACCAGTTCGAGGCCCCTGCCGCCCAGGCTCTCCGCGAAGGCCGGCAGCCCGCCGTGGTGGTCGATGTGGCCATGGGACAGGACCATGGCTTCGATCCCGGCCAGATCAACGCCCAGGGTGCGCGCGTTCTGCAAGGCGCCCTTTTCGGAGAACCCGAAATCGAAGAGCGCCTTCCGGGCTCTGCCCCCGGTTTCCAGGCCGACCACGGCCGAAAACCCGTGCTCGGCCAGGATGCTCACGCGGCTGCCGGAGGCATCCACCGTAGAAGGCCGCTGGACCATGGCCGTGCCGTCATGGGCGGCGATGTCGATAAAATTGTCTTGCAGGGTGAGGATTTCGACCCTGTCGACTTCCTGGATTTGAAGAGCCATGGCTTCCTCCTCAAATCGCCTGTCTGAGCCAGGCGATGGTTCGCTTCGTTATGTCGCTATAGACTTCCTCCTCTGAAACCCGGGCCGATTTCGGCAGCACGAACGAATGGTCGCCGCCGTCGACCACCTCCAGCACCGCCGGCGTCTTCAACCGGCTCACCACCGGCTTCAAAAGCGCAAGATCGCAGAGCGCGTCCCGGGTGCCGGCGAAGAAGAGCATCGGGGCTTCGATTTCATGCAGGTGGGCGTCGCGCAGCTGATCCTTCCTGCCGGGCGGGTGCAGGGGATAGCCGAGGAAGACGAGAGCCTTTGCCGCCAGCCGGCCCTCGGCCGCCATCTGGGAGGCGATGCGGCCGCCCATGGACTTGCCGGCGGCAACGATGCGCGGCGAAGCAAACTGCGGGTGGTTCCTGATAAATTCGAATGCGGCTTCCCAAGTGCGATTCAGCTTGTCAGGAGGGTCAGGCGCCTTCCGGCCCTTTTCCATGTAAGGGAAGTTGAAACGCAGGCCAAGCAAGCCGGCGCGGCCGAGGCCCTCGGTGAAACGGACCAGCAGCGGGGTGTGCATATCGTTGCCGGCGCCGTGGGCGACGATCACGGCCGCGGTGCGGCCGGCCTCGAACCCTTCGGGCACCGCCAGCACTCCCGAAACGCTTTCATCCGCCGAGACGGGGATGGTGACATCAACGGATCGCATGCATCGCCACCTTTTAGGCTGTGGTTATGTTGACACAATCATTCCCAGAAACCAAATCCCCCCCATCCCACTTTTTTTAGGGGGAGAAATCTCGAGGTGCGCCGACTATCCCCTTCTTGGACCGGGGAGGAGGATGTGGAACCAATTTCAACGCAGGCAGGACCTGGCGCACTGTTCCATCGTTCTGACATCCAAGTCCATCGGCACAATTCCTTTTACATCAACAAATGCGACCTGTGCACCGAGATCCGGTTTTTTATGGACCAGGGAGGCTACGACCGGTCAGGCGAGCTGTCCCCGCAAGAGTTCTATTCTCCTGGTTGATGAACCCGTACACAGCCGACTCCCGCACCTGTGCTACGGCAGCAATGCACCCAAGACGGCACTTCATGCAGCTTTTATGGCGGCCTCCCAGCCGATCATGGCCCTCTTGCGGGCCGGGCCGCCGCCGTAGTTGCCGAACTCGGCCGTCTTGCGCACGACCCGGTGGCAGGGAATGACGAAAGAGACCGGGTTCCTGCCCACGGCGTTGCCCACCGCGCGCACGGCTTTGGGAAAGCCGATGTAAAGGGCGATGTCCTCGTAGGTCACCACGGTGCCGACCGGGATCTTCAGCAGGGCCTCCCAGACCTTGATCTGGAAGTTGGTGCCCTTGACCAGAACGGGAATCGGACTCGAACGGTTCCACCTGGCCGGGTCATAGATGCGGGCGACCACCGGCTTGGTCCGCTTATGGTCTTCAACGAGGCGGGCCTTCTTCCACGCGGCGGTGAACTCGGCCGCCAGGGCTTGCCGATCGCCGGTGCGCGCAAACGAAAGCCAGCAGATCCCGCGCTCGGTCTGGGCGATCAGGCATTCGCCGAAGGGGCTGTCGTGCCATCCATAGGCAATGGTCAGCCCCTTGCCCCCGGCCTTGAACTCGCCCGGGGTCACCGCCTCGCAGCTCACAAAGAGATCGTGCAAACGGCCGGGGCTGGACAGCCCCGCATCGAAGGTGGCATCCAGAAGATTGGTGGGCCGCGAGAGCAACTCCTTGACATATTCCTTGGTCAGGAATTGGAGGAAGCGCTTGGGGCTGATGCCGACCCAGCGGCTGAAGAGGCGCTGGAAGTGGAACTCGCTCAGACCGATATGGCCGGCGATCTCCTTCAGTTCGGGCTGGCGGTCGAAGTGGGTTTCGATGTATTTGATGGCCCTCTCGACCCGCTCATAGTCGCGGCATGCACTTGCATAATCGGCCGGTTTCATGATTAATGCCTCCTCGAATGAACTGGGTGCCGGAGCAATGCTCCATCAGGGACCCACTATATACGTCCTGATCATGCCGCGCCACCCGTTTCTTGCGATCGAACCGGCCGACGCGATTTCGATTTTCAGGGGCCAAACAGACGGGAATAGGGAATACCCGTTCGGATAAACTGGCCCGGCCCTGCGAGGCTGCCCGATGGAAAAACCCGCCCGACCCTGGAAAGCCATTTTTTCCTCCGACTGGAGCGAGTGCCTTTCGCCCTCGGGGCCCTTCGACTTCATCGCCTTCGCCTACCCGGAGCTCGAGCCGGAGCTGAAGGAGGTCTTCCGCAGCTACACCGGCAACCGGATCTCGCTGGGCGAAGCCTGCCGCCGGATCCGGTCGATACTGCCGGGCCCGATTACGCCGGAAACGATGGATGCCTATCTGAACCGCTCGTATGCGGTGTACAGGGGGGTTCCGGAGCTGATCGAGTGGTGCCTGGGGAAAGGCGTCCTCTTCATGCTCAACACGACCGGCATGATCGGCTATTTCCAGCGGGTGTTCGCCAATGGGCTCCTGCCGCGGGTGCCGGTGCTGTCCGCCAACCCGCTGTTCCGCTATCCGGCGGGCGCCGGCGATCCGCCGCTGATTCTGGACCTGAACGAAACCCGCGACAAGGGCAAAAACACCGCTGAAGTGGCTGCCAAAATGGGCATTCCGGCGGAGAGGGTCATCGTGATGGGCGACAGCGGCGGCGACGGGCCGCATTTCGAGTGGGCCCATCGGGCAGGCGCCTTCATTGTAAGCAGCATGACCAAGCACTCGCTGGCGGCCTACTGTGACGAGCGGGGAATCAAGATCGGAAAGCGCCTCGGCCTGACCTACGGCAAGAACGAGGTGCGCAGCATCGAGAGGGAGATGGAGATCGATTTCCGGGACCTGATCGCCTCGATCGAAGAAGTCCTGGCAAACTGACGCGGGAGCGGCCGCCGGCCCGCATGGAATCGGGGCAGGATGCCGCTCCCGCAAGAAAACCTGCAAGGCGTCAACCGGCGAGCCGCTGCAGCGCCTCCAGGACCTCGGCGGCGTGGCCCTTGCTGGAGGCCTTGGGCCAGGCGGCTTTCACCGTGCCTTTGGGGTCGATCAGCACCGTGCTGCGCACGACCCCTTCGAACTCCTTGCCGTACATCTTCTTGGTACCCCAGGCGTCGTAGTCTTTTATGACACCCTGCCCGGTGTCGCTCAGCAGGGTGACCGCGATCTTGTTTTTCTGGGCGAACTTCCGGTGGGATTCGACCGAATCCGGGCTGACCCCCAGGATGACAGCCCCAAGCTTCTCGAATTCAGGCTTGAGCTCTGAAAACTCCAGAGCTTCGACCGTTCACCCGCTCGTGGCGTCCTTGGGGTAGAAATAAAGCGCCACCCATTTTCCGGAAAAATCCTTGAGGCACACTTTGTCTTTTTCGGCCGACGGCAGACAGAAAGCGCGGGCTTTGGTTCCTTCCTTGGGCATGGCTTCCTCCTTCTTTGGGCTTCGAACGGATCGATGACATGATCACGGGTTGAGGGCAAAATAGCACCGGGCGTCCAAAGGTCAAGCAGACGACTCCCTTTTCAGGGCCCTCTTCAACTTGTACCAGAGCGAAATCAGATAAACCGCCGCGACGGCCGCCGCCAGCCGGGGCACCCAGAGCCAGACGAGGTTCACTCCCAGCGGCATGAAAAGCAGCGGATCCTCGATCATGGAATGGTTGATGCCGATGGAAAGCTGGAGCTTTTCGATCTCCTCCGGGCTGAGGCGCAGATCGCGGGATTCCTCAACGATGACCGCCCCGCCATACGCCAGACCGAACAAGACCCCGGTGAGCCAGAGCAGCCCGGCCCGCTGGTGCAGCCCCATCATCCGCAGCACCGGGGCGAGGATTCTTACGAAAACATCGATCATGTTGAATTCCTTCATCACTTCGATCATGA
>Ga0209398_1001079_pt1 | contig 14918 bp, 9 predicted proteins | sample AshMeaBigSpring_FD_184125 | JGI IMG/M metagenome (GOLD analysis project Ga0209398, IMG submission 184125) | Groundwater microbial communities from Big Spring, Nevada to study Microbial Dark Matter (Phase II) - Ash Meadows Big Spring (SPAdes)... | ecosystem: Environmental > Aquatic > Deep... | reverse complement strand
ATCCCGAAGAACAGGCAAGTGGTTACTTTTAGGCATCAAAAATGCCGTTTAGCTGTACTAAGGGATGCCGTAAACGAACATCCCAAAGAGCGAAGAGCATAAATTAACCCTAGTTAGGTAAATGAATTACCTTAATATTTCTTGCTTTGATAACAGAATCTACTTCTGCGTGGAGTAATTCCATTTTGCGCTTTCGTCTTAGTACTGTAAAGCTTGTGCTATCAAATAATTTCACAGAGTCCACGATAGTAATTTTATTAAATTGGCTAGTACTAATTATATTTCTAAAATATGCTACTAACTCTTTCTCGTCTTTATTGGCTTTTCTAACTACTCTGTCCAAATAAATTGTAGAATATTGAGTACGTCCTCCAAACCGAACAAAACCCCAATACTGATGAAATCCGAGAGGAAGACAAATAGGAGCTAGTGAAAAAGAACAAGGTAACAGCCTAGGACCTTTGTCATACAAATAATACATAAACTCCTTCTCTTTTTCACTTTTGTGATTCACGGAATTAGCAGGCATAAAATTGTATTTTCGCCCTAAAATTACAGTATCATATTTTTTCAACAATTGAGATAAAATCATAGCGGGAAATATACCAACTTTTTTACAATTGTAGTTTGGCTTAGGTAAGATACCGTCATCGTCATCAGAATCTTGATTTTCTACTTTTTTAAAAACACTAGCACTCTTGGCAAACATATCTATGTACATATACCTTTTATTTTGAAAATCAACAATCTTAAGATAAAGGGTATCAATAGCCGACGCTTCTGCCATGTTAGTCAATGCTTTGCTATTATTCCTATTAGAATTAATAAACACACTATCATTTGTAGACGAGTGTACTTCTGAAAGGAGATAATCTTTAGGAACTATAATTATATTTTTATACACCATGTATTTTGATTTAAAATAATTTATAGTATCAAGATTAGACGTACGTTGCAAAAAAATACGTTCACATAAAAGTGGACTTCTCGATTTATAAGACATACAACCAAAGGCAAATGAAAACATGATGAAAACAACAAAACCACTTATATATCGAAAAAAATTATTACAATATTTTTTCATGACTTTATATTTTAAAATGGTTGGTTCCCATGAACAAAAAATGTTTTTTTAGGTAAAGTCTTTTCTACTTTTACTTTTGTTCCGAAACAAACATTTACTAAGTCTTTGAACATCTTAGCAATTGAAAATTTTATTTCAGCATCACCCGTAATTGAGGCTTTGGGATCTACAGAAATATTTGCAGCTGTTCTAACAGGAGACTTAGCTTCCGACTTCCCAAATTGATAATATAGAATAGGATTCTCGATTTCGAAAATTGTTCTGTTTGGTGTTATTTCATAAATTTCATTTTCATGAGGTACACTATGCCCCCCATCATTTAATACTTTTCTTACTGTTTTATCAAGCACATTTTTACTATTCATGTATTTATCGATTGTAATAATTTGAATATAAGACCAATGATAAAGATCATTTTTTGCTAATCGCCAGGTGTACGATTCCGTTGTTAAAAATTTATCGTATATATTTTCAGTGCTTTCAGATGAAGAATTACCGTCATCACCTTCTTCAAATATAATTGAATCTGACATTGTAATTTCATCTACATCAATTACGTTATTTCCCATTAAATCTAAATCACGCTTAAACTCAGTTTCTTCTTTTTCTAAATTCTTTTCTTCTCTTTCGATTAACTTCTCGAATTCCTCTTGTTCTGTCAACGTACATTCACTTGAACCAAGGCTTTCTCCACCCCCAGTTGGCGTATTTAGCTCTTCGAATTGATTCACCAAAGTGAAAACAGCGCTTTCTTCCTTATTTGTGTTTGCGTTTTCTGCTTTTGCTAATTTTAAATTAAAAATTAACATTAAAAAAAGTCCGCAAATCTTAATATGCTTACTCATAATTTTTAATTTACAATTTTACAATTTTGGTACTTTTTACTTGTTTGCCGTATTTTATCATTACCACATAGTAGCCTGCGCTTATTTGTTGCGTTTGTATGGGCAATGTGTAGTGCCCGGCTGCCAATACGCCTGCGGCATTGCTATACACTACTTTGCCCTGCAAGGTGCTTATTTGTGTGGTTACGGGGGCGGCTTCGGTTAGGTCAAAATCTACCGTTATACTGCTGCCAAAGGGGTTAGGGTAGGCCAATAAGGGCTTACTACTGAGTGAGCTGCCATCGGCATTTACCACACTTAGCATTTGGCTACTGCTAATGCTGCTGCTGCGTACTAGGGCTACATATTGCGGCTTGGCAGGCTCGTTGCGCCCGGGTAGGTATTGCTGTATGTTGCCCGCTACATACACGGCATCGGCGGTTTTGGTAAGTTGCAGCTGTGCTTTATCAAATACCGTTAGCTCGCCTTTTGGGCTGTAGTGGTTACTTTTGCGGTATTGCATTTTGCCAAATACCAATGCCTTAGGCGTTACCAATGCTTGCAAGGGTATTTGCAAGCTATCGCCCTCTTGCCAACTGCCTATTAAACTATCGTTGTGGTAGTTGAGGGTTACTTGGAGGGGCGTAGCTTCTATTACGTGCTGCCCACTCCAATCGTATTTTAATAAATACCCGGTATAAATGCCTGCTACATCGCTCACGGCTATTTGGTGGGGTATTTTTTGGTAGCTGTTGGCCTTTTGCTGTGGTGCTAAGGCTTGTGCGGCTTTTATGCGCTGTGCCATGCTGCCTGCCAAAGTGGCTTTTTCGGGTTCTTTGGAGGCCAATTCGTCGGCGGCCATGCGGTAGCCTTTTTCGGCGGCTTGCAGTAGCCAATAGCGGGCACTATCTTTATGGGCGGCTACCCCATAGCCGTTGCGTAGGCACAAGCCATAAAAATACATGCCGTTTTGCAGCCCTCGGTGGGCGGTTTGCGCAAATTGTGCTGCTGCTTGCAGGTAGTTTTGGTTGCAACCCAACCCTTTGTAGAGCATGTATGCTTGCGCATAAATACCCATTGTTTCGTTTGCGGATGCTGCTTTGGTAAAATACTGATAGGCTTGTGTAAACTGTTGTGAGTCTTTGGCCATTAAGCCCAAATTGTACCAAGCTTTTGCATAGCCTGTATTCGCTGCTTTTACAAACCATTGTTGTGCCATTGCGGTATTGGCCCCTACACCCATGCCTAACCGATATTGTACACCTAGGGCGTTCATGGCTTCGGCATTGCCTAACTCGGCACACTCGCTGAAGAGGGTGTGCGCTTTTGCAGCATTACTACTATTGGCCCGTTGCATATAACCCCATGCTTTTGCCATTTTTAAAGCCTGTGTTGTTTGTGCTGTTACCATGCTCGTTTGAGCAATCAAGGCAACGGTGAGTAAGCACCCAAGAAATATGTTTTTCATTGCTAGTTGTTATAATGATGATGAATGAATGTTGTTTTACCAAGCATATAAGCCCGACGATGGTTTGCCACTGCCGCCTTTGCGTAGGTTTTTGAGTATGAGTAAGGCTTCGGGCTGTTGGGTTGTTTCCAAACCTTTTAAAATGGCTGTTTTTGTTTCGGGTTCGTGCGCATATAGGTCGGCCGTTTGGCTGCGCAACAAATAGTATTTGGCTATTTGCTGAATAGTGGTATCCTTATTGTAGCCTTCGGTTATTTTGCGCTCCGTCATTTCTTGCCAATCTTTTTTAGCTTGCAACTGCGCATTGGGATTGTTTTTGATAAACAACAATTTGGCATACTGCACAGTGTCTAGTATGCGCGGTAGGTTAAAGCTTTCGAAAACCGGCACATTGATGGGCTTTAACGAATCGGGATACATGGCGGCTAATACCTTGCTGCGTTGTATGTGCTTGGCATTGGTAAGCAATGATTGTATTTGTTTGGGTTGCAACAACAAACTGTCTTTTAAGCGGATAGCCATAATGAATTTGTTGTTTACATCGGCACCATAAAAAGGGTTGCCCGTTAGCAATACGTGCAACGAGTCGGGCGTTTGGGTATTTAATTTCCGTACGGCGGTTTGCAATGCGGCACTATCGTTTTTGTGTTGCTTGCGCAATTGAAAAAGGCTTGTATAGTATTGGTTTAAATGCTTTACAGCGGTATCTTTTTTCCAATTGCCCGTAATTTTTTGTTTTTCGGCTGCTGCCCATTTTTGCTGTACAATCATTTGCGCTTGCTGTGCTAGTTGCATAGCAGCGTACTGTGCTAATTGTGCAGGGGTGAATACTTGTTGCAAAGCGGCATCTACAAATTGCTGACGGTTAAAACTGCTGTCGTTTTGCTTAACGGCTTTGGCCAATTGGCGGGCTTGGTGCAACAACTGTTTGTTTTGTGCTTGGGTAATATTCAGTTGCGGATATTGATTGCGTATCAAAGCACCTAATGTGCCGTACATATCGGCACCCCAATATGGGCTTAGGTTGTGCATAGCTATTACATCAACATTGGTTTTGCTTTGCAATAGTGCCAAAGCGGCTTTGGTGCTATCGCCCGGTGGCAGTAAGTCTATCAGCTTTTTTTGAGCCAAATAATAAGCTGTTAGTTGGGCAATTGCTGTGTCTTTGTTCCAAATAGCTTGTAGTTTGTTTTCTTCTATAAGCTTCCATTTGTACAAAGCTGCCGCTTGTGCTGCTTGTTGGTTTTTGATATTGAACAATTGTTCTAACTGTTTCGCATTTAACACATTGCGTACTTGTGCTATTTCTGCTGCTTTGGCTGTTGCTTGTGCAGTAGCACTTGTATCGGTTGTTTTGATCCGTTTGGCTTGTTTGGCAATGGTAATCAATTGCTTTTTTTGTGTGGCCTGTAATTGTAAAGCAGCTTCATTTTTAAGTGCAAAACCGGCAAGCGAATGCATATTGGCACCTGGATATGGCTGACCGGTTAACAGTACACGCAAGGTATCGTTAACGGTATTGCTTAGTTGCTTTAATTTATTGCTTAATTTAACGGTATCGTCTTTGTACAAATAACCTATTAGCAATTTTTGGGTAAAATAGTTTTCCAAGGCTGTTACACCTTGTGTTTTGTTGATACCCTCTGTCAGCTTTTTTTGTTCGGCTTGGTTCCAAAAACCTACAGCCGTTTGCTGCGCTTTTGGTTTAAACTGTATAGCCAATAATTGGTGGTATTGGCTATCGGTTAATATGTTTAATAACCGCTTGTGTTCAAATACATCTCGGTTAAAACGATTGGCGGTATCGGTTTTAGTGGTTAATTTGTTGTGTACTATGCGGGCAGCATCTACCAATTGCAGTATTTGGGTATTGCTCAACGCTAAAGTGCTTTTTTGTTGCAAGGTTTTACCTATTAAACCATACATGTGTGCACGCCAATATAGGTTTCCGGCATTGATGCACATGGCATTGGCAGGGCTATTATTTACCAATTTTTCGTTGGCATCGGCTAGCGAATCTTTGGCATACGCCCAAACATCGTTGAGGGCTTCTCGCTGTATATAGTATTTGATTAATTGCGCCGTAATTGTGTCTTTATTAAACAAGCCGGTAATTTGTTTGCCTTCTGCCGCTTGCCATTTAAGCATAGCTAACGATGTTGCGGTGGATTGGTATTTGATGGCAGCCAATTTATTTAATTGGCTTTTAGAGAGGATACTTTTAATACCAATACAGCTAAAACGAACGGGATTGAATGTAAAGAAGGTGTCTTTACGTTGTGCTATCAATTGCAAACTATCTTTTAATAATGTATTATGAGCAGTTAGTGCATTGGATTGTGCTTTGGTAAGTGTGAGTGCCTGAGCGTTACTGAGTGCCCATTCAAACTGTGTTTTTTCGGTTGTTGCCGATTGTTGTGCATATGCTGACCCCAACAGCATACATACAAGTATTGTGCATAAAAATTTATTGATATTCATATTTGTTTGATTGTTTTTATTTGTAAAATATTGCTACTGCCATTATGGGCAAACGGAGGAGGGCGAATGTTTGTCATTTTGTTTGTTTTTTACCACCAAATTCTTTCCCCTTTTTCGGTTATCATAAAGGGACGTTCTTTTCGTTGTGTGTATTCGGGCACCAACAACAGCAAGGCATTTTTAGGCACGTTGTTGAACGTGAGGGTGACCGATGTTTCACCGGCGGTTTGTGTATCTATCAACCGCCAACTATTGTTCCAATAGTACAATTGGTATTTTTTTAATGGCCGATATTTTAAATAGCGGTCTTGTTCTTTTAGTATTACTGTATGCGTATGTAGGGTATCGGGGGCTAAAACCTGTGTATGATTGTACCCGATTGCTATTGGATAACCGGCAGGTACCAATTGCTTGTTTTGGTAATAGGCAGGTAAATACACCGCCCCTTTACCCATTTTGGTAAAATACGCACTATCGTTTTGTTTGGTGCCGTGCCAAATAGCGCACCACCTTTGCTTATTAAACACACAAACAAAAGGTATTGCCGCTTTTAAACTGTCAACCGTTGTTTTAAACAAGGGTGTGGCTACATTTTGTACCGGCCAATATTTGTCGGTAACGTCTATATAATTGGTGGCTTTTAAAAATCCCGGTGGTATTAATTTTTTATCCACCTGATTGGCCAATGTATTGGCTTGTTCCGAAAAGGTATAGCGTACCACTTTGCCGGGTTCGCGTGGAATGGCAAACTTTGTTACATCTTCTTTGCTCAATGCCTCAAAGGGAATGGATACATTATTGGGCAAAATGGCTTCTGCAAAAAAATGACTATCGGATGAAGTAGCCCAATAGGGTATATGTGCCACGGTAGCCGGAATGCCTAGCGAGCGAGCAATAAACACCCCTAAACTGGTAAAATCTTCGCAAGCCCCTTTTTTCCGGTGCAATAAATTGAGTGCCCCTAATCTGCTGAACGGATCTGTTCGTTGTTCTTTGCCGTAGGTATTGTCGAACCAAGAGGTACAGTCGTTGGTAAACTGCGTTATTTTATCGTATGCATTTTTAAACTTTGTTGTATCTGACAAATAAGCAAATTTTTCTTTGTACACTTTGCGCCACTGTTGCAAGGGTTCTACACTAACGCGATAAGGCAGTAAGTACTCGCAAAAATCTGTAAATCTTAATGTGGGATAGTGGGTTTGCCAATCGGTGTAAGCCAAACTTACGTTTTCAATCAGCATATCTGCTGTACATGCTTCATTTTGCAAATCGTATTCCACATTTTGGACAGGATGTATTGGGTAATGACTTTGTTTTAGTTGTTCAAAAGCCCGGATGGAGGAATCGAAATCGGGATATTCCAATTCGTTAAATGCTACTTTTTTATAACTGCTATCGGCCCAAAAGTAGGTTTGTGACCATTTTCTTTTCATATGGCTGAGTAAAAAAACGAAGGCTTTCAGTTGCATACTATCCTGCTTTTGGGCAAAGTGGGCTGCCGCTTTTTCGAGTTCCGGCTTTATTTTGCCAACATAGTTGTTAAGGATTGTGCGTAATTCCGGCGGATAAGTAGTCTTCGCTTGCGCACTAGCCCGCTGAAATGTTGCCAATAATAACAATATTGTTAATAGGTAAAATAGGGTCTGTTTTTTCATGTAACGACGGTTGTAAGTGTATCAATTATTTTGTGTTGATGATTAACCTATTCCTTTTGGATGTTAGGTTGCGCACCTCTAAATGTAAATAAAGCAGATGGGGCATGTGCCATTACGCATGCCAACAACTCGGGCATCAGAGATGCCGTTTATCTGTACTTCGGGATGCCGTAAAACGAACATCCCGAAGTGCGGTATTAAAATTATAAAATTATTATTTTTTAATATAATTTACTGTCTTACGCTTTGCCCATGTGTCGGTAATAGAGAAAATTACACCTAATGAGTCATTTGAGAAACCCTCAAATTTATAACACCAAAAATAGGCATCATCAGTAATCTCTTTAATGAGCATAAACTTTCCAGTAACTGCTGCTATATCAATTTGGATTGCAGAAAATGGCAAGTTAGAATTGACTACAGTATCTGAAAAGTATATCATATACATTTTACGATTCCGGATTGAATCTTCATTATTATAATATTTTGTGTATACTCTGCCAGATATATTCACTTGATTCAATGTATCTTGTACACTAACCCACTTTCCTTGTAGAGCATCTAATGTATTTATCTGTATATTTTTTATTTTTGAAAGTTTTATTTCATTTTTTTTTGGAGTGCGCATACAGAAACTTTCCAATATTATTATTGTAATCAACGCAATATTTATTGTCAACTTTTTCATAAAATTTAATTTTTTTTTATTATTTTAAACATAGTATTCTTTTTGCTATTTCCAATTTTTTCTTTCTTATATCAAGACCATTATCTCCGCCATTTATTATAGAAGTTATTAAATTGAGATCGTCATTATCGGCTGCTAATAGAGCATTACGATTTGTCGGCAAAGAATTGCCATTTTTATCTTTTGATTTATCTACGCTAAATTCCCAAAGAGCAGCTAAAACAGAAAGATTGAAATCAACTTCTGTTTTACTAGTAGTAGCATTAGCTATTAAATCGGGATTGTTTACAAAATCTTTAGTATAATCGTTATATTTTTTTTGATAATAGTTTGTAAATCTATAATAACTGTCTTTATGGGTCATATGAAACAATCCTCTTCCTCTATATTTTGAACCATCTTTGCTTGCTTCATCTCCGTTATTATGACCTTTACCATCATCAGCGTACGCACGATCTAAAACACATATGCAATTTACATACTTATCAATAATTTCTAGAGGGAATAATGATCGTGACCACGTTTTAATTATAGCATCTCTTGAAAAATTCCACCTTTCTATGAAACTTCTAAAATTATCAGTTTCTTCGCTTGCGTTTGCTAAAAAATATGCAAGACGCTGTCTAGTATTTATTTCATAATTTTTCATATACTTATTGATATAATAAGCTGTCTGCTGAAAGATATTATCAATTTCTTCTTGTGAAAACGAATGTCCTGAGGGATCTATTTTATATCCACTCGGATTAATCTCTTTTAACATATCCGCTGTTACAGTAAAATTTGCATCTGTAGGGCAATTATCTATTTTAAAAGTATTACTTCCTGTGCATCCTTTGGCATCTGTAACATTTACAGTATGATTACCACTTGCTAACTCTGTAAATGAACCTCCTACTAAAGCTGTTTTACCATCTAAAGAAAATGCATAGGGGGCAGTACCGTTGAATGCTTTTAAGTTGGTTATCTCACCTTCGTTTTTACCAATCGGAGATTTAACCAATTTACCAGTAATTGTTAAGGTAGCACATGGCCTGTTTGGGTCGTCATCTGGGGGTAAAGTAATTAATGGAGGAATCGGTTCCTCAGGTGGAGTGGGTAATGGGTCGGTCGGAGGAATAGTTGGAAGATTGTCTATATTTTGGCGAATCTCATTCATCCAATCTGTAAAAGCTGTATTATCAAAGTAAGTATTTGAGGTATTTTCTTGTCCACCTATACCTTCGCCACTATCACTATTTACATCCCCATTTTTACTATTGTCAGATTCAAGATCCGGGGTAGGTAAGTGACATCTCATTTCTTGATCCTTCGTAGGCGAATTTTTCCATAAACGATATAAACCCAATTCATTCTGTTTAAAATAATATCCATCGCCTTTGCTCCATACTCCTTGCTTCGTTCCTGCAGCATACCCTAAAAAATTATCATTTACATCATATATGCCACCTTTATGATGATTGTTTTGTGCATACAGAGAACCTATAAAAAAACTTATCTTTCCTCCTTTGTCAAAACCAGGCATGATGCCAAGTGACATGATAAAAATCATAACAAAATATTTCATTTTCATATTTTTATTTTTACATTTTTTTGTTTATCAATTGTTTGTACTTATTAACCAATCCCTTGCCGCTTGCTTATACCCATCCACTTTTTTAGAAGGCACTTTTACAGGCATCTGTACTATGTATTGTGCCATAGCCAAACTGCTTGCCGTATCCTTATTGGCATTGTACAAATGCATCAATGCCATGCAAGGGGCAAATAAATGTGGCTGCATGTTTTTACTTACCTGCATCAGTTGTATTGCTTGTGGGTAATCCCCTTTTTGTGCATATAATTTGGCTTGTTTGGTATAGATATCAGGGTCGCTACTGAGTTGCCTTGCTTTGTTGTAGCAATCGATAGCCAAAGAAATATTGCCTCCCCGTTCTGCTATAGCTGCCCTACTACGCCAATAAAATACCGAGTGAAACATCCATTTTTCTAAGGGCAGTATTTGTTGGGCAGCTTCTATTGCATTGCTATTGGTTTTTAGGGCTTTGCATTGTGCATAGCTAGTAGCTGTTACAAACATGATGGCCGTAAAACCTATTGCCAATGCACTTGTTACGGTTTGTTTTACCCATAATCCTGCCACTTTCGCATGATCAAGTGCATCTTGCGGCATAGCTTGTTTACCTACAAAAACGCCTGCATAAGCGGTCGTTAGCAACATTACGGGTATGGCCTGAAAAGTAAAATTGACCAACGACATGATGATGAAACAAGGCATTGCCAAGCAAAAAACAGCTTCTTCTGTGCTATTAATGCGGTATTGCTGTTGATTAAACAATAATTTTCGGGGTAGCCACGCTATTAAAAACACCACCCACACCGCCCCGCCTAACAGGCCACCTTCTGCTATATTTTCCAACAACTCATTGTACGACATGTGTATGTACCCTGCCTGAAAAATTTCAGTGATGGGTCTTGCTGCTTCGGCAAAATAGTTGGCTTGTGCCAAATTGTAATCGTGTTCAAACAGGCCGTAGCCCCCGCCCCACCAAGTTTGTTGCCCTATGGAGCGCAGTACAATTTTCCATACCAACAATCGTCCTTCTGCCGATTGAACATTTAAAAAATAGAGTCCGGTTAATAAAATACCCCCTACCACTACTATCCATCCAACCAATAGGTATTTTTTTCGCGCACCCGAAATGGTTGATTGTAAACACAGCTGTATAACCGCCATGCAAAAAATGCCCAAAAAGGCGGTACGACATTTTAAACAACACAAAGCCAATACAATGAGTACGATTGCCGTTACATATTTTGTATGTTGAAGTGGCTTGATAGCACCCTTTAACGACACATACAATACCGGCAAACAAAGGGTTAAAAACATAGCCGTATTGTTGGGATTAACACAAGTGCCTGTAACTTGAAAAGCAGCATCGGCCGTAGGCAGGTAATTTAATTGCTGCAACAAACAAATCATGGCTTGCAAACAAGCAAGTATTTTTACCGGCCGCCATAGCCAATTGCTATTGGGTGTATACAACGCTGAACAAAGACATACAAAGAATAAAAGCCCTATAACGGAAATATAATAATGCCGTATGGTTATTTGCCCATGATACAAGGCATTTACCCAATAGTAGATGACCAACAAACTTACTGCACACACCCTTGAATTGCCTAAGACCCTTTTAGATGTTACCAATTGTGTAGCTGACTTAGAACAAATAAATACCAATGAGGCTGTTACACCTACCGCAATTGCAGGAATAAACAAAGCGCTCAATGTTACCGGCCCAAAAATGCCTTGGTTCAGCAAACTGCCGCACAGGATTACTGTCCATACAATAGCAAAATAATGCTGCACAAGTAGTACCTGTTTTTTCATACACAGTTGTTTATCAAGCCTTTGATGCAACAAATAAAACAAACAAACCATCAATACCAAACTGTGTTTTTCCGCAGGTACTGCACATTTGTATCGTAACAGTTTAATTTAGTTAACATTCTATATGCTAGTTCGTAACAAACAAAACCCACATACCGGCACTTAAAGCTGTCCAATTGCAACATGTCAAAGTAAAATGAAGCAGCTATTTTAACTACTTATGCTGTGTAATCAATTAATAGCCATGTTCTTGTGTTTGATAGTACACACGTTATACTATCCTACCATTTATCGGCATAATGTTTTCTGCTTAACGCATCTACCTACCTATTGGTGCACAGTACAGCTAATACAATGTGGGCAATATTGATAATGAATTCGATAACCAAATGACATGTAGTAAAAATAGTACATGATGGCATTAGAGGGGCTTATTTATCTGCTGTTCAGAATACCCTAATAGAACATTAAGAGGAGCGGAAGTTTACATTCATTTATCCCTTGGCTTTTTCACCATTTCCTCTAATAGATTACACAAATCTTTTTGATTATAACTTGATATTTTATATTCCTTAAGCCATTCGCCAGATTGATTGATGATCACAAATTGAAATTTTGATAAATTATCAAATTTTTTCATTAAATCAAATGCTTCCATATCAGAAATTGTGTAATGGTATCCAGGTGTCTGTTTCAATAAAGCTTTTATGGTTTCTTCATTTTTACCTGTTTTTATCAAATCCACAAATACTACGGGATCATTTTTAAATTGTTCCCTGATTCGTTTTTCTTGCATATCTTTTTCTTGAATTCCAACAAAAGATGACATGCTTACAACAAGTATTTTACCACGATGACGCTGTATAATTGCTTGCAATAAATCTTCGTTTGTAGAATTTTGTAAACTAGCAAATACCGAGCCTTCAATTGGCTTTTTCGTAGCATTCATTGCTACTTGTTCCAATAGCATTTTGGTAAAAGTCGCATCTTTAAACTGTTGAATTTCGTTTGCTAAATAAATTTTTGTAATGTTTTCTATATTGACTATTTTACTTAACATCGTTTGTAAAAGCAAATAATCGTGCCCCCAATCTGGTAATTGAAATTGCTCTTGCAGATATGCTACTTCGCTTTTCGCTGTTATAGCGTTATTAAATGCGTTCAATTCACCTTGATACTTCTTTTTAAACTCCTGTAACACCTTTTGTAATTCTAAATTGATATGCCCTTTTTGCTCATCTTCAACCAATTTTAGCCAATCGTATAAATTAGCTTCCTGTGTGGTTAATTGAATACCTTTATCACGCATCTGCTCAATAAATGATACAACCCCGGGCGTGGGCCTACTAAAGTTTTTGTTATTCAAGAAAAAATGGGTAAACAACACTTCGTTATTAACATTATAAAGAAACGCAGAATCTGCAAAAGCATCAATAAGGGCCTTTTTGTAACCGGTATCAGAATAAATGGATATTGATTTAACAATATTAGATTTTCGGGGATTGGAATTATGTTTATTAATTCCCCAATACCAATCACTATGCTGATTAAAACTCAATAAGGTAAATGCAAACCTTGCACTTATAGCACGTTTGAGTATTGTCAATTCACTCTTATTGATAATTTTCAAACTATCTAATTTCAAAACCTTTGCTACAAGATCATCGTGTATGTATTTTGCTTTTTTCCGATAAACAAATGGAGAACTAAGCGCCACACTATCGTTCAAAAAATACCTAGACATAAACCTATTAAAATCTGGCTCTAAACACGTCATCAAGTTATTAATATGGGCATTGGTTCCCATAAATACAGCATTAGGAAAATCCTCTTTTGATTTTATGTAGATGAGTTTTTTTCCTTTATAAGAAAAAGTAGAGGATTTATCTATGTACAAAATATTGCTACTTCCGGGCGTTACATAAAAAGAAGTAAGAAATGCTTTTGACAAATTATAGCCGTAAGACCGGCTCAGGGATACAGACAGAGGAAAATACATCGGAATATCAAATTGATAAAAACCGTCGGTATTTACCGCAGATTCAAATGAACCAAATGCAGTTTTTACTGTGAGTTTAGCTGGCTTGGCATTAACAATATCACTAACGTATATTTTAATAATGGCTCTTTTATTATCAGCAACCGCTGCAGCATCAGAACTCATCTGACTAGGCTGTAATGCATAAGCACTATAGGGTATCGTATTTAAACAATTAACCGATGGTACACCCTTTGTGCTAATTTTAATCATGCATTTTGGCAATAATTGCACATTTAGTTTAATCAACTCATTATCTTTTTCTAACAAAACAACCCACTCTTTATCGTTTTTTTTGCTTATTTTATTGTAATGCCATATTTGATTATTATAAATGGCTGCTTCTTTATGAAATCCAATTACCCACTGTAATTGATTATTGGCATTTAACCAATTGCCTGCAATTTCGGCTGGCAGTAAATGTGCTTTCTCTTGTAATTCTATCTCAAAAATTTTCCAATCCGATCTTTCATTTTCTATATAATCAATCTTATCTGCGTCTTTGGCAATAGGTGGATATATAAGTGCAAACCTTAAAGGCGTGGTATCATTTAAGTTCCATTTTTCGCCACAACGCACAGGAACCCCCTTTGTACCTTTTAAGTAAAGCCTAAACGAATCGTTATTGACTTGTATATAACTAGTTGGATTAATTTTTATCCAATTCGGATTCCAAGGCATGTAATAATAAAAATGGAGAATAGTTGCAGTATCACTTCGTTCAATTTTTTCTATTTGCAAATAGGGCGTTTTGGCAAACTTAAAATGTGGAAAATGTATAGTAGTTGTTTGAGAAAACAGGTTGATTTGTATCAACGTAAAAATAGATAGCAACAGTATGTAATAAGTTTTTTTCATGATTATGAATGCTATTATTTAGGTATTGGTATAAGATGACTGCTATTGTATTTTTTTAAAATTATAGTGGTAGCATTTACGTAAAAGCATAGTAATGTGCGAACTTTTCAAGTAAACAAGGCCCACTGTAATGTTGCAAAGGTTAAGAAAAATGGTATTAAACGAACCGTTTTTCGAGCTATTCGCTAGCGGCATCTCGAAGTAAAGATAAAGTAGATGTGCAATCTGCTATTACGCATACCAACTGCTAATCTCAACTATAGTCCAACTGCATTAATCATTGCCTACGGAATAAGTGAAAGATAGAAATGCCGCACCGTGTTGTATAGTGGCATCAGAGATGCCTTTTATCTACACTTCGGGATGCCGAAAACGAACATCCCTATACAGCGTAGGCACAGCCATACGCCGTGTGCAACATTTGTAAACCA
>Ga0209398_1001077_pt1 | contig 14928 bp, 17 predicted proteins | sample AshMeaBigSpring_FD_184125 | JGI IMG/M metagenome (GOLD analysis project Ga0209398, IMG submission 184125) | Groundwater microbial communities from Big Spring, Nevada to study Microbial Dark Matter (Phase II) - Ash Meadows Big Spring (SPAdes)... | ecosystem: Environmental > Aquatic > Deep... | reverse complement strand
CAGCCCTCAGAGAATGGGCCTACGCGCGTGCATACCAGAGCTCAGATCAACGAAAACAGCACCTGCCAGACTGGACCCATATGTACAATTGGCATCGGCCGCACGGCAGCTTAAACTCAAAGCCACCAATCAGCCGCCTCAATCTAAAAGAGGACAACCTGTTGAGGCTCCACAGCTAGAGCGTTTTCGACAAAGATCGAGTCACCTGAAACGCTCTATCTCTTTGTTTTGACGCAGTTCCGGACGCGAAACCGGTTCCCACCCCCGCCTTCGCGGGGGCAGGCTTTCGCTGGAATTGCTCCAGGACGAAGCTCAGGCGCAAGGATCTGTTCTGTATAGGCCAGGAAGGCAGAGCCGTTCATCGAGCCATCGAGGAGCATCGGTGCGGCTATGCCATTCGATCTCAGGCCGACGGTGAAAGTGGTTGTCTTCTAGAGCATTTTCCGATCAAGTGGTTGCCGGTTGATCGAAGAAAATGCGATAAAAACAAGAAGATAGAGCGGCCGACCTGATTCAATCAGGTCGGAAACCGCTCTAGTGCCCGTGAGGCACCGCCGCCCGGCATCGCTCGCCGCGCAGACTGCGTCCGCGCAACCGCGCCATCTTCGTGGATGCCGCAGTCTCATCAATGAAGATCAACTTCCCGGGGGCGAGATCGAGTTGGCCGTCGAACCAGGCTAGAGCATTTTCAAGCGAAGTGGATACCGGTTCGCGTGAAGAACCGTAGGTCCGCGAAGCGAAACTGCGATAAAACAAGAAGATAGAGCGTTTCAGGTGACTCGGTCTTCGCTGGAAACGCTCTATGCGGCGGCGCAGGACATCGGGACGCTGCTGTTCGGCGGCATGCGCCGTCTTTTTTTGAACGTGATGCCGCAGCGGTCGAGAAACAACCAGACCGTCGATGCAGCCGCCCGCACACCTCGTTCCGCAACAAGGCGTTCACCGATCCCGGCAAGCGTGATGTCCGGCGTGGCTTCAATGAGGCCGACAATATAGAGCATTTTCAAGCGAAGTGGATACCGGTTCGCGTGAAGAACCGTAGGTCCGCGAAGCGAAACTGTGATAAAACAAAAAATAGAGCGAATGAAGTGAATGCAAATTCACTGAAAATGCTCTAATCGCCGTGCGGGTCGAGCTTCGAACGCGACGGCTGACCCTGCTTGCGCGCCTCCACCTCACCGGTCTCGCGGTAGCGGCGATACCAGCTCCCGGCCGTCGAAATCCCGATCTGGAACCGCCGCGCTGCCTCCCGTGTCGAAACACCATCTTCAATCGCTGCAATCACACGCCCACGAAGGTCGGCGCTCAGGCTCCTCGTCATCATCTTCTCCATGCAAATCACCAGGAGCAGTGAAAAAGACAAGCCTCATTGCGGGAATCCCAAAACCGACTCGGCGTTCATAGAAAGTGCTCTAGATGTGGAGCCTCAACAGGTTGTCCTCTTTTAGATTGAGGCGGCTGATGGGTGGCTTTGAGTTTAAGCTGCCGTGCGGCCGATGCCAATTGTACATATGGGTCCAGTCTGGCAGGTGCTGTTTTCGTTGATCTGAGCTCTGGTATGCACGCGCGTAGGCCCATTCTCTGAGGGCTGTCTGAATGAAGCGCTCGGCCTTGCCGTTGGTTCGGGGTGTATAAGGTTTGGTGCGGATGTGTTTGAGGCCCAGCGCCTGGCAAAGGTCGCGGAAGGCGTGTGCCTTGTAGCATGAGCCATTGTCGGTCATGACGCGTGTCACTGTGATTCCGAGGCTCCGGTAATAGAGCATTTTCAAGCATCGTTGATACCGGTTCGCGTGAAGAACCGTAGGTCCGCGAAGCGAAACTGCGATAAAACAATAAGATAGAGCGTTTCGGGTGACTCGGTCCTCGCTAGAAACGCTCTAGATGATCGCCTGCTTGAGAAAAGCTATGGCACTTTCGGCCTTCTCGTCGGGGAAGATGTCGGTAAAGGCGATGCGGGATGCGTCGTCAATACAGACATGGACATATTCCCATCCTGCACCTCTGGAATTGCTCTGACCGGTTCTGTCGCCGGTGATCCGGTGTCCGACCCGCTCGAAACGACCGAGCCGCTTGATATCGAGATGGATCAGGCCGCCGGGCCGGGCATATTCATAGCGCACCATCGGCGCGGCAGGCTCGATGTCCTTGAGCCGGGACAATCCTGCACGCTTGAGCACCCGGCTGACTGTCGCCGGAGAGACGCCGGTTTCATACCAAAGGTCATTAACAATGACTCTTTGGTATTCCGTCCTGAATTTATCAAGCCATTGACTGCATTTGATAAATTCAGGGCCTTCAAAGGCCCCATGCGTCAGCATCCGGGGCCTTTGGTATCAGTGGCGATATGCTTGCCGGTCAGGCGCTGGCGGCGCAGCGCGATGATGCGCTCCGCCAGCGCCTGACCCGTCTGATTGCGCATGACATGCGGTCGGGAGGAGCGATCGAGCATGGCCTGACGTCCACCGGCCTTGAAACGTTCGACCCAGCGGGCAACGATCTTGGCCGAGACACCATAGGCATGGGCCGCTTGCGTTCTGGACGCGCGACCCTCGATGACGGCGAGAGCCATTTCTTCTCGACGCAACGGCGTCAGTCGGGCATTCTTATGAATGTTCATTCGGAGCGATCCTTGAAACTGAGGTGTGATAACTCCAGTCTCCTCGATCTGCTTCGAATGGACAACCTATGGAAAGCTCACATCTAGAGCGTTTTCGACTTACACCGGGTCATATCCGGCTGCCTTGAAATAGTGTCTGCACTCTTCGGGCGTGAACGCTGCAAGGGAGTCGGCTACGACGGTCCAGAGGTCGTCGACGGTTCTGGCCGCTGCTTTTCCCAGAAGGGCCTTGAGCTTTGAGAAGGCCATCTCGATGGGGTTGAAGTCCGGCGAGTATGGCGGCAGGAACACAAGCTGTGCGCCAAGCTTCTCGATCGCCTCGCGCACGCCGCTGATCTTGTGGGATGGCAAATTGTCCATGACCACGATGTCGCCAGGACGAAGCTCAGGCGCAAGGATCTGTTCTGTATAGGCTAGAGCATTTTCCGATCAAGTGGTTGCCGGTTGATCGAAGAAAATGCGATAAAAACAAGAAGATAGAGCCTTTCAAGTGACTCGATCTTTATCGAAAACGCTCTAGAGCAATTCCGGCGAAAGCATGTCCCCGCGAAGGCGGGGGTGGGAACCGGTTTCGCGTCCGGAATTGCGTAAAAACTTGAGAGTAGAGCGTTTCAGGTGACTCAATCTTCGCTGGAAACGCTCCAGACGCCGCTGCCAACGAAGTGATGAAGCCGCTCGTAGCTGACCTCGTCGTCTCGCGCCGCCATGGGCTGAACGCTTTTGCGATCCCCAGGGCCGATCAGACCTGCAATGTAAGCCGGACGCATCCGACGCCGCGTCTTGTTCCGTAACGCCGCGGCGAACGGCAGAAGCCATGCCTCCAGTTCGCTCCGCCAGTCCGCATCCATCGCCAGCCTCCACAAAAGCTGGCTCCCTATGAATCATTGATTTCCAACCTTGGGAATCCCAAACTTCACATTTCTGCCAAAGTAGTATTAGAGCAATTCCAGCGAAAGCATGCCCCCGCGAAGGCGGGGATAGATACCGGTTAATCGCAAAAAAGCATACGAAAAAACAAGAAGTTAGAGCGTATTTTTGATTCCATCAAAAACAAAAACGCTCTAACTGACACACTCAAACGCGGCAGTCAGGTATATGCACGAATGTGATCAGATGCGCCCGACAGCAAAGCGCATGCGCGCCGCGACGCGGTCGGTTTCCAACTGCTCGCGCATCGCCATTTCGGCACGTTCGGCAGCTTTTTCCCGATCTTCGAGGATCTCGATTTTCTTGAGTTCCTCAAAAGCATCGTTGAGGGCCGCCTTCGCATCCTCGAGCTGGCCCTTCAGCTCATCCGCAGAATGGATGAGATTGTCGCGCCGTGTGCGCGAGGCTTTGGCATAGGTCGGGTAGGCAAAATGCGCCTGATCCGAGATTCCGGCGCGGCGCTCCTCGCTCTCGATCTCGCGATCAAGATCACCGGCCATCCGGTGGAACTCTGCTATCATGGTTTCGATTTGCGAAACACGGCGACGCTTTTCATCGACGTGAAACCGCTTCAGGCGGATCAACGTATCGCGCGATTTCATGGCCCTTCAACTCCTTGACCACCCTGCAGAACGCAGGGAATGCCAGGGAGGCGATGCTCACTCCCCCTGGCGATTAACAATATCCGCGAGACGGTTATAGCATTCGCTCAAGGAGGTTGATTCTTCCTTACCTTGTGAAAGAAATTTTTCGAGATCGGGGTAAGCCGCAATCGCGGCATCCACCTCCGGCGAGGTTCCGGCACGGTAAGCCCCCAGCCGGATCAGCTCTTCCATATCGGCATAGGTCGCCATCAGGGCGCGGGCCGCCTGCACTATGGGGTAAAACAGCGGGTCGCACGCGCGCGGCATGGTGCGCGAGATGGATTTGAGGATATTGATGGCCGGAAAGCGCCCGCGCTCGGCGATGCGGCGTTCCATCACGATATGCCCGTCGAGAATGCCGCGCACGGCATCCGCCACCGGTTCGTTATGGTCATCCCCGTCCACAAGCACCGTGAAAAGCCCGGTGATGGAACCCTGCCCGGCGGCACCCGGCCCGGCCCGCTCCAGCAGTTTCGGCAATTCGGCAAAAACACTCGGCGTATAGCCCTTGGTGGTGGGCGGCTCGCCCACGCCAAGCCCGATATCGCGCTGCGCCATGGCAAAGCGCGTCATGCTGTCGATCATGCAGAGAACATCCCTGCCCTCATCGCGGAAATATTCCGAAATGCTCAAGGTGAGATACGCCGCCTGCCGCCGCATGAGCGCGGATTCATCCGAGGTCGCCACCACCACAACCGAACGGGCAAGCCCCTCTTCCCCAAGATCGTCCTGAATGAATTCCTGCACCTCGCGCCCGCGTTCCCCCACGAGCCCGATCACCGCGACATCGGCGGCCGCATTGCGTGCCAGCATGGAAAGTAGCACGGATTTGCCGACGCCGGAGCCCGCGAAAATACCCACGCGCTGCCCCCGGCAGCAGGTGATGAAGGCGTTGAGCGCCCGTACCCCGAGATCAAGCGGCTCACCCACACGCTGGCGCTGATGCGCGGGGGGTGGCTCTCCCTTGTAAGGATAGGGCCTTGGCCCCGGCTCAAGCGGGCCTTTGCCATCGAGCGGCTGGCCAAAAGCATCGATGATGCGGCCGAGCCAGGCCGGAGAGGGGCGAATGCGCACCCGGCGTGAAGCGATCCGTGCGATGCAGCCACGCCTGATGCCGTCCAGCGCGCCGAACGGCATGGCGAGCACGCGGTCTGCCTCAAACCCGACAACCTCGCATAAAAGCCGCCGCCCCGCCTCCGTTTCAATCGCGAGGAGGCCGCCAAGCTCCATATAGCTCAAGGGGCCAACCACCTCGATCATCAACCCGCGCACCGCCGCGACCCGGCCGAACACCGCGTGATCAGGTATATCCTCGATCAACCCGCGCAACCGCTCCAGGGAGGGAGAGGATGCAGGCGCAGCAGAGTGAGACATCGGGCTTCCTTGCATGGCCGGGAGAGCGAAACAACGATGCGTGATTCGCACGGTTTTCGCACGCGGAACCTGCACCTGCGGCAAAGAGATCTGTCAGAAGACAGGCTTGCAATTTTGCCCGCAATGCCGGGGCCGCTCGCCGTGAAAATGCAATTCTGAAAATAAATGAGTCGGATGAATCAGTTAACGCATCTTAAGAGCACAGGCCTGACCTGATTTTTTTGGCACAGGCGCGCAGGTGAAGTGAAAGCTTTTGTTTTTTATTGATCAAGCTTGCCTTAACGAATTACCTTTTGTTAACGCTTTCTGCGTAGATTGTTTCATGACGTTTCAAGCGATCCGCTGCTTCGGTTCTGGCACATGTCGTGCCCTTTTTCGTGCAGCGCAGCAACACAGAACAGGGCTGGGGACCGGATCATGCGTGTGCTCCTCATAGAAGACGACAACGCGACGGCAAAAAGCATCGAACTGATGCTCAAGTCCGAAAATTTCAATATTTACCTCACGGACCTTGGTGAGGAAGGCATCGATCTTGGCAAGCTTTACGATTATGACATCATCCTGCTTGATCTCAATCTGCCCGATATGTCCGGTTACGAGGTTTTGCGCTCCTTGCGCGTTGCCAAGATCAAGACCCCCATCCTCATCCTTTCCGGCATGGCCGGAATTGACGACAAGGTGAAGGGCCTCGGCTTCGGCGCTGATGATTATCTCACCAAACCCTTCCACAAGGATGAACTCGTTGCCCGCATCCACGCCATCGTGCGGCGCTCCAAGGGCCATGCGCAATCCGTGATCCAGACCGGCGATCTCATCGTCAACCTTGATCAGAAAACGGTGGAGGTCGCGGGCCACCGCGTGCATCTCACCGGCAAGGAATACCAGATGCTCGAACTGCTCTCGCTGCGCCGGGGCACCACTTTGACGAAGGAAATGTTCCTCAACCACCTTTATGGCGGCATGGACGAGCCGGAACTCAAGATCATCGACGTGTTCATCTGCAAATTGCGCAAAAAGCTCGCCAATGCCTCCGAAGGTCGCAACTATATCGAAACGGTCTGGGGTCGCGGCTATGTTCTGCGCGAGCCAACCGATATGGATGAGCGCATCCCGGCCTGATTTTACAGAGCATGACGGTTTTGACGGAAGCAACGCTGCCTCAAACCATTGCGCTACCCCTGTTGTAAAATGGATTCCCGCTTGCCTCTTCGAGCACGGTTTTGATGGAATCAAAACCGTGCTCTATCTTCTTGTTTTTTCGCATGTTGTTACGCAAAACCGGTGTCCGCTTTTGCGCAACATGCTCTAGAGGCGTCGGGAATGACAGGTGGGGCCACCCCGTGTCATTCCCGACGCGGCGAAGCATCGTGATGCGCAGCCGCGAGCGGGAATCCAGCCTTTCTTCTAAGGTTGTCCATCGATTCCGTCTCAATGCAACATGCTTAAGAAAATCCGATCAAAACCCGCCGGAAATGGCGGGTTTTTTATGCGTTCAATCATTTTTGAAGAGCGCTTTCTTTTCTCGAAAAAAACGGCATCTCACGCGCTGGCGGCGCGCATGCCGGGCACATCGCTTTTCCTGGCAACCGGGATTTGCAGCATCCGCTCCTTCGGGTGGCTCACGAAGCGATCCGTCACGCCAAAGGTGCTCTCCGCCCCGCCCAGCAGCATGAAGCCATCCGGTGCCAGCCGGTCTGCCAGCCGGTCGAAGATTTTCGCGCGGGTCGGGCGATCAAAATAGATGAGAACGTTGCGGCAGAAAATCACGTCAAACGTGCCAAGCGCGCGCGGCTCATCCATGAGGTTGAACTTGAAGAAGTTGATGCGGCGCACCACATCGTCGGAAAGCTTCCAGTTATCGCCCTGCTTCACGAAATATTGCAGCAGAAGCTTGGTGGGCAGGCCGCGCTGCACCTCGAACTGGTTGAAAATACCCGCCTTCGCCTTGGCGAGAATATGGTCGGAAATATCCGATGCATGGATTTCCACCGGGCGATTGCCGAGCTGCGCCTTCATTTCATCGAGCAGCATGACGAGCGAGAACGGCTCCTGCCCGCTGGAACAGGCCGCGCACCAGATGCGGATGGGCTTGCCCATGGGCCGCCTTGCGTGAAGCTCCGGCATGATGATGCTCTTGAAATGCTCGAACGGCGATTTATCGCGGAAGAAAAAGGTTTCATTCGTCGTCAGCGCGTCGATCATGCGCTGCCGGATGCGCCGGTCGCCCCGTTCAGCCAGCGCGAGCAGGGCATCGATCGAGGCAAGCCCCTCCTCACGCATGACGGGGGAGAGCCGCGCCTCGATGAAATAGGCCTTCTCCGGCGTCAGGATGATCCCGGCGGCCTGGTTGATGAAAGCGATGATGCGGGTCACGGTGGTGGGGTTCATATGGGCAGCCCTTCGAGCAGGGTCTGCGCCAGCTCACCGAGTTTTTCAGGAGGAAGAACGGCAGAGGCGAGGCCCGCTTCAGCGATGCTGCCGGGAATGCCCCAGACCACGCTTGAAGCCTCGTCCTGCACGATGACATTCGCGCCGCGCCGGGCAAGATGGGTTGCCCCTTCGGTGCCGTCCTTGCCCATGCCGGTGAGGGCGATGGCCAGAACATCCTGGCCATAGCATTCCGCCGCGCTGGAGAAGAGAAGGTCGATCGAAGGCCGCCATGGCCCGCGCGCCTCGGAAGGCAGCATCGCAATCGTGCATTGGCCATCGGCAAGCTTGCGGATCACGCTGTGGCAACCACCGGGGGCGAGGTAGATCGTGCCGGGCAGCAGGGGCTTGCCATCCACCGCCTCGCAGGCCGGAAGCCCGACATGCTGCTTGAGATGGGAGGCGAAAATCGCCCCGAAAATCGGCGGCATATGCTGCGCGATCACGATCGGGAGGCGCGCAACCACCTTCTGCATATGCCCGAGAACCGCGACAAGCGCCTGCGGGCCGCCGGTTGATGCGCCGATCACCACCGCTTTCGGGCGGATACGCTCCAGCATGCGGCCTTGCGGGCCGGATCTGGCGGGGATGATGGCCGGGCTTGCCGGGCGCGCCGCAAAGGCCGCTGGTGCGACCACGCTCGCATTGCGCGCAAAAAGCGGATTATGCGGCGCAGGGCTCACCGGCGCTGGCGCAGCGGCCGGAACAGCGGCGCGGATCGCCTGCCGCACCCCGCCCACGGCCAGAACCTTGGCGATGAGCGCCTGCCGGAAATCCGCCGAGGTTGAAACCTCGCGGTGGTTCGACGGTTTGGGCAGGTAATCCGTCGCGCCCTTCATCAGGGAACGCATGGTGAGTTCCGCGCCATGCACCGAGAGCGAGGAGACGACGATCACACGCGAGGCGGGCGAACGCGCGAGAATGAGCGGCAAAGCGGTGATGCCATCCATATCCGGCATATCAAGGTCAAGCAGGATGATGCGCGGTTGAAGGCCGGGCAGGGCATCGATGATCTCGCGCCCGCTGCGATAGGTGCCGACCACCTCGATGGCCGGGGTTTCGGAAAGCCATTTCGACAACAGGCCGCGCACGACGACCGAATCATCGACCACGGCCACCCGAACCGGCGTTCCCACCATGCCGGGGGGCTGTCGCTGCTGCAAAGCCGCCATATCACACTCCGGCGCCAGCACGCCTCATTCTCATCATTACGGATCCGGGCTGAACGTCCTTCTGACCATCGCCGTCGCGTATCTCCCCGCATTCGGCGGGGAATTCCAGAAAACAAGGCGCTTAGAGCACGTTTGGTTTTGATTGAATCAAAACCAAACGTGCTCTATCTTCTTGTTTTATCGCATGTTGTTACGCAAAACCGGTGTCCACCCCCGCCTTCGCGGGGGCATGCTTTTGCGCAACATGCTCTAAACCAGCCCCACTTCGCCGAATTTCGAGGAGAGGATGTCCTTGTCGAACGGCTTCATGACATATTCATCCGCCCCGGAATCCATGGCCTTGGCGATATGCCCGACATCATTCTCCGTGGTGCAGAACACAACCTTGGGCCGTGTGCCATTCTGCATGCGGCGCAGATGGGTGAGGAACTCATAGCCATCCATGTTCGGCATGTTCCAGTCGAGCAGAATGGCATCCGGCATCCGGTTGTTGCAGGCGAGAACCGCCTGCTGGCCGTCTTCGGCTTCACCGATCTCGAAATCGAGACCTTCGAGGATCCGGCGCGCGACCTTTCTGATCACGCTGGAATCATCAACAACGAGGCAATATTTCATGACATTTGTCCTTTCAGGCCGCCTGTAACGACATGCTTTCGAGTAAGCTGTGCAAATCGATTTCGATCATCAATTCACGGTCGAGTTTGTGAACACGCCGGGTGAAGCGGGCCCAGGCCTGGCTCATGGTGGCAGGCATGGTTTCGCTGCTCTCGGCGTGGAGCGAGAGAACATCGCCGATCTCATCAACAACAAGGCCGAAAACCTCGCCCTGCCATTCAACGCCAACCGCCATGGGGGCTTCGGCGCGGGTGTAATCCTGTTTGCGGCTGCCGAGGAGGCAGCCGAGATCAAGGATCGTCACGATATGCCCGCGCAGATTGACCAGCCCCGCCACCGCCCTGTCCGCACGCGGCACCGGCGTCATGGTGGTGATGGCAAACACATCGCGCACCGAGGTGATGGGCAGGCCGATGAGTTGCCCCTCGATCCTGACACTGATCAACTGGGTGTCGCTGCCAGGCGCGGCATCCTTGCGCATCCGCCCATCCCCGCTCATGCCGCCGCTCCCCATTCCATCGGGTTATGCCCGGCAAACCCGTGCCCGCCGCCAAGATTTTCGGCGATGGCACCGAGCAGGCCCTGCCGGTCGAATTTACCGACAAGATCCTGCATGCCCGCCGCATGCGCCTTCTGGATCAGCCGGGGCGAGGCACGGCTGACCATGCCGATGACAGGGGGAACGGCCCCGCCCGTTTCGTTGAGTTCCTTGACGAAGGTGAAGCCCTCTTCCCCCGGCTGATCAAGATCAAGCACGATGAGGCCGGGGCTGGTGCGGGCCATCAGGCCACGCGCTGCTTCCAGCGTCGGGAGAACCGCGATGCGGTAATTGGCATTCTGGAGCAGCGGCGCGAAAATCGCCCGGAAGAACTCCGAACCTTCGATCACCATCACATCAATCGCGTCATCGGGCGCCTTTGCGCTGCCATGCCCGGCTTCGGGTGCCACAAGCTCCGAGACATCGATGATTTCAACGGCCTTGCCGTCGATGATCGTCGCCCCCACGGTGCCCGCCGTGGCATGGCTGATATCGATCCGGATCGCGGCTTCCACCACATCGACGATTTCATCCACCGCCATGCCGATTTCGCGGTCTTCCTGATGGAACACAAGAACCGGCTGGCGCGCCTCGACCGCGAAGCCGCCATGCCCGGCATAGCCGAGAATCGGCATCAGGCGACCCTGATATTGAACAACCGCCTTGCCACCCGCATCCTCGATTTTCGCGCGGTCGAATTCCTCAAGCCGCCCGATAAAGGCGAGCGGAATGGCCTTGAGGCCCGGCCCGCCGGCGCGAAACAGCAAAAGCAGCGAGCGCTCCTCGCTTCCCTGCGTATCCACCTGTTCCGCCTCGGCCTTGGCCCCATGCTCGCGGCTGGCGGTTTCCATCAGGTTGCGGGCAATGCCCGCCGGTTCGAGAATGAGGATAACCGAGCCATCACCCAGAATGGTCGCGCCGGAATAAACCGACATATGCCGCAATTTCGAGGAGATCGGCTTGACGACGATTTCCTCGGTATGCAGGATGGAATCCACCACGATCCCGAAGCGATGCGCGCCGACATGGCACACCACCACCAAGTCGCTCTCATGCGTGGTGGTGCTGTCCGGGGCGGGTGGCAGGGCAAGAACCTCCGCCACGTCAATCACCGGCAATAATTTATGGCGCAGGCGCAAGGTTGCCTGCCCGTTGAGCATTTCAAGCCGCACCTCGCCATCCTTGTGCGTGCGCACCAGCTCGGCCACCGAGATTTGCGGAATGGCGAAGCGTTGCCCCGCCGCTTCCACGATCAGGGCGGAGGCAATGGCGAGCGTGAGCGGCAGTTTGATGGTGACGGTGAGGCCCTTGCCGACGCGGGAGCGCAGGTCGACCACACCACCCACCTGCTCGACATGGCTGCGCACGACATCGAGCCCGACCCCGCGCCCGGAGATATTGGTGATGGCGGCGGCAGTGGAAAAGCCCGGCTCCATCACGAAGCGCAAAATCTGTTCATCGCTGAGCCGCGCCACATCGGCTTCGCTCGTCAACCCGTTGCGGATGGCTTTCGCCTTGACGCGCTCGATATCGATGCCGCGCCCGTCATCGGAAACCTCGCAGATGATATAGCCGCTTTCCTGCGCCGCGCGCAGATGGATGGTGCCCTGCGCCGGCTTGCCGGCCGCCACCCGCTCATCGGGCATTTCAAGCCCATGATCAGCGGCATTGCGCACCATATGCAGCAGGGGATCCTTGATCATGTCGAGAAGCTGGCGATCGATCTCGGTCTCCGCACCAACCGCGATCAACTCGATTTTCTTCCCCAGTTCCTCGGAAAGGTCGCGCACCACCCGGTTCAGCTTCGTCCAGGCATTGCCGATCGGCTGCATGCGGGTCTGCATCACGCCATCCTGCAACTCCGCCGTGATATGCGAGAGGCGCTGGAGCGGCGCCTTGAAATCCCCGTCATCCTCCTTGCGGGCGATTTCGAGCAACTGGTTGCGCGTCAGAACCAGCTCGGACACCATTGTCATCAGCCGATCGAGCGTATTGACCGCAACCCGCACCGTCTGTTTGGAAACGGAACTGGCATTGCCATGTTCGCTTTCGCCGTGAACATCGGCCAAAGCCTCGGTTTTGGGCGGCTCGGCCTTGACAGGCGGGGGCGAAGCCTCCTCCTGTGTGAAGGCGGGGGCCTCCGGCCCCGGCGCATCGCGGAAGGCGCGTTCGAGATCATCGAGCGTCACCTCATCCTCGCGCAGGCTGCGCTCAAGCACCTGAAACGCGATATTGCCAACAGCCTCGGAGGCTGGGGGCAGCGCGGGCCTAGCCTCTGCCGTATCGACATCGCCCGCCAGCTTGTGCAGCGCCTCGACGAGATCCTCGTCATCCCCCTCCGGCTCGACATTGTTCTGCTCAAGCTCGGCGACGATGCCCTTGATCCGGTCGATGGTTTTGAGAATCATCGTCACGGCGGGTGCCGTCACCGGCTTGCCATCGCGGAAACGGCTGATGACATCCTCCGCCGCATGCGCCAGATGCTCGAGCCGTGGCAGGCCCAGAAAGCCGCACGTGCCCTTGATGGTGTGAACCAGCCGGAAGATCAGCGCGAGCGTGGCGCTGTTATTCGGGTCACGTTCGAATTTGACCAGTTCGGCATCGACGATGTCGAGATGTTCCGACGTCTCGACGACAAAATCACGGAGGAGATCATCCATGCTGATTGACCTGAAGAAAGCCCGGGGCGACGCTTGCCCGGATGCCAGACTGCCTCAGAAGGGTTTATGATTGGTTTGCAATCCGCGCTATATACAAGAAATTACGAAAAAAAATACCACAGGTTGCAGAGGGGTCACCCCCCCTGCTCCGCCGGGTTTGCCTCCAGCCGAACCCCGGTTTCCTCCAGAGCAATGGTGAGAACCATGGAGGATGCACGCGCGATCTCGCCGGTATAGAACATCTGGAACCCATGCGCATCCACCAGCCCCGTCTCGCTTTTTCCCGAAAGAAGATCGAGGAGATGTGGCGCAAGGCGTGGCTTTGGCCCATCCGCCAGGACCAGAAACGCGGGCATTTCAGCATCCCCCCCCATCGTTACGGTGATGGTGCCACCGAGCGGAATGGAGGAGAGCGCGATGACACAAAGGTTCATCAGCAATTTCACGCGGTTTTTCTCGATATAGAGCCGGGGGGCCTGCCAATGCAGCGTCACCTTCTCGTCCTGCATGAATTGCTCGGTGAGCTGCTGGGCATAGCCGAGGTCAACCGAACTCCCCGCCGAACCCGCCGCACCAAAGGCGATGCGCGCGAATTGCAGACGGGCCGAGGCCTGCCTTGCGCTTTTGCGGATGAGATCGAGCGCGAGGCTTTGCGTTTCCGCGCTGTCATCCTCGTCAAGCAATTCAAGCCCGTTGACGATCGCGCCCACGGGGCCCACCGCATCATGACAGACGCGGCTGCAGAGCAGGGCCGCAAGATCAAGCCCGCCAAGCTCGATGGTTTTCAGAACGGGGGTTTCATGCGCTTCGCTCATCACGGCCTCGAATTCTGGTTATTTGCGGTTCAGGTTGGATAAGCGCATAATTCATCATCAACCATCAAGATAGCCTTTACAAGAAACGATGCGACGGGAAGAAACCAGGGCATGAGCCTTCACACACCGTTTGACCGGGATGATGTCGCCCGCAGATTGGCTTTCATCGCGCGCGATGCAGGCGATCTGCTCGTATCATGGCGCCCTGAAACCGGCAGGGTGGAAACAAAACCGGATGGCTCCCCGGTTTCGGGCGCGGACAGGGCCTCAGAAGCGCTGATTCTTGCAGGCCTTGCCAAGGCCTTCCCGGATATTCCCGTGGTGAGCGAGGAGAATGTCGAAAGCCATGGCGCGCTCGTTGCCGCGCAGTTTTTTCTCGTTGATCCGCTCGATGGCACCAAAGCCTATCTTGCAGGTGAGCCGGATTTCTGCGTTCTGATCGCGCTGATCAGGGATGGCGCGCCGGTAGCGGCAGCGATCGATGCGCCGGTTCCGGGCGTGACCTATTGGGTGGGTGAAAGCGCGTTTCGCAGCAAGAACCGCGCGGCCTTGATCGAGGAAGCAACCCGGCTCGAAGCCAGCCGCATCGGCGGCAGGATCGCCGTGATCAGCCGCCATCATGCGGGGGATGAGAGCCGGAAACTCTGCACCGATCTTGGCGCCACGGTGATCCGGCACGAGAATTCAGCGCTCAAATTCATCCGCCTCGTGGAAGGGGCGGCGGATTTCTACCCGCGCCCCGGCCGCACCATGCAATGGGATGTGGCGGCGGGTGATGCCTTGCTCGGCGCGCTTGGCGGCGGCGTGCGCACACGCGACCACAAGCCCCTGCGCTATGGTTTTGGCGAATTGGGCTGGGCCAATCCCGGTTTCATTGCCTATCGCACCCTGCCATAGAACATTTTGTGATTAGAGCGTTTTCCGATCAAGTGGTTGCCGGTTGATCGAAGAAAATGCGATAAAAACAAGAAGATAGAGCGTTTCAGGTGATTCAATCTTCGCCGGAAACGCTCTAGGCTCAGGACTCATTGAATCCACCAGATGACGATTGCTGCGATTGTGATTGCGGCCATAAAAACGTCGGCGCGGCGATCGTATCGGGTTGCAATGCGACGCCAATCCTTAAGCCGCCCGAACAT
>Ga0209398_1001076_pt1 | contig 14931 bp, 10 predicted proteins | sample AshMeaBigSpring_FD_184125 | JGI IMG/M metagenome (GOLD analysis project Ga0209398, IMG submission 184125) | Groundwater microbial communities from Big Spring, Nevada to study Microbial Dark Matter (Phase II) - Ash Meadows Big Spring (SPAdes)... | ecosystem: Environmental > Aquatic > Deep... | reverse complement strand
CACCCCGCGAATCCTTGCGATCAGACATCCTGCACCTCCTCGCCCTCTACAGTAATAAAAGAGGAGGTAGTTGTCTCACCTATATTGGCACAGAGGGAAGCAGGTCGGAGGGTGAGTCGTGGATATCGGACGCGACATGCTCGACCGCTACCTGGAAGGGGACTTGTCGCCCGACGAATTTCACGCGCTCGCCGCTTGGATCAATGCCGATCCGACCTGCGCCATCGCGTTCGCGCGTCACATCGCGTTGCACGCGCACCTGCACACTTACCTGGAGCAAGGGGCGGAGCCATTTGCCGAACACGATGATGGTGCCACGCAGGGCGTCGTGCGATCGGCGGCTGTGACGGCCATGCGCCGGCCGGTTCTCGTTTCCTGGACCGTCGCTGCGCTGCTCATCGGTTTGCTCGTGACGGCGATGGCCCTCGTGCAGGTTCCCTTCGTCCGGCAGGTGGCCATGCCGCGGTTGGAAGATGACTCCACGAAAACAGTGGCCAAGATCACCGGCATGAACAACGTCCGCTGGGCCCAGGGCGACGCCGGTCCCCGGTTGCACTCGTTCGTGCTCGACGGGCAGGAGCTAGCGCTCGAAACGGGCCTGATCGAACTGACGTTTCACCAAGGCGCCGCCGCCGTGGTCGCCGGCCCTGCCCGGTTGCGCGTGACGAGCGACAACGGCATGCACCTTGCCGAGGGGCACATGGCGGCGAAGGTTCCTCCGGCCGCCACGGGGTTCCTGGTGGAGACCGAGGCGGCAAGGTTTGTCGATTTGGGGACGGAGTTTACCGTCGGCATCGATCCAGCGCAAAACGCCGCTCTTTTCGTGCGGGTCGGCCGTGTCGCCTATGAGGCAGTCGCGGAAGGGCCGCAGGTGGTTGTCTCCGCAGGCGAAGGTGTGGTGATTGGCCGGGGCGGCGAGCTGCGCCGCGTGGATTCCGAACCGCCAGGCGCCGCGCGCTTGGCGCAAGGCATCCAGCGCAGCGATTTGATCGCCAACGGCAGTTTTGAGGATGTTACAGCGTCCACGGCCAATGAGAACGGGCCGGCCGGCTGGCAGCAAGTTGGAAGCAAGTCGCTGCCTTGGCGTATGGAACGCAAGGGCGATCGCGTGAACCGCTACGTCGAATTCCCCGGGAAGACCCGCGGCGGTGCCGCCCTCGCGCAATCCATCGAGACGACGCCGGGGACCGAGTACGTGCTCACGTATCTCCTCGCGCGCTGGTCCAAGCGGAACTTCAAACCGACCATCCTGGCGACCGTCACCGGTGAGGGCGAAGAGACGCCGCTGCTGGAGGTCTCCACGTCGATCGATTGGCCCAATGGCGAGTGGCGCCTGCAGCGGCACCATTTCGTCGCCACCAGCACCAGAACCATCGTCCGCTTCGCCGAGCCGGCCGTGCGTTCCGACAACGGTGCGCCACGGCTGGATGCCGTCTCGGTCGTGGTCGCCCCCGAATTGCAGAGTGAAGAATGACCCGTGGCCCGCGCCAAAATCCTGTTTACTAGGGACCGCGACGTGTCCTCGTGCCTTGACCAGGTTGAATTTTCGGATCAGCCGCGGGGCGCTAGCCCCCGGTTCATCCGGGAAGAACGTGCCCTCGTGCCTTGTTCAAGTTGAATTTTCGGATCAGCCGCGGGGCGCTAGCCCCCGGTTCATCCGGGAAGAACGTGTCCTCGTGCCTTGACCAGGTTGAATTTTCGGATCAGCCGCGGGGCGCTAGCCCCCGGTTCATGCCGGACGAACGTGTCCTCGTGCCTTGACCAGGTTGAATTTTCGGATCAGCCGCGGGGCGCTAGCCCCCGGTTCATCCAGGACAGAACCGGGGGCTAGCGCCCTCCGGCTGATTTGCCGAACGCGAGGTTTTGAAAGGGACAGAACCGGGGGCTAGCGCCCCGCGGCTGATTTGCCGAACGCCGTCGCCGGACCAAGGGCAGCGGCACGCGGCGAGGCCGCCGAGAAACGCGGCAAAGGGCTCCCGGGGGCTCTTTGAAGAGCCGCTTGTCGCCTGGGTCTCGGAAGGACAACGATCGTTGACGGAGTCGTGCAGGACGCCGCCTGAAAATTCCAGAACAGAAAACTTGACGGCCGCTCAAATCTTGCGCTCTATAGAGCTATGATCCACCGCCGTCGGCGATGGATTTCACTTTTCACGTTCGCTGGACTCTCGTGCAGCTGATGGAGGAATCCGCCGTGTTCCAAGCACCCACCAGAGCGACTGCGGCTCGTCGTGTCGTTTCGCCCTGTTGTTCACCACTGCGTATCAACATCGGGCGAGTGCCGCTGTGTATCGCCGCGGCGATGCTCGTGTGCGGCGCATCCGCCCAATCCGCGACGATCAACTCGCGCTTCAATCCCAATGATTTTGCAAGTAATGGGACGCTGTCCCTCGTCGCGACCGATACGATTGTCTTCAACACGCTCGCGGGAACCTACACGATCAACGCGGGCACTCCGGTCGCGGGCGGCGTGGTCGTGACGTCGCAAAGCGGCAACGTTAAGACCATGCTCTTCAATTTCGATAATATCAGCATCGCCAGCGGCGTGACGGTCACCGTTACCGGCGATTTCGGCCTGGTGCTGGGTTCCAGGGAAAACATCACCCTCAGCAGCAATATCAGCGTGAGTGGCGGGAACGGCACGGGCACCGGCGGCAGTATCGGCGCTGGCGGGCCGGGGGCCGAAGGGGGAAGCCGCGACGCGCCTTCGTTCGACAGTAACAGCAGTCCCTACAACACCACCGCCGGCAACGGCGGCAGCGGAAATAATTCCGGTGGTACTTCGGGAGACGGTCGCGGCATTGGCGGCGGCAATGGCTCCGGCGGCGCTGGCCAGGGCGGCAGCTATGGGGGCGTCGGAGGAAATAATACGCGCCCTGCGTACGGCGACAGCATGCTGACCGATCTGTACGGCGGGTCGGGCGGCTCCGGCGGCTCCGGCGGTAACGGCGGCGGAGCCGGTGCCGGCGGTGGAGGTGCCATTGAACTGCCGGCCTAGGGCACCATCACCGTGGATAGTAGTGTTCTGGCAAATGGTGGCACCGCTGCCAATATAGGCGGTTCCGCGACGAGACGGGGTGGTGGCGGTGGCTCCGGCGGCGGCATCCTCCTCAACGGCGCGACCGTCACGTTAAACGGCACCTCCGTCCTCAGCGCCACGGGCGGAAATGGGGGATTGGGAGACGATGGGTCTACTGCAAAGAGGGGCGAGGCAGGCGCTGGTGGTCGCATTGCGATCTATGGCGACAACATCTCCCAGCTCGGCACGATCACTGTCGCCGGTGGCACTCTCGACATAAACGGCGAGGACGGGACGACTCACACGGCCGCCTTCACGCCGGTGATGGCGTTCTACTGGAAGGGGGACAACAATAGCACCTGGAACGCGCTCACGGTCGGCAACACGAACTGGTCCAACTCCCCTAGCAGCAACACCGACGAGGGCTTCCGGCCGGTTTCCACCAGCGACGTCTTCCTCTCGGTGGACACCAGCGTCGGCGCATCGAATGTCAGCACCTCGCTGGGCGCCGACACGAGCATCAAGAGCCTGACGTTCACCGGGACCGGGACCACGGCCGGCACGACCTCCTTTAGCTTTGCCGCGGGCAACACGCTGACTGTCGGCGCCGGCGGGATCACCGTGGACACCGGTTCCGCCGCCCATGCGATCAACAGCAATGTGGTCCTGGGCGCGGCACAAAGCTGGACCCACAACGGCAGCGCACTATTGACCGTCGGGGGCATCGTCAGCGGCGGGGGAGCTGCGGATCTGACCAAGGCCGGGAGCGGCACGCTCGTCCTGGACGGGGCCAGCGCCAACACCTACACCGGCCTCACCTCGGTCAACAACGGGACGCTCGAGTTGAGCAAACCCGCCAGCACCAACGCCTTCGCCGGCAACCTGGTGATCGGCGACGGCGCGGGCGGCACGGGAACGGCCGTCGTGCGGCTGGCAGCAGCCGAGCAGATTCCCGACCTCTCCACGATCACGATCAACTCCGACGGCGTCCTGGACCTGTTCGGCAGCGACGAGACGGTCGGCCCGCTGACGCTCGTCAGCGGCCAGGTCGACGGCTCGAGCGGCACCGACACGCTGACGCTGGCCGCGACGCTCAACAGCAGCGGCACCAGTTCGGTTGGGGGCGCGAACGACACGCTGGAGCTGAACGGCAACGACCTGAACGTCACCGGCGGCACGCTGACCGTCACGCGGAACATCGTGGACGGCGCGGGAAACCAGCTGGTCAAGAACGGTCCCGGCACGCTCGAGATTGGCGGCGGGGCGACGCTGGGCGGGCCGGGGGTGGATGGGATCGACATCCAGGACGGCACGGTCGCGATCACCGGCGGGACGGTCGACCTGCAGGGGGGCAACGTCCAGACGAACGGGAACATGTTCAACCTGGCCGGGGGCATCCTCCAGAACGTCGACACGATCTTCGGCACGCTGGACCAGACGGGCGGGACGCTGATCAACAGTCTGAATTCGCCCGACACGATGACGATCACGGGCGACTACAACCAGACGGGCGGGACGCTGGTGGTCGATATCGCGGGTGAGTCCCTGGGTCAGTACGACATTTACAGCGTGGGGGGCAGCGCCACGCTGGACGGCGCGCTGAAGGTCAACCTGCTCGCCGGGTATCAGCCGGAATCGGCCGAGCCTTTCTGGGACGTGGTGGTGGCCAGCGTGCTGACAATCGGGCCCAGTTTCTCGCTCGACCTGAGCATGGCCGCGTTAGCCAATCCGCAGCTGCAATGGGCGTATGAGCGGGTGGACCTGGGCGGCGGGCTGTTTGCGTTGCGGCTGTACCTGATCGCGACGCCCGAACCGGCCAGTGTGCTGGTCTGGGGCGTGGCGGGCGTGGCGGCGCTTCTTTACGCGCGTCGCCGGCGCGACCGATCAGCCGGTGGGCGCTAGCGTCCGGGTAACCGTTCACAGGGTGGGGTCTGGTCCATTTTTCGGCTGCGAAGCTCTGCCAGACCCAAACGCGCTGGCCGAAAACATGGACCTGACCCCCTGGAATTGCCCATACGGGGTGTGAACGGTTACAGCCCCCGGTTGGGTCTGGCAGGTGCCGCGGCCGAGGTTGGGTCGCGATCGTGCGGTCCGACGCGGGTCGCGGGAGGGCAAGGCTCCCGCCGAGCCGCGTGCGATAGGTACACTCCCGAGACGGCCGTCGCACCTGCCGGGTGGAGCTGACCTCTCGCAGGTCGACGCCGCCGGATGATGGACAGCGGCGGCTCGGCGGGAGCCTCGCCCTCCCGAACGATTGACCACGGCGGCTCGGCAGGAGCCTCGCCCTCCCGAACGATTGACCACGGCGGCTCGGCAGGAGCCTCGCCCTCCCGAACGATTGACCACGGCGGCTCGGCAGGAGCCTCGCCCTCCCGAGAGCCTCGCCCGCCCGGACGGCGCTGCGGCGGCTCGGCGGGAGCCTCGCCCTCCCGAGAGCCTCGCCCTCCCGAAGTTAGCCTTCCGGAAACTGCACCCCAAGGGTTCAGGCACATTTTTTTGGCGGGAGCGTCGCACGACGACGAGCGGTCTTCCCGCCGACAAATGAGCCTGACCCCGGCCCGTGAAGATGTTTCCTCGTTCCACGGCGTCAGGTCCATGTTTTCGGCCAGCGCGTATCCGCGAGGTCGAGCTGATCGGCCGAAAAATGGACCAGACCCCGACGCCCGATGTTGTTGCTCCGAGGCCCGCGAGTGTCGATTCGCAACGTCTTCACCCTCCCTCCGGGAGGGTCGAAGGCGAGGCACGAGCCTTCGGGGAGGGGACGGTGCGACCGGTTGTGCGCCATCGCAGGCGCCCCTCCCCGGCCGTTCGTTCCTCACGGGTCGTTGTCGTCGTCCCCCGCGTCGGACACGCGGATCGCAGGCGCCCCTCCCCGGCCGTTCGTTCCTCACGGCCGACCCTCCCAGGGGGAGGGTGAATTGCTGAGGAGGGTGAATTGGTTGGAAAGTGTGGCCGCTGCGGGGCGGTTGGCGTATCGACAAGGAGTGTGGCGTATCGACAAGGAGTGTGGCGTATCGACAAAGTGTTGTTGATCCGACGCCCGCAAGCATCTCCATACTCCACCCGGCCGCAACCTTGTGCATGGTGAGGGTTTTCGATGCGGATACCGACCTGGCTGCTCGTTGTCGCTTGCTGGTGCGCTGCGTTGGTTGCGCACGCCGAAGACAAGCCGAACGTGATTTACCTGATGTGCGACGAGCTCGGTTACTACGAGCTGTCGTGCATGGGCCATCCGCACATCCAGACACCCCATATCGACCGCCTGGCCGCCGCGGGGGTGCGGTTCACGCAAGCGCTCGCCGGTTCGGCGGTTTGCGCACCGACGCGGGCCGTGCTGCTCACGGGAAAACACAGCGGGCACACCTCGGTGCGCACCAATGGCGGGGGAACTCCGCTGCGGGCGGACGAGGAAACCATCGCGTCGATGCTCAAGCGTGCGGGCTATGCGACGGGCGGCTTCGGCAAGTGGGGCTGCGGGGGGCGCGGTTCGACGGGCGTTCCCGAGAAGCATGGCTTCGACCTGTTCGTCGGCTACTACGACCAGGTGCACGCCCATTCGTACTATCCCAAATACCTCATTCGCAACAGCGAAGAACTGCCGCTCGAGGGCAACCATGGCGGTAGCGACGGCACGAACTATGCGCACTACGTGATCTTCCACGAAGCACTCAAGTTCATGCGCGAGAATCGCGACAAACCGTTCTTCTGCTATTTGCCGATCACGCCGCCGCACGGCTTGTTCGATATTCCCGACGACGACCCCGCCTGGGCGATCTACCAGGACAAACCATGGCCGGAACCGGCCAAACGCTACGCGGCGATGGTGACGATGGTCGACCGCCAGGTCGGCGAGCTTGTCGCGCTTCTGCAGGAATTGCAGATCGACGAAAAGACGATCCTGTTCTTCAGCGGCGACAACGGCGGTGCGGATTATTTTCCGGCGAAGAACCATCCGCGCGGTTTTCACGGCGCCAACAAGCACCCCACATCGGGCGTGGAGTTCCGCGGCAAGAAGGGCAGCCTGTACGAAGGGGGGCTGCGCATTCCGCTGATCGTCCGCTGGCCGGGCAGGATCGAGCCGGGGCGCGTGAGCTATTTGTTGTGCTACTTTCCTGATGTGCTGCCCACCATTGCTGAAATCGCTGGCACGGAACCCCCGCGCGACATCGATGGCATGTCGCTCGTGCCGGAACTGCTCGGAGCCAAGGCCGCCGGCCGTGAGCAACCGCAGCACGAGTATCTCTACTGGGAGCTCGGCAATCAAACCGCCGTGCGCAGGCAAGACTGGAAGGCGATTCGCACGGGAGACAAGTGGCAACTGTTCGACCTGGCACACGATATCAGCGAGCAGCGCGATGTCGCCGCGCAAAACGCCGACGTGCTCGACAAGCTGATCGAGTTCGCCAAAGCCGCGCACCAGCCGGCGCGCGAGGGGACGTTCGCCGATCAGCGTTTGCACGAGCGAGATCGTCAGGCGAAGTTCGGGGGACGGGCGCCGTCGTCGCCAAGGCAGAATAGTCGGCGCAGCTGATTCCGGGATCGTCAACCTACGAAAGGCCGGCCAACGATCCTTCTCGTCGTGTTGATCGCCGCCGGCGCCGCGGCGGCTGAACCTGAGCGCCCGAACATGCTGACCGTCGGCGCCGATGATCGGGGGTGGGAGGCATACGAGCCCGAAGCGCAAGCGAGTGAATGCGTTGCGTCCCTCGCGCGCGCGTCGCTTGAGTGTCAACATCGCCCGGGCGGAGTATACGAATACGGAAGCCAGTGCCGATGAGAGCCAGTGGCCGAGCGAGAACCGCCACGTCACGGCGTTCGGAGAAGACCGCCTACACGAAGGCGGATGATTCATCAACCTTGCGAGTAAGGTCGCAAGGTGAAGCAGAGACACAGGTTGTGGCTATCTTCCCAAGAGCAGCGCGCGCATCATCCGGCACGCACCAGCCCGGATTATTCAACAGCCGCGGGGCGCTAGCCCCCGGTTGCCGCAAGAACCGCATGGCTAGCGCCCCGCGGCTGATTTGCGTGGTGTTTGGGCGGCGGAGGAAATAGAATTCCTCCTGCACCTCGCGGAAGGCTAGCGCCCCGCGGCTGATTTGCGTGGTGTTGGGGCTGGATGGCTGTAAGTCCCCATGCATGAACGCGTTTTGCCGAGCGCGAAGCGACTGGTGAATCATCCGGGCCAGCGTCCGGTTCTGCTCAAATCCAGGGAATCCGGAGGCCGACGCGCTGCGGCTCATGAAACGTCCGGGCTAGTCTGCGGCCCCTGACCGATTGCTCGGGAACCCCGTAGACTTCGCAGTCGCACCAGTGCCCCCAGTCGCACGCTAATTCAGGGCTCGGCCTACCAGAATGGGCGAACCCGGTTGGGGGTCGGCGGGGTTTATTGGCGTGGGTGACCCAATAGGGTGGCGGGGATGCGCATCTGGCAAGAGTAGGCGGAGAGCAGCCGTTGACCGCTGCAGACCCGGAAAAGCTGGATGCGGACGTCGTCGAGGACCTGTATCGACGGCACCACGACGAGCTGTTGCGGTTCCTGGTGGGGGTCTTACGCGACCCGCCACTGGCCAGCGACGTGCTGCAGACCGCTTTTGCGAGGCTGGCCGAGAGGGGTCACGACGCTCAGGCGGACCGCCGCAAGGCGTGGCTGTTTCGGGTGGCGTACCACGAGGCCCTGCGGATTCGGCGGCGTGATTCGGCGACGGTGCGGGCCCTGCGGCAGTGGGCTATGCGCCAGGACGCGCGGCAGCCGACGGCGGAGATGGTGGCGGAAGAGCGTGAAGCGGCCCTCCGGGTGCGGGAGGCGCTTGAGCGGTTGCCGGCCCAGCAGCGGCAGGTCGTCCGGATGCGGATCTTCGACGGGAAGAAGTTCGTGGAGATTGCCCGCGAGTTGGACGTCCCGCTCGGGACGGCACTCGACCGGATGCGGTCGGCGCTCTTGAAGCTGCGTCGCGCGCTAGAGCGGGATTGAGCGGATGCGAGGTAGCTGTTCACGGGTCGGGGTCTGGTCCATGTTTCAGCCGATAAGCTCGACCACGCCGAGAGGCGCTGGCGGAAAACATGGACCTGACCCCCTGGAATCCCTGAACGGTTACGATGCGAGGGGTCAGGTCCATGTTGTCGGTCGTCGCGTTTGGGCAAGGTGGAGTTTGCCGGCCGAAAATTGGACCTAACCCCGACCTGTGAGCCGTTGCGTGACTCGAGGCAGGTTCCTGATTCTTGTTCTTGGATTGGTCGTACACCATGGACACACCGCTTCGACCGGAGCGCGGTCCGGGCCTTGATTGGCTGGCCTTTCGCTACCTGGTCGACGAGTTGACTCCGGTCGAGGTGGAGCAGTTCGAGCGCCGGTTGGCGGGCGACCAGGCGGCGCGAGAGGCGGTGGCCCGGGCCGTGCGGTTGGTCGAGTTGATTGGGCGGTCCGAGCCGTTGGGACCGCCGGTATCCTGCGACGTCGCCGCGGCCGCGGACCGCGGCGGACGGCGTGTTGGGCGGTGGGTGCTGTGGGGTGTCGCGGCGGGCCTGTGCGGCGTCCTGCTTTATCCGCGATTGGCCGCGCTTCCCAAGGCGGGCCCCGGGGCCCGATTGCCGGCGGCCACGGAGCGGGAGCGGGCGGGCGAGTTGGCCCTGGCGTGGTGCCAGGTCCGCGAGGGTTGGAACGTCACCTTCGACGACGAGGTGGCCGCACCGCTCGACGCGGCTGAATCCAGCAGCGGTCCGGCGGGCGATCGATTCCTGCACGATCAGCCGACAGACGAGGCGGCACCGATCGCCGCGCCCTCCTGGATGCTGGATGCCGTGGCGGGACTGGCGGGCGTCGCGTTGACTCCGGGCGAGTAGATGTTCGGAACCAGGGAGCAGGCGATGCGGTCGGCGTGGCGTTGTGGTTGCCGGTCAGTGCAGCGAGCAGACGTGTTCGGAACCAGGGAGCAGGCGATGTGCATGCGGGCCGGGTGGGTGTGGATCTTGGTTCTGGCGTGGTCATCCGGGCTGGGGCTGCCGGCCTGGAGCCAGGATTCCCGGCAGGAACCTGCGGCCGCGGTCCAGACCGAGGATCGCCAGGCGGCGGCCCGGGGGTTTGTCGGGAAGTACCATCCGGAGTTGCTGGAGTTGCTGACGTACCTCGAGCGGCATCAACCGCGGGTCTACGAGCGGGCGATCGACGATTTGTACCGGGTCAGTCAGCGGCTGGCCGAAATGGAACAGTCCGACCTGGCGCGGTACCAACTGGAGTTGCGGTTCTGGCAGACGAAGTCCCGCATTCAGTTGCTCGCCGCCCGCTACCAGATGTCGCGCGACCCGGTGTTGCTTGAGGGTTTGCAGCAGGCCTTGCGCGAGCGGGTCGATCTGCAGCTGAGCGTGTGGGCGGCCGAGCGCCGCCGGCTGGTGCAGCGGCTGGCCCGGATCGATGCCCAGCGTGCGCAGCTGACCGATCACCGCGACGAGACCATCGCCCGTCAGCTGGAACGCCTGACGGGTGCCCGGCCAGAGGAGCCGGATTCGACCCAGCCGCGGCCGCGTGCGACGCAGCCGCAGCGCAAACCTGATTGAGGGACCGATCCGATGGAAGCGAAGCACGCTCGGTTGCCGGCCGTGGTCTGCTCCTGGTTCGTTGGCCTGGCGGCCAGCGCCGTATTTCCGGCGTGGGTCGTGGCGGCTGCCTTGGACGACAACCGATTGGCGGGCGGGGAGCCGGCCATCCAGCGGCCGGTCGACCAGCGGTTTGCCGGGTCCGGCGGCGAGGAACAGCCCGACTTCCAGCGGCACGTGGCCCCACTGCTGGGCCGCCTGGGGTGTAACGGCCGCGCCTGTCACGGTTCGTTCCAGGGGCAGGGGGGGTTCCGGCTGTCGCTGTTCGGTTACGATTTCCGCGCTGATCACGAGGCGCTCACGGGGGGCGATGAGCCGCGCGTCGCCACGCAGCACCCGGCGGAGAGCCTGATCCTGCGCAAGCCGACCTCCGCGGACGAGCACGAGGGTGGGCAACGATTTGCCGAGGGCAGCTGGCAGTACCACGTCCTGCGTCGCTGGATCGAGGCGGGTGCGCCGTTCGATCCGCAGCGCGTGCAGGAACTTGCGCGGCTGGAGGTCACGCCGTCGGAGGTCGTTTTCCAGAGGAAGGGCCAGTCGGTCAGGCTGCGGGTGGTCGCGGTCTGGGCGGACGGATCGAGCGAGGATGTGACGCCCCTGTGCCTGTTCCACTCGCGCGACGATCAACTGGCGGTGGTCGACGACTCCGGCCAGGTCACGGCGGGCGACGCGGGCGACACGCACGTCGTGGTCACGTATGACCGGGGCGTGGTGCCGATTCCTGTCCTGCAGCCCGTCTCGGAGCTGGTTGGCCCCGCCTATCCCCAGGTGGAGACGCCGACCCAGGTCGATCGCCTGGTCGTGGACAAGCTGCGGCGGCTGGGGCTCGTGCCATCGGAGCTGGCCGACGACGCGACGTTTCTCCGGCGCGTAAGCCTGGACCTGGCCGGGTCGCTGCCGTCCGCGGAGCAGGTTGAGCGGTTCCTGGCGGACCGCTCGCCCGACAAGCGGCAGCGCGAGGTGGAACGGCTGCTGGCCAGCCCCGAGTATGCCGCCTGGTGGACGACCCGGTTGTGCGACATCACCGGCAACAACGCGGAGGCCCTGGCGAACGTCTCGCTCGAGCGGGGGACCGCTGCGCAGCAGTGGTACGACTGGATCTACCGGCGGGTGGCGGAGAACGTGCCGTACGACCAGATCGTGGCGGGGATCGTCACGGCGGTCAGCCGCGAGGACGGTCAAGGCTACCGGGACTATTCGCGACAGATGAGCGACTACTGCCGGGGCGACGCCGATTTCGCCGAGCGGAAAACGATGCCGCACTACTGGGCCCGGCGCAATGTGCGGTTGCCGGAGGAGCGGGCGATCGGGTTCGCCTATGCGTTTCTCGGGGTGCGTATTGAATGCGCACAGTGCCACAAGCACCCGTTCGACCAATGGTCCCAGGAGGACTTCAACCAGTTCAAGTCGTTCTTTACCGGCCTGGTGGCGGCGAACGGGGCGGTGGGTCCCGACCGCCGGGAGTTCGAGCAGATGGTCAGCGAGCTGGGCCTGGCCAGCAAGAACGGCGGCCAGTTGCGCAAGGAGCTTGCAAGTCTGCTGGAGGATGGCCGGACGGTACCGTTTCCGGAGGTCGCGCTCCTTCCGCGCCCGCGGGCGAACCCGGCCCGCAAGGCCGAGGAGCGGAAGAACGAGCGCCGACCTGGTCCGTCGTCCGCGGGACGGCTGCTGGGGGGAAACGTTGTCGACCTGACCGCCTACGAGGATCCGCGGCAGCCGCTGAGCGACTGGTTGTGCGATGCGGAGAATCCCTACTTCGCCCGCGCGCTGGTCAACCGTGTCTGGTCGTGGTATTTCAACGTGGGGATTGTCGAGCCGCCCGACGACCTGAGTCTGGGCAATCCGCCCAGCAACGGGCCGCTGCTGGATTACCTGACGCGGGGCTTCATCGAGAGCGGCTTTGATCTGAAATGGCTGCACCGCCAGATCACGTTCAGCCGCACCTACCAGTCGAGCTGGCAGCCGAACGAGACCAATGCGCGGGACGCGCGGAACTTCAGCCGGGCGGTCCCCCGGCGTTTGCCGGCCGAGGTGGCCTACGACGCCGTCCGCCTGGCGACCGCAGCGGATGTGGCGGTAGAGCAGATGCACAGGGACCCGGTCGGCAGCCAGCGGGCGATCGCCAGTGCTGGGCCGCGCGACCGCAACCCGAACGGCCCGAACTACGGGCTCCAGGTGTTCGGACGTTCGAAGCGTGAATCGAACTGCGATTGCGACCGTTCGAATGACCCGAGCCTGCTGCAGACCGTCTATCTGCAGAACGATCCGGAGGTGCTGGCGGCGATCGCCGGCCGGGGCCAGGGGTGGTTGGCGCAGGTGTCGCGCGAGGTCGGCGGTTCGCCGCCGCTGGCCGACCCCAGCGCGGCGCGGAGCAGGCCGGAGGATTACGAGGAGCGGGTGGCGGCGCTCGAGCGGCGTATCGCGCAGCTGCGCAGGCAAGGCGACGAGGAGCGAGCCGACCAGGCCCGCCGGCGGCTGGCGGAGCTGACCGAGAGGTTCGGCGGCCCGGGCCCCGCCCGGGCGGCGGCGAGCCCGCGGAAGGCGGACGTGGAGCATTACGTGCGGCAGGCCTACCTGCGCACGCTCAGCCGCGATCCCGACCCGGACGAGCTGGCCCGGGCCCGCAGCTTTCTGGACGCCGCGCCCAGCTTGCCGGCGGGGCTCGGCGACCTGCTCTGGGCCCTGGTGAATACGAAGGAATTCATTGTCAACCACTGACGTAACCGTTCACACCCCGACTGAGCATTTGCCCGGATTCGAGGGGGCAGGTACATGTTTTCGGCCTGTGCGACTTCGCCTGGTCGGGCGGACGGGCCGAAAAATGTACCCGACCCCGGCCCGTCGACCCACTGACACGCGACGAAAGGATGACCGATGGCGACCCACCGTACCTGCGACGGCGTGACGCGCCGGGATTTCGTGAAGCTGGGTGCCGCCGGGGCGGGCTTGAATCTGGCCGGTTACCTGCGGCTGGCGGCGGCTGGCCAGCTGCAGCCCAATCGCGCGGAGTCGGCGATCTTCATCAATCTCCTCGGCGGTCCGTCGCACCTGGACACGTTTGACATGAAGCCGCACGCGCCGCGCGAGTACCGCGGGCTGTTTCAGCCGATCCGCACCAAGGTCTCGGGCGTGGAGTTCTGCGAGCACCTGCCGCGGCTGGCCGGGTGTGCCGACAAGTTCGCCATCGTGCGGGGCGTGAGCCACACGCTGGCCGCGCACGAGCTGGGTACGGCCTACGTCAACACGGGCAGCCGCCCGCTGGCGGCCCTGGACTATCCGGCGTATGGGGCGGTGGTGTCCCGCGCGCGTCCGTCCGATCCCGAGCTGCCCACGCATGTGGCGATCCCCCGCGCCGCCCACGGGGCTGGGTTTCTGGGCGTGCAATATAGTGCGCTGGCGACAGCCAATACGCCGCGGCCCGGCCAGCCGTTCCGCGTGCGCGGGTTGTCGCTGAGCGGCGAGCTGACGGTGGCCGACGTCGAGCGCCGCCGGAAGCTGTTGGTCGAGCTGGATCGCAAGCTGGAGACGGTGGAGCGGCACAGCCAGCTGCTGGAGGGGCTCGACCGCTTCTCCCAGCAGGCGCACCAGATCATCCTCTCGCGGCAGGCGCGCGAGGCGTTTGACGTCAGCCGCGAATCGCCGGCTTACGCCGCCCCGTTCGGCCAGACGCCGCTGGGCGGCAGCTGCCTGCTGGCCAGCCGTCTCGTGGAGGCGGGCGTGCGCTTCGTCACGGTCACCTTCGGCGGCTGGGATACGCACGCCGATAACTTCGGCCGGCTGCAGAACGACCTGCTGCCCGCGCTGGACGAGGGGTTGTCCGCCCTGCTGGTCGGGCTCGACCAGAAGGGCCTGCTGGCGCGCACGGCCGTGTTCGTCACGGGCGAGTTCGGACGGACGCCCAAAATCAACGACCGCAGCCAGCCCGGCGGCCGCGATCATTATCCGCGGTGCATGTTCATGCTGCTCGCGGGCGGAGCGATCCGCGGGGGCCAGGTGGTCGGCCAGAGCGACGACAAGGCGGCGGAACCTGCTGGCGAGGGTTTCACGCCCGACGACGTGGCGGCCACCTTCTACCACAACCTGGGCATCGACCACACCCAGGAATTCCGCAGCACCACCGGTCGGCCGATCACGATCGTCCGCCACGGCCGCGTGATTCCGGCGCTGTTTGCCTGACCCGCGCCTCGCGATGCACGCGGGTTAGGCGCTGCACGACAATTACCTACCGGTTTTGTGGATCAGCCGCGGGGCGCTAGCCCGCGGTCTTTCGCGGATGAACCGCGGGCTAGCGCCCGGCGGCTGATGAGTGATTTCGGTAACTTATT
>Ga0209398_1001065_pt1 | contig 15061 bp, 23 predicted proteins | sample AshMeaBigSpring_FD_184125 | JGI IMG/M metagenome (GOLD analysis project Ga0209398, IMG submission 184125) | Groundwater microbial communities from Big Spring, Nevada to study Microbial Dark Matter (Phase II) - Ash Meadows Big Spring (SPAdes)... | ecosystem: Environmental > Aquatic > Deep... | reverse complement strand
GGTTGAGCAATTCATCGAGTGGCGCCTCAAGGGAAACGGCCGCATTGAGGGACAAGGAGCGCTCCTCCAGCCAATCATCCAGAAAAAGGGCTTGGTGAAGGCTCCGCGGGAATCCGTCGAGCACCCAGCCGCCGGCATGAGCCGCCAGCCATTCCCCGAGAATCCGGCACATCAAATCGTCAGGCAGGTACTCCCCGCGGGCGAGGACGGGCCGCGCAAGCTCCCCGAGCGGCGATCCCGCCTCGACATGCTCGCGCAGCAATGCGCCGGTACTGAGGTATGCGAGTCCGAGCCCGGACGCGAGGCGTCGTCCCTGGGTTCCCTTGCCGGACGCCGGCGGACCGAGCAGAACCAGGCGGATCGGTCTGGCTGTTCCGGTCAAGACGGGCTTATTGATAGATGTAGGCGGTGATTCCGACGACGACGAGTACCGCGATGACCGTCCAAAGGTAAACGAGCGCGGTCTTGGGCGCGGTGTTCCCCCCCTGGTTCAACCGGTCGTAGCGGCCCTTGAGCTTACCCTTGCGGAGGAAGCCGTCGTAATGCTTCTGCAGAAGCTGCGTTTCCACCTGGCGCATCACGTCAAGCACGACACCCACCATGATGAGCAGCGAGGTGCCGCCGAAGAACTGGAGCACCAGAGAACCGGGCGGGAGCCCCACCAACTTGCCGGTGAGGACCGGAAGAACGAACAGCAGGGTCAGGAAAATCGCGCCGGCGAAGGTCAGGCGCGTCATCGTGAAGTCGAGGAAATCCGCCGTGGGTTTGCCTGGACGCACGCCCGGGATGTAGCCGCCGTTCCGCTTGAGATCTTCGGCAATCTGCGAGGGCTGGAACATCATCGCCACCCAGAAGTAGGAGAACAGGAAGATGCCGATGCCCCCGAGCACGTAGTACCAGGTGCCCCCGCCGACAAGTTCCCCGTAGATCTTGGTGGCCCAGCCCTGCCCGGCGAAGAACCACTGCAACATCATCGGAGGCAGCGACAGCACCGCGGACGCGAAGATGATGGGCATCACGCCGGCATAGTTTACCTTCAGCGGCAGATACTGGGTTTGGCCGCCGAACTGCTTCCTGCCGACCACGCGCTTGGCATACTGCACGGCAATCTTGCGCTGCGCCTGGGTGATCGAGATCGTGGCCGCGATCACCACCAGCAAAAGCGCGATCATGACCACCATCATGATGGCGTTGAATTTGCTAACACCCTCGCCGGTGACAAAATACTTCCATGCCTGGATCAAGGCACCCGGCAGCGCGGAGATGATGTTGACGGTGATGATGATCGAGGTGCCGTTGCCGATCCCCTTCTCGGTCATCTGGTCGCCGATCCACATGAGCAGCACGGTGCCGGCCACGATCGTCACGACCGTGAGGGCCAGCCAGAGCGCGGAGGGGTCGGGCACCAGGTTCCCGAACCGCTCGATGCCGGACATGTAGGGAATGCTGCCGGGATTCTTCAACGATTTGGCGACGAAGAAACCCTGGACGATGGCGATGCCGATGGTGATGTAGCGGGTATACTGCGTGATCTTCTGGCGTCCGCCATCCTCGCGAGCGAGGCGGGAAAGCTTGGGAACCACCGCAGTCATGAGTTGCACCATGATCGAGGCGGATATGTACGGCATGATGCCCAATGCGAAAATGCCGGCCTGCTGGAGACCACCGCCCGAAAAGACCGTGAGCAGGGCGGTGATGCCGCCGGTGGGGCTGGCGGGATCCTGCTTTTGCAGATCGTCCATCCAAGCCTTGATCACGGTGGCATCCACGCCGGGAAGCGTGATGTGCACGCCGAGACGGATGATGACGATAAGCGCCAAGGTGAAAAGGATGCGGTCCCGGAGTTCGGGGATCTTCCAGGTGTTTGCGAATGCGGAAATCATGACGGGTAGGGTAAAAGGACGCGCGGGTTATATACACGATGAGGAAGCGCGCAAGCGCTTCCCCACCGGAAATCAGCAGATGCAACCGGAACGGTTCAGGCGATCAGGCCTTGATGGTTCCGCCGGCTTTTTCGATCTTCTGGCGGGCGGAGGCGCTCACCTTGTCGACCTCGACGGTGAAGGCCTTCTCAACCTCGCCATCGGCGAGCAGCTTGACCTTGTCGCAGCCGCCGTTGAGCAGGCCCGCCTTGCGGAGGGATTCCTCATTGATGAGGGCTCCCGCCTCGAAACGGGCGTCAAGATCGCCGACATTGACGACGCCCACCTTGTCGCGGAAATCGAAGTTGTTGAAGCCGCGCTTGGGAAGGCGGCGATGAAGGGGCATCTGGCCGCCTTCGAAGCCGACGCGGGTGCCGCTGCCGGAGCGGGCCTTCTGACCCTTGTTGCCTTTGCAGGACGTTTTGCCATGGCCGGAGCTTTCGCCGCAGCCGAGACGCTTGATGCCGCGCTTGGCTCCGGGATTCGGGCTGTAGTTGTGAAGTTGCATGTCTTTGATTGGTTAGATCGGTCGGATTGGACGGATCGGTGGGATCCGCTTCAGATGGCCTTTTCCTTCTTCTTCTTGCCGCGGCCGGAGAGAACCTGGTCGCGGGTGCGGAGTTGGGAAAGAGCCTTGAGCGTGGCCTTGACCACGTTGGCGTGGTTCGAGGAACCCATCGACTTGGCGAGCACGTCGCGGATGCCGACTGCCTCGCAGACGGCCCGGACACCGCCGCCGGCGATGATGCCCGTTCCCGGCGACGCGGGCTTGAGCAGCACCTTGCCGCCGCCGAATTCGGCGTAGATTTCGTGCGGAATGGTTCCATCCACGATGCTCATCGGCTTGAGCACCTTGCGGGCGCTCTCACTGGCCTTCTTGATGGCATCCGCCACTTCGTTGGCCTTGCCGAAACCCAGACCAACCTTGCCGATCTTGTCGCCGGAAACAACGAGGGCGGAGAAGCTGAAGCGACGGCCACCCTTGACGACCTTGGCACAACGGTTGATGAAGACGACTTTCTCGGAGAGTTCGTTGCCTTCGGAATCGGTTGGAGCTTGGCGCTCTTCACGGCGCGGACCGCCACGGCCGCGACCGCCGCCACCGCCCTGGTATCCGCCGCCCTGGCCGCGGTTGCCTTGATAGCCACCCTGCTGTCCGGAACTGGGACCGATCGCTTCGGCAGCGGCTGCGGCTGCGGTTTCGACCGGAGCGGAGGTTTCGTTTTCTGGAATTGTTACCATGATGTGTGTCTGGTCGGAGCGTTAGAATTGGAGGCCGGCTTCACGCGCCGCATCCGCGAGGGCTTTTACCTTGCCGTGGTAGAGGTGACCGCCGCGGTCGAAAACGACGGCGCTGATGTTGGAGCCCTTGGCGCGCTCCGCGAGGAGCTGGCCGACCTTCTGGGCGCTCTCGATGTTGGAGGAGGCCTTCTCGAAGCTCTTGTCCATGGTGGACGCGGAGATGAGGGTCCTGCCGGCCGAATCGTCGATGACCTGGGCGTAGATGTGTTGGTTCGAATAGTGAACGGCGAGGCGCGGACGCTCCGCGGTGCCGGTGACCTTGCGCCGGATGCGCTTGTGAATGCGCTGGCGGATTGTCTTGCGATTGATGGTGCTCATTGTGCCGGAAATGGTTTGAGGTTACTGGCTCTGGCGGGTTATTTGCCGACGCTCTTGCCTTCCTTGCGGCGCACGTGCTCGTCCGAATAACGGACTCCCTTGCCCTTGTATGGCTCGGGCGGATAATATCCGCGGACCTCGGCGGCGAACTGGCCGACGAGTTGTTTGTCGATGCCTTCCACCTTGATCTTGGTGTTCTCGTTCACCGTGACGGTGAGGCCGGAAGGGATCGGGTGAAGGAGCGGGTGGGAGCGCCCCAGGGAGAGGTCGAGGTCCTTGCCCTTGACAGCGGCGCGGAGACCGACGCCGTGGATTTCCAGATCCTTCACGAAGCCCTTGGAGACTCCGAGGATCATGTTGTGGATCAGGCTGCGCGCGGTGCCGTGGAGGGCACGGATCTGGCGAAGCTCGCTGGCCCGGGACACGATGACGCTGCCGTCCTCGGTCTTGAGTGAGATGCCTTCGGGCAGGTTGAAGTCAAGTTTGCCTTTGGGGCCTTCGACGATGACCTTGCTGCCGTCCAGTTTGACGGCCACTTTTTCAGGAAGAGAGATGGGCTTGAGTCCGACTCGTGACATGGTGTGTTTTCCTTTCGCGAGTTAGGGGTTTACCAGACGTTGGCGAGAAGTTCGCCGCCGAGTTTCTGACGTTTTGCGTTGCCACCGGACATCACGCCTTTCGAAGTGGAAAGGATGGAGATGCCGAGGCCGGACATGACGCGCGGGATCTCCGTGGAGCCGACATAGTGGCGGCGGCCGGGAGTGGAGACGCGCTTGAGATCGGTGAGAACGGAACGTCCGTCGACGAACTTGGGCTTCACCTTGATTTCGGTGCGCTTGCCGGTGACGACTTCGAAGTTCCAAATGTAGCCTTCCTCCTTGAGGATGTTGGCGATGTCCGCCTTGATCTTGGAGTAGGGAGCGGTGAATTCCTCGTTGCCGGCACGGGCGGCGTTCTTGAAACGCGTGAGGAAGTCTGCGATGGGGTCGGTGAGAACTGCCATGGTGGTGATTCTTTAAGGTTCTTTGGTATTGGCAGATTCAGACCGCGGCGGCCTCTGCGGTCTCGTTGGCTTTCTTCATGTCGCGGAACGGCATGCCCAGTTCCATGAGGAGGGCGCGTCCTTCCGCGTCGGTCGGGGCCGAAGTGACGAAGATCAGGTCGAATCCGATGGGACGCTTGATCTGATCGATCTCGATTTCCGGGAAGATGGACTGCTCCTGGATGCCGCAGGCGTAGTTGCCGCGGCCATCGAAGGACTTCGAGGAGATGCCGCGGAAGTCACGGATGTTGGGCGCGGTGATGTTGATGAAGCGGTAGAGGAACTCCCACATGCGAGCGCCACGGAGGGTGACGCGGGCACCGAGGACCTCCCCTTCGCGGAGCTTGAAGTTGGCGACCGATTTCTTCGAATAGGTGATGGACGGGCGCTGGCCGGTGATCTTCTGGATCTCATTGACGGCGTCGTCCACGGCGACCTTGCGGTCCGGGGCCTTGCCCATGCAGGAGGTAACCACGATTTTTTCGAGGCGCGGAACCTGATGGACGTTGGTGTAACCGAGCTTCTTTTTCAAAGCCGGGACCACCTTCTCGAGGTAGTGTTTTTGCAGTGCTGGTGTGCTCATTGTTTTTGCGGGTCAGCGCAGTTTTGTGGGCGCTTAAGCGCGGGCGGAAGCGGTTGGCTTCAGCCCACTTTCTTGACGTTGGAGATGTGGATGGCGCCATCGATGGTCTTGATGCCGCCGGAAGGTTCGGACTCGGAGGGCTTGGTGGCCTTCTTGACGGGGCGGCCGCCTTCGACGACGACCTGGCCCTTGACGGCGTTCACGAGAAGCACGGTTCCGCGCTTGCCCTTGTGGTTGCCGGTGATGATTTCGACTTGGTCGCCTTTTTTGACGTGGGTCTTGATGCGGCTCATGGGAATTTGAATATGAATGGTTGGCGCTTCAGAGGACCTCGGGAGCGAGCGAGACGATCTTCATGAACGCCTTTTCGCGGAGTTCGCGGGCGACGGGTCCGAAGATCCGGGTGCCGCGTGGGTTGTTATCCTTGTCGATGATGACGATGGCGTTCGAGTCGAAGCGGAGGATGGAGCCATCGGCGCGGCGGATCGGGAAGGCGGTGCGGACGACAACCGCCTTGACGACACTGCCCTTTTTGACAGCGGCGGTCGGGATGGAATCGCGGACGTGGGCGGTGATGACGTCACCGATGCAGGCGGTGCGGCTGCGTTTGCCGAGCACGCCGATCATTTTTGCGCTGCGGGCACCGGTGTTGTCGGCGACGGCGAGCATGGTTTCCATCTGGATCATGACTTGGGAGAATTTGAAATTTGAGAGTTGAGATTTGAAATCCGGCAAAGCCGGGTCAGTGCGAGAGGACCTCGGCGAGGGCCCAGCGCTTCAGCTTGGAAAGCGGACGGGTCTCGATGATGCGGACGCGGTCGCCGATCTTGGCCTGGCCGTTTTCGTCGTGCACGTAGTATTTCTTGGAGCGTTTGACGATCTTGTTGAAACGCGGATGCGGCACGCGGGCGACGTGCTCGACAACGAGAGTCTTGTCCATCTTGTCGGAGATGACGACGCCGACGCGTGTCTTGCGGATGTGGATCTGGGTGTCCGGTGAAGTATCGCTCATGGCGGGAATGGTTGTGGCGTTGGTGGCGTGGATCAGGCGAGGGACTTCGCGGTGAGAGCGGTCATGACCTGGGCGGTCTCGCGGCGGATCTGGCGGATGCGCGCGGGATTTTCAAGCTGGCCGATGGCCTTTTGGAGCCTGAGGTTGAGGGCCTCCTGCCTCAACTCGCGGAGCTGGAGCTGAAGTTCGTCGGCGGAAAGTTGGTTGATGTCTTTGGCTTTGGTTTTGGCCATGGTTAGACGGAGTTGAGGGATGGATCAGGCGTGCGGATTGCGGGTGATGAGGCGGGTACGGATGCCAAGCTTGTATGAGGCAAGACGCATCGCTTCCTTGGCTGCGGATTCCGGAACACCACCGACTTCAAAAAGAACATTGCCGGGGCGGATCACGGCGACCCAGCCTTCGACGGCACCCTTGCCCTTACCCATCCGGGTTTCCGGGGGACGGGAGGTGATGGACTTGTGCGGGAAGATCCGGATCCAGACTTTGCCTTTCCGTTTGAGCGAGCGGTTGATCGCAATCCGGCAGGCTTCGATCTGGCGGTTGGTCATCCAGCCGCGGTCGAGGGTTTGCAGTCCGAAGTCACCGAAGGCGACGGTGGTTCCGCTCTGGGCGTTCCCGGAGCGGCTTCCGCGGTGGCTCTTGCGGAACTTGGTTCGTTTGGGCATCAAAGGCATGGCTCAGTCCTCCTTGGAAAAGTTGTGGTTTGGAGTTGGGAAATCAGAGGGGATGTCAGTTGCGGTTGTTGGGGCGACGGTCTCCACCGCGGTCACCGCCACGGCCGCCGCGATCGCCACCACGGCCACCACGTTCGCCCTGGGGTCTGCCGCCACCGGTGCCGTCGTCCTCCTTCTTGTTGACCCAGCACTTCACGCCGATGATGCCGTAAACGGTGCGGGCTTCGGCGAAACCGTAGTCGAGAGGGACACGAAGAGTCTGAAGAGGCACCTTGCCTTCGCGGTAACCTTCGGCGCGGGCGATGTCGGCACCGCCGAGGCGGCCCGCGCAACGGAGGCGGATGCCTTCCGCACCGAATTCCATGGCGGTTTGCAGCGCGCGCTTCATGGCGCGGCGGAAGCTGATCCGGCGCTCAAGCTGCACGGCGATCTGCTCGGCAACGAGCTGGGCGTCGAGTTCCGGCTTGCGGATTTCAACGATGTCGATCTTGACCTGTGCGCCCTTGCAGATGTCGTTGATGTCCTTGGTCATCACCTCGATTTCCTTGCCCTGACGGCCGATGATGAGGCCGGGACGGGAAGTGTGAAGCGTGACGCGGACGCTGTTCCATGCACGCTCGATGACGACACGGGCGAGACCGGCGTTCTGGAGTTTTTTCTTCAGATAGCCACGAACCGCGAGGTCTTCGTGGAGCTTGTCGGTGTAGTCCTTGCCGCTGGCATACCACTTCGAGCGCCAGTCCTTGTTGACTGCGAGGCGGAATGCGATCGGATTTACTTTCTGGCCCATGTTCGGTGAGGGATGTTAGGAGAGAATTCTTCAGGCTTGTTCTTCCGAAGCGGCGGGAGCCTCTTCGGCCTTCTTGGCGGCGGCCTTGCGGGCGACCTTCTTTTTCTTCTCGGGAGCGGAGCCCACGAGGGTGATGGAGATGTGGCTGGAACGGCGGATGATCGGGCCGGCGGATCCTTTGGCGCGGGGCTTGAAGCGACGCATGGTGGGGGCCGTGCCGATGACGGCTTCCTTGACGACCAGGGTGCCGGTATCCAGCGAGAAGTTGTTCTCCGCATCGGCGATGGCGGTCTTGAGGGTCTTGCCAATCAACTGGGCGGCCTTCTTCGGGGTGAAGGTGAGGATATCGAGGGCGCTTGAGACCGGCAGGCCTTGAATTTCACGGGCGACGTCGCGCGCCTTTTTGGGCGAGAGACGAACGTATTTGGTGGTGCTTTTGACTTCCATGGGGCGACGGACGTGAGTGGTTACTGCACTGGGGCTTGTGTTTCGAGAATGGCGAGATCGCCGGGGCGCGGGGTTTCGGCGCCGTTGTCGAGGGATTCGACGAAGACGCCGCTGACGCCCTTGCGGACATCGGCGAGTATGGCTTTTCCGTAGGGCTGCTGCCCGCGGGAGAGGCGGAAAGTCATGCCGATCCTGGCTCCCTGGCTTTCGCCGATATTGAGAACCAACATGCCGCTTTCCTGGTCTTGGCTGACGACGCGTGCCTGCTGGAGAGAGCCGGTCCGGACATCGGGCCGGGGCTTTTGGCGCAGTCCGAGAACGGCGTCAAGCTCTCTTAATGAAGTTTCGACGCGAAGTCTGGCATCCGGATCGGAAACCACCGCCTGGCGGAGGTAATCGTTGACCGCGGAGAGTAGACGGGTGACCGATCCTTCGAGATCGGCGACGCGTTCGTTGGCGAGTTGCAGATCGGCCGCCGCCTGGACGAGGCGGTCATCCCCGCCATCGAGGAGGTTTTTGCCGAGCGCCTCGAGTCGCTCGCGGACCTGGGCGAGCTGCTCGGTAGCCTGTTTTTCCCCGCGGTTGGCCTCGGCAAGGCTGCGTTGCAGGGTCTGATTCTGTTCCTGCAGTTCGATGATCGCCTGCTGGAGTTGCGCGGCATCCGGCGCTTGGGCGGCGCACATTCCGGCGACAGCCAGCAGCCCGAGGGCTGTGGCGGCGGCACTGGAACGGAAGGTGGCGCGCATGGGACGGATGGGGGAAACGGATTACTTTTTGCCGATGCCGCCGTGCTGGCGGAAAATCCGGGTGGGAGCGAACTCACCGAGCTTGTGGCCGACCATGTTCTCCGTGACATACACGGGGACAAAGGTCTTGCCATTGTGGACGGCGAAGTTGTGGCTGACGAAATCCGGAGTGATCATCGACTTGCGGCTCCAGGTCTTGATGGGCTTGCGGTCGGATCCGGCGTCGGCCATGGCATCGATCTTGGCGAGGAGCTTTTGATCGACGAACGGGCCTTTCTTGAGGGAGCGTGGCATGGGATCGTGAGTTAGGTTGGGCGTTGAGAACGGTTACTTCTTCTTGTGGCGGGACTCGACGATGAAGACGCCGGTGGTCTTCTTCGGATGGCGGGTCTTCTCGCCCTTCGCGTGGCCCCAGGGGCTGAGAAGGTGCTGGCGGCCACCACCGGACTTGGACTTGCCCTCGCCACCACCGTTCGGGTGGTCGACGGGGTTCATGGTCATGCCGCGGACGGTCGGACGAACGCCCTGCCAGCGGGTACGGCCCGCCTTGCCGGAAGTTTCGTTCATGTGGTCGCGGTTGCCGACCTGGCCGATGGTGCAGAAGCAACGGTCGTTGAAGCGGCGGATTTCGCCGGAAGGCATTTTCACGAGCGCCCAGCCGCCGTCGCGGTTGGAGAGCACGGCGAGCTGGCCGGCGGCGCGGGCGACCTTGCCGCCATTGCCCGGGATGAGCTCGATGTTGTGGATGGAGGTTCCGAGCGGCACGGCGCTAAGCGGCATCGCATTGCCGGTCTTGGGAGCGACGTTGGCACCGGAGATCACGGTCGCGCCGACTTCGAGGCCGAGCGGAGCAAGGATGTAGGACTTCTGGCCGTCCTCATACTGGATGAGGGCGATCCGGCAGGTGCGGTTCGGATCGTATTCGATGCCGATCACCTTGGCGGGCACGTCCTGCTTGCCGCGCTTGAAATCGATCAGGCGGTAGTGGCGCTTGTGGCCACCGCCGATGTGGCGGCAGGTGATGCGGCCGGTGTTGTTGCGGCCTCCAGTGCGCTTCAGGGGCGTGAGAAGACTCTTCTCAGGCTTGCTCTTGGTGACCTCGTCGAAGGACGGGAGGTTCTTGTAGCGCGCGGACGGGGTGATGGGCTTGAAATTTTTCAGTGGCATGACTCGCGGAACGGTGAAGTGTTACGTTTGGAGCAGCGGGCAAGGCGCTCAGATGAGATCGAGCGACTCGCCTTCCTTCAGACGGACGATGGCTTTTTTCCAGTGGTTGGTGCGGCCGGCGTCAGCGCGGCGTTGGCGGCGGAGCTTCCCGTCATAATTGGCGGTGCGGACTCCCACGACGGTTTTTCCGAAGAGTTGCTCGACAGCTTGCTTGATCTCCAGCTTGTTGGCCTTGCGATCGACTTCGAGGGTGACTTCGTTGTTCGTCTCCTGGAGAAGGGTGGCCTTCTCGCTGAGGCGGACGTTTTTGATGACCTGGTAAATGTCTTTCATGATCTCGGTGTGGGGTCCGGGGTTCAGGCGCTGCGCTGCGCGAGGGTTTGAAGCGCGTCACCGACGACGATGACGGAGTTCGCGAGGAGGAGTTGTTCGACGTTGACGTCGGCTCCGGTGACGAGCTGCACGTGGGCGACGTTGCGGCCGGCGAGGTAGGTGGATTCGTCAAAGGAGTTGGAGACCACGAGGATCTTGCCCGGCGTGGTGATCGCGTTGATGGCGGAAACGAAGGACTTCGTCTTGCCGTCCGCGATGGAGAAGGAGTCCACGGTCTTGATCTTGCCGCCGGCGACGAGGTCGCCGAGGACGCGGCGCAGGGCGAGCTTGCGGACGGTCTTGGTGACCTTCTTCGAGTAATCGCGGGGACGCGGGCCGAAGACGATGCCGCCACCGACGAAGATCGGGGCGCGCTTGTCGCCGTGGCGTGCGTTGCCGGTGCCCTTCTGCTTGTAAATCTTCTTGTTGTTGCCGGAGACTTCGCCACGGGTCTTGGTGTTGGCGGAGCCGGTGCGGCGGTTGGCGCGGTAGGCGGTCACGAGATCGTGAACGGCCTGGCGTCCCTTTTCCGGACCGACCAGCACGAGGTTGGCGGCCTGAGCGTCTTCGACGGTGAGTGACTTTGCGGACATGACTTGGAATCTTGAGAGTTAGAGGAGCGCCGCCGGATCAGGCGGTCTTTTTCTTGGCGGGGCGGACAGTGACATAACCGCCCTTGGCGCCTGGAACCGCGCCGGAGACGAGAATCACGCCATCCTCAGGACGGACGGCCACGACCTTGAGGTTCTGGACCGTGGTGCGGGTGGTGCCCATGTGCCCGGGCATCTTCTGGTTCTTCCAAACACGCCCCGGCGTGGAGCGGCAACCGATGGCTCCAGTCCGGCGGTGCATCATGGATCCGTGGGTCATCTTGAGACCACCGAAACCGTGGCGTTTGACCGCACCTTGGAAGCCACGACCCTTGCTCTCGCCAACCACATCGACCCATTGGCCGGCGGTGAAGGTTTCCATGCCGGGGTGGGATTCGGGAGCGGCGGCACCGTCTTCCAGGCGGAATTCGCGGATGAAGCGCTTCGGTGCGGAACCGGTCTTCTTGAAGTGACCGAGGTCCGGCTTCGAGACGCGCTGTTCCTTCTGATCTCCATATCCGACCTGGACGGCGGTGTAGCCTTCCTTCTCAGGGGTCTTGGTTTGCAGAATGGTGTTTCCGGAAACGTCGATGACGGTGACGGGAATCATGATGCCGGCCTGTTGGTCAAACAGGCGGGTCATACCGAGTTTTTTGCCGAGAAGGCCGAGTGACATGGCTGGAAGGAGTTGAGAGTTGGAAGTTGGGAGTCGAGAGTCCTGATGGCGGAAACTCAGATGCGGATGGTGATGTCAACACCGGCGGGCAGGTTGAGCTTCTTGAGCTCGTCCACGGTGCGGGCGGTCGGATCGACGATGTCGAGCAGACGCTTGTGGGTGCGGATCTCGAATTGTTCGGCGGACTTCTTGTTGACGTGCACCGAGCGGTTGACGCTGAACTTTTCGATGCGGGTCGGAAGCGGGATCGGTCCTGCGACGCGGGCACCGGTGCGCTTGGCGGTCTCCACGATTTCTTGGGCGGAGCGGTCGATCGCGCGGTGATCAAAGGCGCGCAGGCGGATGCGTATTTTCTGGTTTTCCATGGTGGAGAGGGTTGTTGACGGTTTACGTGGTGGGGTCTGCAGGGCGAGAAATCAGCCTAAGCGGTCGCTTACGATCTCTTCGACGATATTGTTCGGGACCTGCTCGAAATGCGATGGCGTCATCGCATAAGAAGCGCGGCCCGAGGAGAGGGTGCGGACGGCCGTGGAGTAGCCGAACATTTCCTTGAGGGGGACGTTGGCATGCACGATGGAGAGCTTGCCCTTGGATTCGGTGTTCTGGATCTGTCCGCGGCGGCGGCTCAGATCGCCCATCACGTCGCCCTGATAGTCGTCCGGGGTGGAGACTTCGACGGCCATGATCGGCTCCAGCAGAATGGACTTGGCCTTCTTGAAACCATCCTTCATTGCGAAGATGGCGGCCATGGTGAAGGCGTTCTCGTTGGAATCCACATCGTGGTAGGAGCCGTCGAGGATATCGACGTGGACATCGATGACAGGGTAGCCGGCGATGATGCCGTTGGTCATGGCTTCATTGACGCCCTTGATGACGGCGTTGATGTATTCCTTGGGGATAGTGCCGCCGACGACCTTGTTTTCGACCGTGAGGCCCTTGCCCTTTTCGTTGGGCTTCATCGAGAGGATGACGTGCCCGTATTGGCCGCGGCCGCCGGACTGTTTCACCAGCTTGCCCTCGCCGCCGGCAGCCTTGGTGATGGTCTCGCGGTATGCGATCTGCGGCGCACCGGTGTTCGCCTCGACCTTGAACTCGCGGCGGAGACGGTCGACGATGATTTCGAGGTGGAGCTCGCCCATCCCCGAGATGATGGTCTGTCCGGTTTCCTCGTCGGTTTTCACCGTGAAAGTGGGGTCCTCTTCGGAGAGTCGGCCGAGGGCGAGAGCGAGTTTCTCCTGGTCGGCTTTGGTTTTGGGCTCGACGGCCATCGAGATGACCGGTTCCGGGAAGGTGGGGGGTTCGAGAACAACGTCGTGTTTTTCGGCCGCCAGCGTGTCACCGGTGGTGACGTTCTTGAGACCGACCATGGCGGCGATGTCACCTGCGTAACAGGCGTCGATGTCCTTGTGTTCGTTGGCCTGGATCTGGATCAGACGGCCGACGCGCTCGGAGCGGCGGGTGCGCGGGTTGTAAACCGTGTCGCCCTTTTTCACGACACCGGAATAGACCCGGAAGAAAACGAGTTTGCCGACGAACTTGTCCGCCCAAAGTTTGAAGGCGAGGGCGACGAACTTCTCGTTGTCCGAGGTCACCACTTCGATCTGGCGCTCCTCGTTGTCGGGATCCATGCCGATCGCGGACGGAATGTCGAGCGGGCTGGGAAGATAATCAACGACCGCGTCGAGGAGATACTGGACACCCTTGTTTTTGAAGGCGGAGCCGCCCGCGACCGGGACCAACTTGTTGGCGATGGTGGCCCGGCGGATGCCCTGCTTGAGCTCCAGGAGCGTCACCGGCTCCTCCATGAGGAACTTCTCGCCCACGACGTCATCCACATCGGCGACTGCATGCACGAGTTCCTCGTAAGCCTCCTCGGCGATGTCCTTGAGATCGCCTTCGAGTTCCTTGATGGTGTAAGTGGAGCCGAACTTGTCGTCGTCCGAGAAATAAACCGCCTTCTGGTTGACGACGTCGATCTGGCCGATGAGTTGGTCCTCGGCACCGATCGGGATGAGGATGCGGACGGCGTTGGCGCCGAGCTTGTCCTTCACCTCTTGAAACACGTTGTCGAAGTTCGCCCCGGTGCGGTCCATCTTGTTGACGAACACGATGCGCGGGACGTGATACTTGGTGGCCTGCCGCCAGACGGTTTCGGTCTGCGGCTGGACTCCGGCCACTCCGCAGAACACGACGATCGCGCCATCGAGCACCCGGAGCGAGCGCTCGACCTCGGCGGTGAAGTCCACGTGTCCGGGAGTGTCGATGATATTGATGCGCTGCTTCTGCTCGGGGAAGAGCTTCACGGTTCCCTCTTCGGCGCGTTGCCACCATTCGGTGGTGACGGCGGCGGAGGTGATGGTGATTCCACGTTCGCGCTCCTGCTCCATCCAGTCGGTGGTGGCGGCACCATCGTGCACCTCGCCGATCTTGTGAATCATGCCCGTGTAGAAAAGGATCCGCTCCGTGAGCGTCGTCTTGCCCGCGTCAATGTGCGCGGCGATCCCGATATTCCGGGTGCGCTCGAGCACGTATTGGCGGTTTGGACTGTTTGGATTCACGGACGGGAAGGCGCGGAGCGCGTATCGTTATTAGAAACGGAAGTGGGCGAAGGCGCGGTTGGCCTGGGCCATCTTGTGAACGTCGTCACGCTTGCGGACGGCCGCGCCCTGGTTGTTGGCGGCGTCCTTGATCTCGTTGGCGAGGGCGACGTGCATCGGGGTGCCCTTGCGGTTGCGTGCGTAGTTGACGAGCCAGCGCATCGCGAGTGACTCGGAACGGTCCGGGGCCACCTCAAGCGGCACCTGATAGGTCGCACCGCCGACGCGGCGGGATTTCACCTCCACGCGGGGCTTGGAATTCTCCACCGCACGGGTGATGACTTCCAATGGATCGACCGTGTCGATTCCTTCGTTGGCGCGGTCGATCGCGGCATAAACGATGCGTTGCGCGAGGGAGCGCTTTCCATCGGTCATCACCTTGCTGATGAGATGGCCGACGAGGGCGCTGTCGTAGCGGGGATCGCGACGGTCCGGTTTGACAAAAACTCGCTTGCGGCGTGGCATGGCGTTGAGTGGCTGAAGGTTCGGTGTTGGAAATTACTTCTTCTTGGCGGGAGCGGCGGCGGCACCCGGCTTCGGGCGTTTGGCACCGTATTTGGAGCGGGATTGGCGGCGCTTGTCCACGCCGAGGGTGTCGAGCGAACCACGGACGATGTGGTAGCGGACACCCGGAAGGTCCTTCACCCGGCCGCCGCGAACGAGGACGATCGAGTGTTCCTGGAGGTTGTGGCCTTCACCGCCGATGTAGGCGATGACTTCGAATCCGTTGGTGAGGCGCACCTTGGCCACTTTCCGGAGAGCCGAGTTCGGCTTCTTGGGCGTGCGGGTCATTACTTGAAGACAAACTCCGCGGCGCTGT
>Ga0209398_1001064_pt1 | contig 15066 bp, 12 predicted proteins | sample AshMeaBigSpring_FD_184125 | JGI IMG/M metagenome (GOLD analysis project Ga0209398, IMG submission 184125) | Groundwater microbial communities from Big Spring, Nevada to study Microbial Dark Matter (Phase II) - Ash Meadows Big Spring (SPAdes)... | ecosystem: Environmental > Aquatic > Deep... | reverse complement strand
GTTTTAATTGACAACAACATCAAAATCGATTACGGCAAACTGCGCCACCTGATTATTCTGGATAAAAAGATAAATGGCAATTTCTCGACCATAAAGCGCATTGCCGAAGAGGGTGAGATACGGACATCGATTGCAGCATCTTTCCCTGCCGAAAAGCTGATTGCAAAAGAGAATTTTGTGTCGCTGCTCTACTATTTCGGTATTCTTACTATTGATCGGGTAGAAAGAGGTAGTACTATACTCAAAGTGCCCAATCTGGCCATTAGAACTGTGTTGTTTTCGTATCTGGTGGAAGGCTTTAGCGAGACCGGAATTTTCAACATCGATATAATGACGCTGACCGATATGGGCGAAAAAATGGCTTATGATGGTGATTGGAAGCCTTTTTTTAATTTCTTTGCCGAACAAATATTCAAACAAACATCGGTGCGCGACTTTATGGATGGCGAAAAAACGGTGCAGATGTTTCACCTGGTGTATCTCAACCTGCTCAACTATTTCACCATTCATTCCGAGGCAGAGATGGGCAAAGGTTTTGCCGATTTGTGGTTAGCCCCGAATTTACTTGTGCATCATGAAATGAATCACTGCTATCTGGTAGAATTAAAATATGTGCCACGTGCTCAGGAAGCGGAAGCCAGAAATCCGGAATCGGCTTTAACGCAAACACTCATTGCCGAAGCCAACGCTCAGCTGCATCGCTATGCGGCTGACCCCCGCATATTGGCATCGGTGGGCAAAACTACATTGCATCTACTCCGCGTGTTTTATTGCGGTTGGGAAATGGTGAGTTGCGAAGAGGTGGGGCGCTCATAAACGCTAAAAAGATAAAAGACAAAAGACAAAAGAACAAAGAACAAAGACAGTTCCAATCCGTTGCTTAATTATAGAAATCCGTTTCCATCCGCTTAGTCCGCGTTCCCATTATGCCTGGTTGGTGCAATTTATTAACCCACTCAATTCGTTATAGAACAAAAAAAACCAACTGAAAAATCAGTTGGTTTTTTTTATTTTTAGTGATCCGCCTGGGGCTCGAACCCAGGACCCCAACATTAAAAGTGTTGTGCTCTACCAGCTGAGCTAGCGAATCCTCCTGATTGCAGTTGATGTTTTTCTCAAAAGCGATGCAAAGATAGTGCTTTTGGCCGAAACTGCCAAATGTTTTGCCGAATTTATTTCTTATGTTTTTGTCGGAATGAGCCTATTTTATTCATTATCAGAGGGTATAGGCTCCGAAAAATCTTCATCATTTTCTTTCAGAATGTATCGTCTGTAGTAGCTCAGGCAGAGTGTGGTCATGGGTAAAGCGATAATCAGACCCATTACTCCCAATGCAGATCCCCAGATAGAAAGCGACAGAAGGATGATGGCGGGATTGAGTCCGGTTACTTTTCCCATTACTTTAGGTATTATTATCAAATCCTCTATTCCCTGGGCAATGGCCATTACAAGCAGACATAACCCGAATATCACCCAAAATCCCTGCCCTGTTTCTGCCGACTTAAGCAGGCAAAGTACAGCTGTGGGAATGAGTCCGATAAATTGCATATAGGGTACAAGATTCAGAAAACCCATCAATACGCCCATCAGTATGCCCAATGGGAGATCAATTATTTTGAATCCAATGGCATATAAAATTCCCACTATACCGGCAACAAGAGCCTGGCCTCTGAAATATTTATTCATGCTGCTACTGATGTCATTCAGCATTTGCGAAGCCAGTTTTCTGTGTCGGGTAGGAAACAGTCCGATAAAACCATTTGATATACGATCAAAGTCCAGAAGAATAAAGATAATGTACATGAGTATGACAAATAGAGTGAGAAAGCTCATCAGAATATTGATTGAATCGGAGAGGAATCCCCATATTTTGGGGGCAATACCCTGCACCAACTGACTCACCTCTTCGGAGGTCATTTGCGAGAAATAGCGCTCAATATCAATATTATGAATGAAAAAGTTTGTCCATTCCTGTGGAATTACAGGCAATGTTTTTCCCTGATTCTGGTAATAGGTTAATGTCTCTTTTGCTTTATCCACCTCTTCTACAATGCTGGGTATCAGCATAATTGTGAGTAGTGTAAAGATGGCGAATACGCTTAGTAATGTGACTAAAATAGACGCGACTCTGTTTCTTAACTTTAGCTTATACTGGAAGAATCCAACCATGGGATTCAGCAGATAGGCTATTAACCAGGCAATCAGAAAGGGGAGGAGGGCACTCTTAATTAGTATGATCAGATAAATTATTGCACCTCCCAAAAGCAGGGAAAAGACAATGCGGGAAACCCGGTCGAATGTGTATGGTCGTCTGAAGGTATTCATATCTCTGTTTTTTGTTTTACAAGTTGATAGCAGGTCCGGCAAAGGGGTTCATATTCTCTCTTTTCGCCCAGAAACAGGCGACTCTCTTCTTTCACAATCCGATGAGAGTAGAGAGCATTCCTCCCGCATCGAACACAGATGGCGTGTACCTTCTGTACATCGTCGGCAATGGCACACAAGCCCGGCATGGGGCCAAAAGGCACACCCTTAAAGTCCATATCGAGACCGGCCACGATTACGCGGATTCCCTGGTTTGCCAGTTCGTTGCAAACATCGGCCAGGCCATCGTCGAAAAACTGAGCTTCGTCAATACCCACTACATCCACGTCGCCCGAGAGCAAAACAATGCTGGCCGAATTATCTACCGGAGTAGAGGGTATGGAGTGGCTGTCGTGCGAAACAATTTCCGTATCCGAATAGCGCCTGTCTATTGTTGGTTTAAATATTTCTACTTTTTGTCTGGCAAAGTTTGCCCGCCTCAGCCGGCGGATAAGCTCTTCTGTTTTTCCCGAAAACATGGAGCCACATATCACCTCTATGGTTCCTCTGCGTGGGTTTTCGTGTAGTGTTTCTTCCGGGTATAGCATGTTTTACGTTTATTTCGCTCGTTTTTTTGTTTGGGGTTAACGTATATCAGCACAAAAGTAATAATTTTGTTCTTTAAACACTTCCTTTTGGATGAAAACTCCTGCAGAAAGTAGGTTTTTGTAAATAAAGTATATTCTATGAGTTTGAATAACAGATTGTTGCGGCTTGTTTTACGGTGTGTTCTTTTCTTTTGTACAGGCATTGGATTTTGCTCCGGGGCTTTTGCATCCGGTGCCCTTGGGAGATTTACTTCCCTGAAGATTTTTCAATCGGCATCTGTAGGGGTATCCGTGGTTGAGGTGTCGGGTAATAAACCGGTCTGCGAAAGCTCTCCTCTTCAAAATCTAACCCCTGCTTCTACATTAAAGCTTTTGACAACAGCTACGGCGCTCGAGATGTTTGGTCCCGGTTTCTGTTTCGAAACAAAGTTATTCTATTCCGGTAAAATCGTGGATCATGTATTGCAGGGAAACCTCTATATCCGGGGTTCCGGAGACCCTACTCTGGGCTCGATGTATAGCAATCGGTCGGCCGATGCTTTTTTTAGCGCGGTCGTGCAGCAGTTGCGTGCATTGGGCATACAACGTATCTCCGGTTCTGTTATTTCCGACGAAAGTGCTTACAATTCCGAAATCATTCCACCCAAAACAACCTGGGAAGATATGGGTAATTACTATGCTGCGGGCATCTCTGCGCTCAATTTCGGCGATAATGCTTATCGGCTTACCCTTAAATCGGGTGCAGTGGGTACCAGGCCGGTTGTTCTTTCTGTTGAGCCCGGGGTGGCGGGTTTGAGTTTTCGCAATTATCTCTCTGCTGCCGCCAACGATAAAGATAGCGCTTATATATATGGTATGCCTTTTTCGGGCGAACGTTCCATATATGGTACAATTCCGGCAAACCGACAGGCATTTGTTATCCGGGGAGATGTGCCTGACCCGGCTCTCTTTTTGGCTGAGCGTTTAACGGCGTTTTTGGCAGATAAGGGGGTGATTACCGACCAAAGACCAACAACCAGTCGTATTCTTGCTGCCGGTGGTGGCTTCCCCGGGCCCGGTCTTACGGCTTTACTCACTTTTCGTTCCGATTCGTTGGCGCATATTATCCGCATTACCAATAAAAAAAGTTACAACCTGTATGCCGAAGCCTTGCTGCGACTGATTGCTTCGCGATACAGCAGGGATGCATCTTTGCCCGATGGGCTGGCTGCCATTCGCCGCTTCTGGAGCGACCGGGGATTGGCTTCCACCGACATTTGTATTTATGATGGTAGTGGTCTGGCGCCCTCTAATCGGGTAAATGCCGCTTTTATTACCTCTTTGTTGTCGTATATGTGGCACAAAAGCAAATACCGCGACGAATATTTTAACTCGCTGGCAGTTGCAGGGGAGGATGGTACGCTTCGGAATTTTCTTGTATCCACTCCTTTTGCCGGTAAGGTGAAGGCCAAAAGCGGAAGTTTTGAGGGGGTACTCTCTTATTGTGGAATCATAGAGAAAAACGGAAAGTCATATTTCTTTTGCGTAATGGTGAATGCTTATACCTGTCGGGCTTCGTTGGTGAAACAGGCCATTGAGCAGTTTTTGATTGGGTTATAAGTGGCAATAGAGCCTCGAATTTAAAACATTTTATCTCAATAGTTTGTTTTATCGGTATAATTCCTGTTATTAAATCTCTTTTTTGAGTAAAATGGGGTTGAGTTGTCGTAATAACAATTAAATTTGCATCATATATTAATACCCTTTCCCTGGAGGACTATGTTGGAAAAAGAGAATCTGAATCGGATAATTGTAGAATTGCAGGAGTTGAATGTTCTCACCGAAACGCTTTTGGTGTGCCAGTCTGTGCCTCAATCGCTGCTCACGCTTATTCAGACGAAAGCCATTCGTGTTGCCGATAGCGTGTCGAATGTATTGACGCAGGCGCCTGTGGATAGAGCCGAAGAGGTCTCACCTGTTGTTCCTCCTGTTGTTCAACCTTCTGCTGACCCTGTGGTAGAGCCGGTTGAAGAGGTATCTATCATGGCCGGGCAGCCAGTTATTAGCGGGCAATCTGTATCAGTTGGAGATTTGTATGTGCAAGCCGATGCAAGTCCTGTTTTTCTGAATACTACGGCAGAAACAATGAATGATATTATTGCCAAACGAATGACGGTTGATATAACAAAAGCACTTACATTGAACGATAGGTTTCGATTTTTAAGAGAGTTGTTTGGTGGAAATTCTGCTTTAATGGATGAAACACTGGCGCATCTCAACGAAATTGCCACCGTGAATGAGGCAAAAAGTTACCTGTTCTCGCGCTTCAACTGGGATAGTGAGTCGGATGAAACGGTTTCGGACTTTTTGCAAATAATAGAGAAAAAATCAAATCAATAATTTGAGAAGAGATATAATGGCAAAATTGATTGTTATTCCCACGCCCATCGGGAATCTCGAAGATATTACCCTGCGTGCTTTGAGGCTGCTGAAAGAGGCTGATGTGGTATTGGCCGAGGATACGCGCACCACCGGCCGGCTCCTGAAGCATTACGAAATAAATGCAAAGCTCATTTCTCATCATAAGTTCAACGAACACAAATCTGTAGAGCAGATTGTGGCCCGGATTCAGGCGGGAGAACAGGTGGCTCTTGTCTCTGATGCGGGAACACCCGCAATTTCCGACCCCGGCTTTTTGGTGGTCAGGGCTTGTGTGAAGGCGGGTATCGATGTGGAGTGCTTGCCCGGGGCTACGGCTTTTGTGCCGGCGCTGGTTGTTTCGGGATTGCCCAATGACCGCTTTTGTTTCGAAGGATTTTTGCCACCCAAAAAAGGCCGAAATACCCGTCTCACAGAGCTGTCGACGGAGCAGCGGTCAATTGTTTTTTATGAATCGCCTTACCGAATTGTGAAGACTTTGACTCAATTGGCTGAGTTTATGGGTGAAAACCGGCAGGTTTCTGTTTCCCGCGAAATCTCGAAGATGTTTGAGGAAACAGTCAGAGGGTCGCTAGCCGAAGTGAAACTTCATTTTGAGCAACACGAGCCAAAAGGTGAATTTGTGATTGTATTGGCCGGTGCATAGCCGGTTGTTTGATAATCAGACTAACAAACTAAAAACATAAAAAGATGAAAAAGCTAATTCTTCCACTGCTGATTGTGACTGTTTTGATAACATCATGCGGCAAAAATTCCGGAGACTATAAGGAGTTGAAATCTCAAAACGACTCGCTCAAGCTTGAGCACGATAAAACTGTAAAAGAGTTTGACAATGCTCTCACGTTAATCAATGAGGTGCAGGATGGTCTTGCTAAAATGAAAGAGACAGAAAACTACCTCACAGTGGAGGCTTCGCAGGACAAAGAACTTACGCCAACAACCCGCGAAAAAATCACCAACGACATGACAATGATTGCTGAGACGCTGCAAAAAAACAAAGCGGATCTCGAAAAACTGAAGGCTGAGGTGAAGAATGGTCGCATTCAATCGGCTCAGTTGAAGAAAACCATTGAGCGTCTGATGGCACAGTTGGAAGAAAAAACAAAAATAATTGCCGACTTGCAGGTGCAGTTGCAGGATAGAGATGCCAAAATTGGCGAATTGATGGCTAAAACAGAGTCATTATCCGGCGAAGTCAGTAATCTGTCGCAACAAACGCAAAAACAAAAAGATGAACTGGCACAACAAGACAAAGACCTGAACACGGCCTGGTATGTGTTTGGAAATAAATCGGAGCTGAAAAAACAGAATATTATCACCGGTGGTGGGCTTTTCCGCAAAGCAGATGTAATGAAAAAGGATTTCAGTAAAGAGTACTTCATTGCTATCGATATTCGAAATACAAAATCTATTGAGCTGTTTTCGAAAAAAGCTGTTTTTCTTACTACGCATCCCTCTTCGAGTTATACGCTGGAGAAAGACAATGCCGGACTGCTGACTCTTAAAATTACAGACTACAAATCGTTTTGGAGCATATCCCGGTTCCTGGTTATACAGGTAGATTAATCTCCGGATACAATACATAAATGAAAGGCGCAGAATGACAGGAAGATCCATGTCTTTTGCGCCTTTTTTAGTTCGAAATCTAACATAAGATATATGAGCAAATATAAAAACATCTTCCTCGACCTCGATGATACCCTTTGGGATACCCGCACCAATGCGCGGGAAAGTATGCATGAAATCTTTCTGTCTCACAATTTCGAAAATTATTTCGAAAGTTTCGACCACTATTATTCTATATATACATCCCGAAATGTAGAACTGTGGAATCTGTATCACCACGGGCAAATAGACAAACATTACCTTATTACGGAGAGATTTATGCACCCTTTGAGGCATGCCGGCATTCCGGATGAAAATTATGCCCTGCGTTTGAATCATGAGTTTCTCGAATGTACTGCCTCCAAAACTGCTCTTGTGCCTTATGCTCTCGAGTTGCTGCAATACCTGCATCCCAAATACCGGTTGTTCGTTTTGTCCAACGGTTTTCGCGACGTGCAACTCAAAAAACTGTCCAACTCCAATATTCTCTCCTTCTTCGAAAAGATAATTGTATCTGAAGATGCCGGTGTAAACAAGCCTCATCCCGATATCTTTAATTATGCCTTAACGACCACTAATTCGCGAAAATCAGAGAGTATCATGGTGGGAGATAATCCCGATACAGACATCGCGGGGGCTTATCATTTTAATATGGATCAGATTTTTTTTGTTAATAATCAATCGGTCAAACTCAACTTTATTCCAAGCTATAGTGTTACTAATCTCGAGGAGATTGTTGACATTTTGTAGTCCTTTTGCCGGATTTGCACAGCATTTATTTCATGTTGTCGGAAATTATAACTCAGAATATCGGTGGCTTCAGAGAATACCAGTATTCTTTGTTATTTTTGTTTTATAGTTCGTTTCTTCGTCTTGTTTGGCAAAATGTCAGATGTTTTCTGTTTATTGCTTGATTTATTGGCAAATTGATTTTTTATTTGCCATCAACCCCTTTTATTTTTGTTAAATCCTTGTCGTTTTGTCAATTTATAGAGAATTTAGAATAAAAAGTAGTTCGAATTATATATAAATCGCTATTTTTGCATTTGAGATGGTTAATTTTAAGTTTAATTTTAAGAGAAGTTTTTTATGAGAAAAATCAAATTTCTACTTCTATGTCTTGCTATGAGCATAGGTATTGCTTCTGCTCAAACGAAAGTACGCGGTGTTGTGCTTTCCGCAGATGATGGTCAGCCGGTTATCGGAGCTACCGTCAAGGTTAAAGGAACAACAGTCGGTGTGATTACGGACACAAACGGCCAGTTTACAATAACTGCGCCTTCTACCGCCAAAAGTCTTGTGTTTTCGTACATTGGTATGGAAACGCAGGAGATGGATGTAAAGCCTTCGTTGAGAATTGTAATGAAGTCTGCTACAAAAGGTCTGAATGAAGTTGTTGTGACTGCACTGGGTATCACGAGAAAGCAAAAAGGGCTTTCTTATTCTGTTGCTCAGGTAAACAGTGATGAAATTGTAAAGAGTGGAGACAGGAGTGCCCTCAATGCTTTACAAGGTAAAGTCGCCGGATTATCTATTTCTTCTTCTTCTGGTGCTCCCGGTGCTTCAACCCGCATTTTACTGAGAGGCTATAACTCAATAGCAGGTGGTAGCGAGCCTCTGTTTGTTGTGGATGGAGTTCCTGTAAATAATGGTGCTCCTGGTAGTACAAGTCTGAAAGGTAGTTATGATTTTGGTAACAGAATCAATGATATTAACCCCAATGACATAGCATCAATTTCTGTGCTTAAAGGAGCTTCTGCTTCGGCATTGTATGGATCGCGTGCTGCAAATGGAGTAATCCTTATTACCACTAAAAGTGGATCTTCAGAGAATAAGGTTAAGGTAGAGGTTGTTAGTAATACCACTTTTTCCAGACCTTTGCGTATTTATGATATGCAAAATGTATTCGGACAAGGTTGGAGTTCCAGTCACGAGTTGATAGAAAATGGAAGTTGGGGTCCTAAAATGGATGGCTCATTGAGGTTGTGGGGTAATATTGTGGATAATCAACAACAATATAAACCTTTTGCTGCACAGGAGAATAATATTCTTGATTTCTATGAGACAGGACGTATGTTTGATAATACTGTTTCTATCAGTGGCGGGAGAGAAAATTCTACTTTCTATGTTTCTTATTCGAATATATATGACGATGGGATTATTCCAACCGATGTAGATAATTACAAAAGAAATGCGTTTACATTGAAAGGATCTGTTAAAAACAGCTTCTTGAAAACATCTGCTCAGTTTAATTATATCAATAAAAAAGTCTGGGCTCCTCAGGGTGGACAGGGTTATTCTGTATATAACAATTTACTTCAGATTCCAAGAGATTTTAGTATTGTTGATTTCAAAGATTACCATAATAAATTTAATAATCTGGATAATTATTATACGCCATATAGCATTGTTAATCCTTACTATACTTTGGCAGAAGATGGTAACTCTATCAATGAGGATAAAGTTTTTGGAAATGTTACACTTGATGCAAAATTATTACCTTGGTTAAGTGCGATAGCTAAAGTTGGAGAGGATTTCTCAAATTATCAGGTTTTAGCTTATAGAGCAATTACAAAACCACAGGGTTACAACTCTTCATCGACTCAGGAACCTGGCGGAGTAGTGCGTGCAACAGCATATAACTCAGAGTTTAATGTGGATGCTTATCTGTCTTTTAATCCGCAGATTAATAAAAAATGGAGTGCATCCGGAGTTGTTGGTTACAACCTGAATATGCGTAAGGCTCAATCTACGTCTGTAAGTGTTACAGGATTGGATTTGCCTAATTTCTATGAGTTGACAAACTCATCAGCTACGCCTGAAGTTGGTGTGGGCTTTTCTGAAAGAAGATTGATCGGAGCTTATATGCAAGCAGATATTGCTTATGGAAATTATGTATTCCTAAATCTTGGGGCAAGAAATGATTGGTCATCTACATTACCAAAGGATGCAAATTCGTTCTTCTATCCTTCTGTTGGTTTAAGCTTCTTGTTGACAGATGCTTTGCCGGTTACCAAATCTGTTTTTTCATTGGCTAAGTTTCGTGCCAGCTATGGTGTTACGGGTAATGATCCGCAACCGTATTCTTTGCTAAGTACATATTCAAAATCAACAGTAGCATATCCTTTTGGACAGCTTACATTTCCGCTGAATAGTAACAATGCTTACGAGGTCGGTAATACAATTGGGAATAATAAGTTGAAACCAGAGTTGACTCACGAGATTGAGTTTGGAGCCGATTTGAGATTCTTTGATAATCGATTGGGTATTGACCTGACATATTATAAAAGAAATACCAAAGATCAAATTCTTATGGTTCCAATTGCTCATACATCCGGTTATTCTTATCAGTATATGAATTTGGGAAATGTAGAAAATAAGGGGCTTGAATTTCTTTTGTCATTTACTCCGGTAAAAAGCAAGGATTTTGAATGGGATGGATCCCTTTCTTTCTCAAAAAATAAGAATAAGGTAATTGAACTTTCTCCTCTTTTGCAAAAAGTTTCTTTAGGAGGTCTTTCTACTCTTGGTTTTTATGCTACGGCAGGTGAGCCAATGGGTTATTTTGAAGGAACTGTTCCTGAGAGGGATCCTGCTACCGGAAAAATTGTAGTGGATGCAAATGGTTTGCCTGTAGCTTCTGCAACAAAGGAGAATTTGGGTAGTTCTCAACGGGACTTTATGATTGGTTTCACTAATAATTTGAGATATAAAGACTTTTCGTTGAGTTTTTCATGGGATTTCAGAAAAGGTGGACTTGTTTACTCAAGAACTGCTGATGTAAATTATTTTGTCGGAAATGCGCCACAGACGCTTTATAATGACAGAAATCCGTTTATTGTACCTAATTCTGTACAAAAGGTTCCGGTTTATAATGCTGCCGGTACTGCGATTGTTAGTTACAACTATGTAGAAAACCGCACGCCTGTTTCAGCAGAGAAGGTTTGTGATTATTGGAATAATGGAGGAACAGAAATGGATAAAGCATTTTTGTTAGACAAGAGTTCTATTCGGTTGAGAGAGTTGTCTATTGGCTATAGTGTTCCACGTAGCATTCTTCCAAAAACAATTTCGGCTCTGAATATCAGTCTTATCGGACGTAATTTGTTGCTTTTCACTCCTGAAGGTAATCGCTTTATTGATCCTGAAGTAACCACTTTTGGAAATGGTATAGAGAGTGAATTTGGTGAATTCAGTACTTCTCCTTCTGTAAGAAATTTTGGATTCAGTTTGAAACTTACACTTTAAATTTTTGGGTATATGAAAATAATTGAAAAAATAATATTATCGCTCTTCGTTACGGTGTTTTTTGCATCGTGTGAGGGCTTTTTGGATGTGAATACCGATAAAACAAGCCCGGCAACAGCTCCCTATGAAATGGTTTTTCCTGCTGCTGTTACTTCTTCTGCATCGGTAATTGGTGGTCAATATGCGATTTTGGGCTCATTGTGGGCGCAGCATTTTACTCAGAGTAATACGGCAAATCAATATAAAGTGATTGATGGGTACAGATTGACGAGCAGTGAGTTCAATACGTCTTTTAACGAATTGTATTCCGGTGCTTTAAATGATCTATCAAGAGTTGCTGAAGAATCGAGTGCTGCCGGAGACTGGAACACTTATTTAATGGCAAAAACTATACGTGTTTACACATTTCAGATTTTGGCAGATCTTTACGATCAAATTCCTTATACTGATGCGTTGAAAGGTGTATCAGCCGGGAATATTAGCCCAAAGTATGATTCTTGCCGAATTGTTTATGATGGACTAATCAAAGAGCTTGATGAGGCTCTGGCAAAAGACTTTTCTGCGAAAACAAATAAAAATATCGGTTCCAAAGATTTTATTTTTGGAGGTGATATTGAATTGTGGAAGCAGTTTGCTAATACTCTGAAACTGAAGATTTATTTACGTCAGGTTAATATTCGTCCTGTTGTAGCTAAAGCCGGTATTGAAAAGTTATACAGCGATAATGTTACTTTCTTGTCGACAGATGCAAAGCTGGCTGTATTTAGTGCAGAAGTAAATAAACAGAATCCATTGTATGGTAGTGAGGTTCAGTATTTGGGCGATCCTAATCTGAGAGCCAGTCAGACTTTGTTTAATTTCTTGTCTGCAAATAGCGACCCTCGTCTGGATAAAATATACAAAGCACCGGCATCGGGACACAAAGCTCTTAAACAAGGCGACTATCTTGCTCTTTCAACAGCTTACCCGAATGGTAGTTTGTCTTCGGGTCAATTTTCTGCGACAGACCCAGTTTATTTTATCACAGAATCTGAAAGTTATTTTATGCAGGCAGAGGCTTTAACCAGATATACCTCTATTGCAGGAAATGCAAAAAATCTGTATGAAATGGGTGTTGGTGCTGCATTTGAAAGATTAGGTTTAATAGGTTCTGCTCCTTTTCTGGATACTAATGGTGCATATGACTTTGCAAAAGCAACAACTACCGAAGGAAAGATTTCTGCAATCATCACTCAAAAATGGATTGCATCTGCAATTGCACAACCAATTGAGGGTTTCTTTGATTTTAACAGAACAGGTTATCCTTCAATCTTTACAGTATCTGTCAATTCTGCTATTGGAGCTGCTTTTCCCAAAAGACTGCTGTTTGCTGCTGATGAAAGATCAAGAAATCCGAATACTCCCGCTCAGGTTGCTATTGATGTGAAAGTTTGGTGGGCTAAATAATTTAAAATGGAACAGTTATGAAAAATAGAATAAAATTTCAATTGTCGCTTTTGTTTCTGTCTTTGGTCTTTGTATCTTGCGATAAGGAGTCTGAAGGAATATCAAAGGTAACGACCTTTCCTGTTATTACATTAACAGGTGAGACTAGTATTGGTGTTGCTTTAGGTCAACCGTTTGTTGATCCGGGTTTTAAGGCAATGGAGGGAACCAAAGATATTACCAAAGATGTGGTTGTTAATGGTACAGTCGATGTTACGAAGCCTGGTCCATACCTGTTAGAATATGTTGCTACTAATTCTGATGGATTCAAAAGAAGTTCTACAAGAACTGTAGTTGTATATGACAAATCCAGTATTTCTACTGCGGATATTAGTGGAACTTACACCAGTACTATTAAAAGAACAAATACAAATACCAGTGCTTCTTCATCAAGAGGTCCGTTCAGTATCGTGATTACGAAAATTTCTGATGGACTGTTTTTGATAGATGATTTGTTGGGCGGATGGTATTACTATGGTAGTTCTTATGGTGTTGGTTATGCTGGTAAAGGTTATATTGTACTTAAAGCAAATAACGAAATATCAATTGCATACAGTACAATTCCAAGTTGGAGCGATAAAGTAGGTCTTTTTGCTACTTCTACTTATGATCCGGGTAACGGACAGATAAAGCTCAATACCTATATGAATGCTGCATCATACTTGCAATTTGCAGTAACATTGTCTAAATGATAAAACGAATAATTATGAGAAAAATAGGATTATTTATATTAATGTTGTTGCCGGCAATTTTTACGTCTTGTTACGATAAAAATGAAGTGGAGTACACCGGTGCTGGTGATTTGTGTGGTCAATGGATTGTAATTGATAGCATAACACATACTGAATTTGTATTGACAACGTCTAACACATCTGCAAATGACAACGATAAATTGTATATTTCAGACTTCTCACTTGGAAAACCGGGATTCTGGGCAATTCAGGCAATTGTCAGTGCCAATAAGAATGAGATGACATTTGGTCAGGATAGTGTTATTAATATGGTTCTACAGGATGAAGTTGTGGACAAAGTTGACCACAATGGCGACGGTAAAAAGAATATGGTTGTTCCTTATGATATTAAACTAAATATACGTAAAGGAAAAATTACTAAGAATGCCGTATCTATGCCTTCCGGAGTTAAAACAGATAAGATTTATCTGGAGTTTCAGTTTGAAGATGACTCTTATACCACTTATAAGGTGCAAGGTTATCGTAAAACAGGATTTCACGAGGATGATTCCTTTGTGTTAAGTTGGTAATTTATTAATCATTATAAATTGGGGCTGTACGTTGTATGGCCCTTTTTTATTATTTAATGATTGAGGTTTGTTGCTGTTTCTTCTTTTGCCTGAGTGGTAGAAATAATGTCTCAAATTGCAGTATCCGTTTTTGGTTTTAATAATTCCTGCAATTCTATTTTGTTCGCTTCAGCGCATGTTTTTTGGTTATAACTAATTTTATCTCCTGAGTTATATAATATTCCGGATTTCTGAATTGTTTGAATATAATCAGGTTTGCTGAAAACTAGAAAGATGTTTTGACTCGTTGAAGTCGGTTGCTTTGTTATAATGCGTACTTTTCCCAATTCCCGGTTGGGAAAAGACTTCAAATCCAGATTCGAAGCAATTTCCCGGTGGGGGAAAGACTTCAAATCCCGATTCGAAGCAATTTCCCGACGGGGGGAAGACTTCGAACCCGGATTCGAAGCAATTTCCCGGTGGGGGGAAGACTTCGAACCCGGATTCGAAGCAATTTCCCGCTGGGGGGAAGACTTCGAACCCAGATTCGGAGCAATTTCCCGGTGGGGGGAAGACTTCGAACCCAGATACGAAGCAATTTCCCGCTGGGGGGAAGACTTCAAATCCGGATTCGAAGCAATTCCCCGATGGGAGGAAGACTTCAAATCCGGATTCGAAGCAATTCCCCGGTGGGAGGAAGACTTCAAATCCGGATTCGAAGCAATTTCCCGATGGGAGGAAGACTTCAAATCCCGATTCGAAGCAATTCCCCGGTGGAGGGAAGACTTCAAATCCAGATTCGCAGCAATTTTCCGGTGGAGGGAAGACTTCGAATCACAGCCCAAACCCAATTCCCGGTGGGGAATAGTATTCTTTCGGTGGAACTCATAGTCAAATGAGTGTGAGTAAAGAGGTTCAGAATATATATATCTGCTCATATTACCGAACAAAAAAGCGCAGTGAAATCAACTTCACCGCGCTTTTGAAATATAGAATAGTTCTGATTCTTAGAAAAGTTCTGCTCCGGCCTCTTTCTTCAGGCGATGACTGCGGATAAGCGATGCGATAACCGCAACAACCATAGAGCCGAGAATGACGAAGAACGAGAGGTAATGGTGTTGTTCCATAAACTCGCTGAAGAAGGGTATATCGGCAATA
>Ga0209398_1001057_pt1 | contig 15107 bp, 14 predicted proteins | sample AshMeaBigSpring_FD_184125 | JGI IMG/M metagenome (GOLD analysis project Ga0209398, IMG submission 184125) | Groundwater microbial communities from Big Spring, Nevada to study Microbial Dark Matter (Phase II) - Ash Meadows Big Spring (SPAdes)... | ecosystem: Environmental > Aquatic > Deep... | reverse complement strand
CATCGTCGATCCGGCTGCGCGCATGCACGATTATCCGCACCAGCTCAGCGGCGGGATGCAGCAGCGTGCGATGATTGCCATGGCGCTCAGCTGCCGGCCGAAGCTTCTGATCGCCGATGAGCCGACAACCGCTCTGGACGTGACGATTCAGGCGCAAATTCTTGCGGAGCTGCGAAGGCTCCGGTCCGAGTTCGGGATGTCGCTCATCCTCATCACGCACAATTTCGGCATCATCCGCGGGCTCTGCGACCGCGTGGCGGTCATGTTCCGTGGGGAGATCGTGGAATACGGCGACACCGAGGGCGTTCTAAAAAACCCGCGTCACCCTTACACGAAGGCGCTGATCGCGTGCGTGCCCAAGCTCGGGGCGCGGCAGGAACGCCTTCGCACGATCGACTACGATTGGCAGGCTTCCGCATGAGACCAAAGGTCCGCCACGTCGCGGTCTTTAGAAACGGGAAATCGATCGGTGATTTCCCTCCGGAGCAGCTTCATTCGCTTTATGAGACCGGCCGGCTCCTGGCCACGGATGAATGCGCGGACCCCCTCACCGGAGAGCGCATGATCCTTCCAACCTTCCTCGGAGGCGTTGAAATCCACAAATATTCGGCTGCCAAGCCGATCACGCAGGAGGAGGTCGATGAGATCCCGGAGGAGCGTCCGGCCTTTGAGGCGGGGACGCTCGTGGCGCTCTCCGGGTGGATCGCATTTCTCCTGGCGCTTGCCGCAGGGGCCGGAATCCTGTTTTTGATGAGTGGAAAGGACGCCGAGATCCATACGCTCAAGCAACAGATCGCATCCCGCGATGCAGCGCTTGCTGATAAGGAAAAGGACTATCAGAAGCTGTCATTCGCCGGACGCGAGATTGCGGAGAAGGACGTTGTGCGCGGACGGGTCATCATCCGCTCGGAAAATGGCCTCCGCACGCCGCAGCCGAAAATCAAGGTCTGCCTCTACACGCGCGCGGCGATCGACGACCACCTCGCGGCACGGTTTCAGGAGCGAAGCGCTTCCCCGCCCGCCACGGAGACGCATGTTCAGCAGGCGGCCTTCTTTGTCCGCGGGCTGCCGATGCCGATGGCGGTGACGACGACCGACTCGAGCGGACGCTACGAGTTCCAGATTCCCACGCCGGGGGAATATGTGATCTACACCAGCATGAGCGGACCATCCCCCGAGGGGATCGCTGCAAGGGTTTGGATGCTCGCATTTGATTCGCGCGACCCGCTCAACACAGCGATCGACATTTCTGAGGCCAACGCGATCCGTCTTTTTCTCCCGGGAATGGTGCCCCTTCTGGCTCGCTGAGCTGCCTGTTCCGGGTTGCTCAGGTTCCCCTTGTGTTGCCGAACAGGCGGATGTGGAGCCGGTCGCAGTAGCGGAATCCGCGCTCCCGGCAGACTGCGAGCACGTCGGCCTGCCGGTCCCGCATGGCGGCCTCGCTCGTGCCCTCGGGCATGAGAAGGATTTTCCATGGCGGGACGGCAATGCCGATTGAGGCAATCAGGCTGTCGATCGCGGGAACGTCTCCGGCCGAGGAGATGACAAACTTGAGCTGGCACGAGTAATTCTCCATCCAGGCGCGAAGGATTTCCGGCTGCAGGCGAAGGCGCTCGTGGCGCTCGATCCATTCCGTCTCGATCGTTCCCGGCAGTGGGGTGGAATTCGCAAGCTTCGGGCTGATCGACGCCAGATCGCATGGGATGCCGTCGGGCGCGATCGTGCCTGCGGTCTCGATCGTGATATGCCATCCGGCGACATGGAGGCCGGCAGCAAGCTCGCGGACGTTTCGCGCAACCATCGGTTCGCCCCCGGTGAGCACGCAATGACGGGCGGGGAATTTTTGCACTTCCTCAAGGACGCTCGCAACGCTCATCTCATGGCCCGTGGGGGTCCAGGAGGCATACGGGGTGTCGCACCAGGCGCAGCGAAGGTTGCAGCCCGACGTCCGCACAAAAACCGATGGCACGCCGGTCAGTTCGCCTTCGCCCTGGATCGAATAAAAAATTTCCGAGATGCGCACGGGATCAGGCGTTCGGGCGCTGGGGAAGCGGTCCGGTGGCGAGATATACGGTCGGATCCGGCACGCCGGAGAGAAGGAACGCCTCACGCCGCTCGACGCATGTGCCACATTCTCCACAGTGGATCTCGCCGCCGGCGTAGCACGACCATGTCCGGGAAAAATCGACCCCGAGCACAAGGCCTCGCGTGGCGATTTCGGCCTTCGTCATCCGGATGAACGGCCGGAGAAGTTCGATCTCCGCATAAGTCCCGCTGCGGAGCGCGTCGCCCATCGCCCGCATAAACTCTTCGCGGCAGTCCGGGTAGATCGCATGATCGCCGGCATGTGCCGCGATGACGAGCCCGTGCGCGCCTTTGCTCTCGGCAAAGCCTGCGGCGATGGCGAGCAGGATTCCGTTGCGGAATGGCACCACGGTTTTCTTCATTGTCTCCTCTTCGTAGTGGCCCTTCGGGATCTCTCCTCCTCCGGTCAGGAGGTCGGAGGAGAAGTGCTCGGCGATAAATGCGAGAGGGATCACGACATGAGGGATTCCCAAGGCGGAAGCTTGCCAGCGGGCGAACGGGATCTCCCGGTCGTTGTGCTTCGAACCGTAATGGAAGCTGAGCGCCGCGATCACATCGTGTTCCGTGCGCGACTCGTGCAGTGCCACGACAGAATCCATGCCGCCGCTCAGAAGCACAACGGCCCTCATGTCAAAACTCCCCGGTATCCGGATGCGTGGCATCCACCGAGACGCTCACCCCCCCCCGCGGCGAGAATTCCCCGTGCACCTCCATCCGGCGCGGCTGACAGGCCGCAACCAGATCGTCGAGGATCCGGTTCACGATCTCCTCGTTGAAGCACCGGGTGTGCCGGAAGGATGCGAGATAAAATTTCAACGACTTTGTCTCGATGCAGAGCTGGTCGGGCACATACCGGATGTGGATCGAGGCGAAATCCGGCTGGCTTGTCACCGGGCACATCGAGGTGAATTCTGGACAATCAAATGTTACCCAGTAGTTCCGTTTCGGATTCCTGTTGGGAAATGTTTCGAGCGTCTTGGAGCTGGGCGTGTTCGGGTAGGTCGATTCCGAGCTTCCGAGGAGGCGGAAGTGAGGCTTCGCCGGGGACGTTTTTTTGGATGCCATGATGCTCCAGCTTGCCAGATTCTACCTTCCAGGGAATCAGTTTTTGAAAATTCGTGCTGCCAAGCCTGGCATGGTTGGCTACGGTGCTGCGATGACAACGGACCAAACGCACGGACATGAAATTCTGGACATGGTCGCGGCCCATCCCGAGGGGATCGCTCTGGAAGACCTGGGCCGCCTGGCCGGGGAGAAGTTCGGTGCGGCCGCGAGGTATTGCACCTGTTCGGCGGAGGGCATGGATTTTCCGGCTCTGATCGCCTTTCTCGTCGGCCACGACAAGGTTCGCATTCAGAGCGGGATCGTCTACCCAGGGGGCTCCCCGGCGTGCGATCATGAGCATTAGCCGCTTGTCTGCGTTGCCTTTCTGAGCCCGGTGACGGAATGTATGGCGGCCGAGCGAAAATCCGCAGGCCCGGTGACGCTTTACGATCTCCAGTTTTCGGAGCTTGCGACCGCGCATGGCGGACTCCGCCCCGCCCATGTACGGTTGCTCTGGAAGGCGCTTTACCGGGAGCTTGAGAAATCCCCGGCTGAACGGAAGGATTTCCCGTCCGCACTTCGGGAATGGCTTGCCGGGTTTCCCGCGCCGCACATTCCGCTGGCCGGTCCGGCCGGCGACGGAGTTCTGAGCGCCGACGGGCTTGCGGACCGTTTCCTCCTCCGCCTCAGCGACGGATTGGCCATCGAGACCGTGCTTATGAAGTTTGCGGGCCGCTTCACCGCATGCCTGAGCACGCAGGCCGGGTGTGCGATGGGCTGCGTCTTCTGCGCCACCGGCCAGCAGGGATTCACCCGTCACCTCAGCGCAGGCGAGATTGTCGCGCAAGCCATCCACTGCCAGCGGATTCTGGCTGCCCGCGAGGGGGCGAAGCTGCGCAACCTCGTGCTCATGGGTATGGGGGAACCTCTGCACAACTACGACCAGACGATGGCTGCGCTCGAAGTCCTCAGCGACACCAGCGGTCTCAATATCGGCTCCTCACGGATTACCGTCAGCACCGTGGGCGTCGTGCCCGGAATCGTGAGGTGGACGCGAGAGAGCAGGCCATACAACCTTGCTGTGAGCCTGCATTCGGCCGATGCGGAAGAACGCGCCTCGCTCCTTCCGGCGGCGCGGCGTTGGCCGCTCGATGAGCTTATGGCTGCCTGCCGTGACTTCTGCTCCTCCCTACGGCGGCACATCTTTTTTGAGTGGACTCTCATCCGCGGTGTCAACGATTCGCTGGCGCATGCCGGGCAGCTCGCCGGGCTTTTGAAGGGAATGCCCGCTCACGTCAACCTGATCCCGCTCAACCCGACCGGCGGATACGCGGGGCTGGCTGCCGGAATTTCGTCAGCAAGATCATTCCAGTCTGTGCTGAAAGCCTCGGGGATCCCGAGCACTGTCCGGCAGCGCCGGGGGATCGACGTCGAGGCCGGTTGCGGGCAACTGCGCGCGACTGCTGATGCGAAGGGATCGTAGAATCAGCTTTTTGTTCAGCGCGTAAACGAACTATCATCCCGCCTGATCTCTTTCCCCTGCCATGACCCCCCGAGAGCGCATTCTTTCCACCATCCTCCGTCAACCCGTCGATCGTCCGCCGGTCGATCTGTGGCTGACGCCTGAGATCCTTGACGACCTCAGGCGGCATACCGGCGAACGGGATGAGCTGGCTGTCTTTCAGGCGCTCGGCCTCGATAAAATTGTCTGGGTCTTTCCCGGCTATGGTGGCGCGGGTCGTTTCGACCCGAACGAAGGGGAGGGGAAGACGATGTGGGGAGTCCCAACCCGGATGATCCGGGCCGGCAAGGCGACCTACCAGGAGTTCGGTGCTCCGCCACTCGGCGGTATGGACGATCCGGCGCAACTCGCTGGCTACCCCGACTGGCCCGACCCCGAACGCTTCGATTATGAGGCCGCTGCCTCCTGGGCTGCACGCGTCCGCGACTGCGGGTTCGCCACAATCGGTCCCTGGGTTTCCCACTTTGAAATTTACTGCCAGATGCGCGGGCTCGAATACGCGCTCATGGATGTGATCGCCGAGCCTGACTTTCTTGTGGCCGCCCTCGACCGCATCGATGCCATTCAGACCTCGATGCTCGAGCGCTTTCTGAGCCGCATGGGGGATCTTATCGACATCGTTTTCATCAGCGACGACATGGCAACGCAGCAGAGCCTTCTGGTCTCGCCCGATGCGTGGAATACGTTCTTCCGCGAACGGCTGCGGCGCTGGTGCGACCTTGTCCACTCCCACGGCAAGAAGGTTCTCTTCCATACCGACGGTGCCGCACGGCCGCTTGTGCCCGGGTTGATCGAATGCGGGGTCGATATTCTCAACCCAATCCAGCATATCTGCCCCGGGATGGATTGTGGGTCCCTTGCCCGCGACTTTGGCTCCAGCGTGGCCTTCCACGGCGGCGTGGACAACCAGGGGGTGCTTCCTTTCGGGACTCCGGAAGATGTCCGCAGGGAGACCCTTTCCTGCCTCGACACGCTTGGATGTCACGGCGCCTATATCTGCTGCTCCTGCCACAATGTGCAGGCAGGCACCCCGGTTGAAAATATTCTGGCCATGATCGAGACCGTCCGAAGCCGCGGGCGCTGAGAGCTGTTTGCCGGGGTAATCCCGGAAGCGGACGGTGATTGGTGATTACGCCTGGCTGTTGTCCGGTGACGGTCCGGCGGCTTTGACAATTTTGCGTGCGGCGGCAACGAAGAGGTTGCAGGCCTCGGTGCAGAGGAGGGGGATGCTGCCTGGCAGATCTTCTGCCGGATTCTCCGGGTCTGCGGCTGTGACGGTCCAGAGGATCCGGCGTAGGCATCCGGCCTGACAAAACGAGTCCTTCAGTTCGGCAGCCTGGGGGTCGGTGAGCTTTGCGGTCACGCGATACATTCCAGTCTGCCTTCCAAGGGTGGCGCGGAGCGGGGTGGGGACAAGCTCCCCTCGGAGCCTGGCGCGCCAGTTGCCGACGGCCGCCGGATACAGAAAGTCGAGCGCAAGCCGGAGGTCGGATGGCGACTGGACATCAAGCCTCCATCCATGCCGCAGATTGGGTGCGGATTTAAGCGGACGGTAATTTCCCGCATCATCGTAAAGCGCGATGGCTGTCGCATCATCCGGACGGCCGAATACCTCGAGATCACATCGTCCGACATCGTCTGCATGGCAGAGAGAAAACCCGCCGCTACAACCCGAGATGACCACCTGCCCGATCCGGTGCCGGCTTTCCGCCAGTGCGGATTCCAGCAAGCCGTCAAGTGTCTCGGTGTTCAGCATTGATCAGCTTCCGCCGACGGCGGAGAAATGCAACCGGGGAATGTCCTCCCGATCAGCGGCGGCGCTTCACACGGACGAGTGCGATCGACTTCTGAAGCGAAGCGCGGACGGTGGCGTATTCCTCGTCATTAAGCTTGTTGTCGCGGAGGGCGGCCTCTGCGCGGGCAATCGCCTCCTCGGCGGCGGTGTCGTCGATGTCGCTCTCGGCAACTGCCATGTCGGTGAGCACCGCGACCTTGTTGTCGCTGACCTCAACAAAGCCCGAACCGACAGCCATCCGCAGCTCCTTGCCGTCCTTGAGAACCCGGAGTTCTCCCGGCTGGAGCATCGTCATGAGTGCGACGTGGTCGGTGAGAATTCCAAGCTCACCCTCCGATCCGGGAACGACCACCGATTCCACATCATCGGAGTAGATCTTCTTCTCGGGGGTGACAATTTCGAGCCGGAGCATGCGACGGGGATTAGGCCTCCTTGACCATGTCGATGCCGCCCTTCATGTAGAAATTGCCCTCGGCCACATCGTCGAGCTTGCCGTCGAGGATTTCTTTGAAGCCGCGGATCGTCTCGGCGATCGTGACGTATTGTCCCTTCGTGCCGGTGAAGATTTCGGCCACGTGGAACGGCTGCGAAAGGAAGCGCTGAATCTTGCGCGCCCGGTAGACGGTGAGCTTGTCGTCGGGCGACAGCTCGTCCATTCCCAGAATCGCAATGATGTCCTGAAGATCCTTGTAGCGTTGGAGGACCGTTTGGACGCCACGCGCGACTGCGTAGTGCTCTTCACCGACGATGTCGGGAGCGAGCGCCTTGGATGTCGAGGCAAGGGGATCGACCGCAGGGTAGATTCCCAGCTCGGCAATCGAGCGCTCGAGTACGATCGTCGAGTCGAGGTGGGCAAATGTGTTTGCTGGTGCCGGGTCGGTAAGATCGTCCGCCGGAACGTAAACCGCCTGAAACGAGGTAATCGACCCCTTGGTCGTCGACGTGATGCGTTCCTGCAGCTCGCCCATCTCGGCCGCCAGCGTCGGCTGGTAGCCGACGGCGCTCGGAGTGCGCCCGAGCAGCGCCGAAACTTCCGAGCCGGCCTGCGAAAACCGGAAGATGTTGTCGATGAAGAGAAGGACATCCTGGTTCTTTTCGTCGCGGAAATACTCCGCCATCGAGAGCGCACTCAGCGCGACGCGGAGGCGGGCTCCGGGCGGCTCGTTCATCTGGCCGTAAACAAGCGCGACCTTGGATTTCGAGAGGTCGTCTTGGACGATGACACCCGACTCGCTCATTTCCGCATAGAGGTCATTGCCCTCACGGGTCCGCTCGCCCACACCGGCGAAGACCGAGTAGCCACCATGGCCCTTGGCGATGTTGTTGATGAGCTCCATGATGACGACGGTCTTGCCGACACCGGCGCCGCCGAAGGCGCCGACTTTGCCGCCTTTGGTGAACGGGCAGATCAGATCGATGACCTTGATGCCGGTCTCCAGGATCTGCGCCTTCGTATCCTGCTCGGTGAGCGGGGGAGCATGGCGGTGGATCGGATATTTTTTCTCGAACTGGACTGGTCCGCGCTCGTCGGTCGGGTCGCCGGTCACGTTGAAAATCCGGCCCAGAACACCTTCGCCGACCGGCACGGAGATCGGTGCCCCTGTGGCCGTGACCAACATCCCGCGCTGCAGGCCCTCAGTCGAACTCATCGCGATCGAGCGCACCCAGTTCTCACCAAGATGCTGCTGGACCTCCAGTGTCAGACGGTTCGTCTGACCGCCCGCCTCGAACGTGATCTCAAGCGCGTCGTAGATTTTTGGCAGCGCGCCGTCTGCCGGATTGAACTCGACATCCACAACGGCGCCGATGACTTGAACGATTTTTCCTTTTGGACTCATGAAAATGGTAAAGCGGGTTTGGACAAGGGAGCCCAGACCAATAGCTTTCAGGGCCCTGCCAGACAACCAGTTTTTCCAGAAATTTTTCCATCGCGAGGGGGGATCCCCCCCTTGAGGTGCAAACCAATGCTCGCCCCGGCCGGCCGGGTCGCCTAAATGAATGGTCGTTGATGCGCCTGCTTTTGCGATGAATTCTCAGATTGCTTTTCCTATCGGGTGGAGATCCGGGCTTGGAATGGCCGCGGCAATCATCGTCGTTATCGTGGTCTATTTTGGCATCCGCCTGCCGGAGATCGAAAAGCGCCCGGTCCATACCGATGAGGCGGTGAATGGCTACACGATCGGCAAACTTCTTGAGGGGGCCCCCTTCCGCTACGACCCGAAAGACTACCACGGGCCTTCGTTCATCGCCTTGGGGATGCTGGTGGCCCGCGCTGCCGGTGCCCGCGACCTTGCCGGGATGGACGCGCGGATCCTCAGGTGGAGCGCTGTCGCATCCGGTTTGCTGGCCCTGGCGTTTGTTCCGCTTCTCGCAAGGGTCCTCGGCCCGACGGCGGCTTTCGGGTTCGCCCTCATTCTTTGTGTCGATCCGCTCAGTGTCTACTTCGGGCGCTATGCGATTCATGAGACGCTTTTTGTTTCGGCCAATCTGGGTTTTTTGGCCTGCGGCCTGTTGGCGGCTCAGACTCCGGCAGCCGGCTCGGCGCTCGCCGCGGGGGGGTGCGCAGGGCTGATGCTGGCAACGAAAGAAACCGCAGTGATTCCGTTTGCCGCAGCGGCTGCAGCTGCACTGGTGTGTCTGCCGGTCCGGCGTTTGGTGAATCGATGGATTGCCGGCGCATTTTTTGGTGCGGCGGCTTTTGTCATTGTGCTGGCCTTCACATGGGGACTGCAGTCCGCGGGGGGACTCGTGGATCTGGCGTTGGCGTATCCGGGTTATTTTGTGAGGGCCGGAGGGGCGGGGCATGAAAAGCCATTCTATTACTACGCGAACGTGCTTTTTGCGGGTAAGTCGGGTCTGCTGCTTTTCGCGCTGGCGGTGGCCGCCGGGGTACGTGCCTGGCGGGGAGGCGGGTCCGCTTCGGCGCGCTTCTTGTCCGTCTACGCCGTCCTTGTGGCGGCGGCCTATTCTCTGATCCCCTACAAGACGCCGTGGCTCGCCATGGGAATCTGGCTTCCCTGCGCGCTCCTTGCGGCTATCGCTGTCGCCGACTGGTGGAGGTTCCAGCCTGCAGGGGCTATTCTCTGCGGCGTCGTGCTGCTGGGATTCCTGGCGGCCGACACCGTGAAATTGGTATTCAAGGATCCGATCGGCGAGCGAAATCCCTACGCCTACTCGCATACTCTGCGCGACATCGAACGACTTCCGCAGGCGATCAGCCGGCTGTCCGCCTCGCTTGGGCGTTCTCCCCGTGTCGCCGTGGTGGCTGATGATGCCTGGCCACTCCCGTGGTATTTGCGCAGCCAGCCGATGGTTGGTTACTGGCGGCCGGGTGATCCCGTGCCGGAATCCGATTTTGTGATCCTTGATGTCGCCGAGGCCCGGCGGCTCGAACCTCGGATGGCTGGCTGGAGGCCGCGGATCTTCGGCCAGCGTCCGGAGGTGGTTCTCATTCTGTATACCGCGCCAAACCTGGAGCCTGATCCATGAGCGATATCTCCGTTTTTTCGCACCATGCGATGACCACCAACTGGGAGGTTCGCATCGCCGGGGAAGACCCCGGCTATGCCGAGCAGGCCGCCGCCGCAGCCTTCCAGTGGGCCGACCGCATCGAGGCCCTGCTGAGCCGCTTCCGGGAGGAGAGCGAGTTCTCCGCCATTTCGCGCCTGGCACCCGGCGGGAAGCTCAAGCTCTCCGAGCCGGTGTTTTCCTGCCTCGCGCTCGCCCGCGAATGCGAGGACCTGACCGGTGGTGCTTTTTCGCTGGGCGCGACCGCCATCCGGCAGGGCCTACCGCCCCCTGCCTGGAGCCTCGACCACTCGGCACACGAGATTACCGTGGGGGCGGCCAACTGCCTTCTCGATGCCGGAGCGATCGGCAAGGGCTTCGCGCTCGACCGGATGGCTGAAGAGCTTGCCGACTGGGAGGTTGCGTCGTTTCTGCTGGTCAGCGGTGGCAGCAGCGTCCTTGCCGGTGATCCACCCCCCGGCGCACCGGGATGGAAGGCTGGCATCGGCGACGGGCCGCACCGCAGGGAATTTTTTCTTTGTCGCGCCGGATTTGGCGCCTCGGGATTCGCGGTCAAAGGCGACCACATCACCGATCCTCGCACAGGCAACCCAGCCACGTTCCATGTCCGCACCTGGGCTCTCGCCCGCTCGGCGGCCCAAGCCGACGCCCTTTCCACCGCATGGATGTGCCTGCCCTCCTCTCAAATTCAAGACATTTGCGGCTCCGACTCCCTCCGCGGGGCTGCCCTCCTTTCAGATGAAGGCAAACTCATCCTCTTCGGCGCCATGAAGAACCTGCCCCATGCGCAGAACTGTTAGACGCCCCAACCAGATGCCCCAGTTTGCCAATTCTTTCTGTGATCGCACAAAGAATTGGCACGTTTTGATGGGAAATTGAACTTGCGCGTCATATCAGAGAGCCCCAAAAGCATCTGCAAATGTGGACTTCCGGCAAAGGTCAGTAAGATCAACTAAAATGCGCAACCCCATGTTCCTCCGCCCCATCTGCTCAGCTCTTGTAATGCTCACCGTCTCTCCCGCCTGCGCAGCGGATGTGCCTGCTGCCTCTGCGCCGGCCGACTATCCGGTCCGGCCGGTTCCCTTCACCGACGTCGCGCTGACCGGCGGCCTCCTGCACGAGCGGCAGGAGATCAACCGAACGGTCACGATTCCGTTCGCCCTAGAACAGTGCGAATCGCAGAAGCGGATGGGCAATTTTGATCTGGCCGCGGAGACGATGCGGCGTCGTGCGGCGGGCGAGAAGTCGTTCCAGACGAAGCCGCCGACGATCTATCCCTTTGATGACACCGATCCCTACAAGGCGATCGAGGCGGCGTCGTTCAGCCTTGGCAACAATCCCGATCCTGCGGTTGCTGCAAAGCTGGAGGGCCTGATCAAGCGGATTGCGGCCGCGCAGGAGCCGGACGGCTACCTCTATACCTTCCGCACGATGCACCCGGACTCGCCCGGGCACGCGTGGGTTGGGACGGAGCGTTGGGTGAAGGATCCGCACATGAGCCACGAGTTGTACAACCTTGGGCATCTTTTCGAGGCCGGCGTGGCCCACAACGAGGCGACCGGATCGCGTTCTCTGCTCGACGTCTGCCTGAAGGCGGCGCAACTCCTGCAAACGGATTTCGGCGACGGGAGCCCGCGCATCGCGCCGGGCCACGAGGTTGTCGAGATGGGGCTGGTCAAGCTCTACCGCCGCACCGGCGACTGGCGATGGCTCGACCTTGCGCGGTTTTTTATCGAGTGCCGCGGGCGGGGAGGCAACACCTACAGCCAGGACCACAAGCCGGTCATCGAGCAGGACGAGGCGGTCGGACACGCCGTCCGGGCGAACTACCTCTACAGCGGCATGGCCGATGTCGCCGCTCTCACCGGCGATGCCGGATATACTGCGGCGATCACAAAAATCTGGGACAACGTGGTCTCGAAAAAGCTGCACCTGACAGGCGGCTGCGGGGCGCTTGCGGCTGGTGAGGCCTACGGCGGGAACTACGAGCTGCCGCACCGCTGCTACAACGAGACCTGCGCGGCCATCGGGTTCCTCTACTGGACGCACCGGATGTTCCTCATGACCGGAGACGCCAAATTCATGGATGTCTTCGAGCGCACGCTTTACAACGGGTTTCTGAGCGGCGTCTCGCTGTCCGGGGACCGGTTCTTTTACCCGAACACTCTGGAATACGATGGCAAGTCGGCGAATAACCACGGGGTTGCCGGCCGCGCGCCATGGTTCGGTTGCGCATGCTGCCCGCCGAATGCCGCACGCCTGCTGGCCTCGCTCGGCGGCTATGTGGCCGCAACGCGCGGCGACACGCTGTTTGTGACGCTCTATGCCTCGGGAAACTTCCGCGCCAGCGTCGCGGGGCGCCCGGTGAAGATCTCGCAGGAGACCCGGTATCCGACCGATGGCAAAATTCAGATCACGGTCAGTCCGGAAGCGCCCGCAGACTTTGAACTCGCCCTGCGCCTGCCCGGCTGGGCGCTCGGCCGTCCGCTGCCAAGCGATCTTTACGCTTATGAGGATGCTTCACCGGCCGCCTGGTCGCTGAAGCTCAATGGCGAGGCGATCCATCCCGGGATCCGGGATGGTTTTCTTGTGATCCGGCGCAAGTGGAAAGCCGGCGACCGGCTCGAGCTCGACCTCCCGATGCCCGTTCGCCGGGTAACCGGCAACCCGAAGATCGCCGCCACCAAAGGCCAGGTCGCCCTTGAGCGGGGGCCGGTTGTCTACTGCTTCGAAGGCACCGACAACGGCCCGGAACTAATGACTCTGGTTCTGCCGGACACCGCGAACATAAAGGTTGTCGAACGTCCCGACCTCCTCGGCGGGGTGGCCGTTCTGGAGATCGCCGGCGCGCAATCCGCGCGGCGCGAGGACGACGGCAAGATCGCGGTGAAGCCGGTCAGCCTCACCGCCATCCCCTACGCGACATGGAACAACCGGGGGCTCGCTCCGATGGCGGTTTGGCTCCCCAGAGATAAGGCGGACGCCCGCGTCGGCGAGGGGCCAACGGTTTCCTCCGCCGGAAAAATGAGCGCCTCGTTCGCGCGCAATGGTATGGAGCCAGCCCGTGCCAACGACCGCCAGATGCCGCGCAATCCCACCGACGGCTTTGCGCAGAACTTCGACTTCTGGCCCCACAAGGGCGGCACTGAGTGGCTCGCCTGCGAGTTTGCCGCCCCGGCGACCGTGAGTTCGGTGGCCGTCTCCTGGTTTGACGACACCGGGACCGGAGGCTGCCGCCTGCCCAAGGCCTGGCGCTTGTATTTCCGCGACGACAAGGGGGCTTGGCAGCCGGTTGCCGGCATCTCCGACTATCCGGTCCGGGTGAAGGTCCCGGTGACAGTCACATTTCCGCCAGTCCGCACCACGGCCATGAAGCTTGAAATCGACCAGCCCGACGGCTTTTGCACCGGCCTCTACGAATGGGAAATTCACGGCGTCGATTCCAAAGCGCCGTCAGTGCTTCCATCTGGCTCGCCCGGACCGGCGCGCTGATGCACCCGCCTTCATTCTTGGAATGTTCGCAGGGCAGCCAATGGGTATGGCATTAATAAATTACTGGAAATCTGAAGAATAATTCCTTCTCACCGCCGCGGGTGTCGCCGGATCGATCGCGGGCGGCTATGCTCTCACGAGCCGGAGTCTGGATTTTCTGAGGGAAAAAACGTTGAGCCCCGCGCGCTTCGCGATCACACTGCACCCATCATGGTTATTGCTCCCAAGATTCGTGGATTTATTTGTACAACTGCTCACCCCGATGGCTGTGCCCGACACGTGGCCGAGCAGATCGGAGTGGTGAAGAGCCGCGGGCCGGTGGCCGGCGGGCCGAAAAAGGTTCTCGTGATCGGGTCCTCGACCGGATACGGGCTCGCTTCGCGGATCGCTGCCGCGTTCGGCTCCGGCGCTGCAACGATTGGCGTGTTTTTTGAGCGGGGCAGCGAGGCCGGACGCACGGCGACGGCGGGCTGGTATAACTCGGCCGCCTTCGAGCGCGAGGCAGCAGCTGCGGGTCTCTATTCGCGCTCATTCAATGGCGATGCCTACTCGGATGCGATGAAGACCGAGGTCATCGAGGCGATCAAGGCCGACCTCGGGCAGGTCGACTGCGTGATTTACAGCCTCGCATCGCCGCGCCGCACGCACCCGAAGACGGGCGAGGTTTTCAAATCCGTCCTCAAGCCGGTTGGCGAGAGCTATACGAATAAAAACCTCAACACCGGCAACGGTGTCGTGAACGAGATCACGATCGAGCCGGCGACCGATGACGAGATCGCGCAGACAGTTGCCGTCATGGGCGGGGAAGATTGGGAGATGTGGATCGACGCGCTGCTGGATGCCGGCGTTCTGGCCAACGGAGTTCAGACAGTCGCCTACTCCTACATTGGACCGGCCCTCACCTGGCCGATCTACAAGAACGGCACGATCGGCTTTGCCAAGCAGGACCTCGAACGAGCGCAAAAGGCTCTCGACGGGCGCCTGGCAGCCATTGATGGCAAGGCTTGGGTATCGGTAAACAAGGCGCTTGTGACGCAGGCCAGCTCGGCGATTCCGGTCGTTCCGCTTTACATTTCGCTCCTCTACAAGATCATGAAGGCAGCTGGATCCCACGAGGAATGCATCGAGCAGGCGGACCGGCTTTTCCGCGACCGCCTCTACAGCGGAAACCCGAAGCCCGACGAGGCCGGACGGATCCGGCTCGACGACTGGGAGATGGCGGATGCTGTCCAGGAGATCGTCAGCAAACGATGGGCCGAAGTCACCACTGAAAATTTCGGTGAACTCGGCGATTTTTCCGGTTACCAGTCGGCATTCCTCAAGCTTTTCGGTTTTGGTTTGCCGGGGGTCGACTACGCGGCCGAGACCGATCCGGAGGTCGGCGTGCCTTCGCTCTCCTGAGGCTTCCGCTCAGCGGATCCGGTATTCGCCGTCCCCGACGCTGAGCACCTGGATCCGGACCGGCGTGAGTCCGGCGTGAAAGAACCCGAGGTCCTTGGCGACCGGCGTGCTGACGTCCAGAATACGGTCGCCGACAAATGGCCCGCGGTCGCTGACCCGAACAACGGTCGAGCGGCCGTTCCGGAGGTTGGTGACACGGATTTTGCACGGCAGCGGGAGGGTCTTGTGTGCGGCGCAGCG
>Ga0209398_1001055_pt1 | contig 15122 bp, 11 predicted proteins | sample AshMeaBigSpring_FD_184125 | JGI IMG/M metagenome (GOLD analysis project Ga0209398, IMG submission 184125) | Groundwater microbial communities from Big Spring, Nevada to study Microbial Dark Matter (Phase II) - Ash Meadows Big Spring (SPAdes)... | ecosystem: Environmental > Aquatic > Deep... | reverse complement strand
ATTAAAACAGTTGTAGTTTTTACACTTTTACAATTTGCTGATTTACGATGGCAAAAATGGTATCTGTAGATATGCGTTTTAAAGGCATTGTACCTGTAAATCTGCTAAATGCTGGTAATATTGCATAGTGTAAACCAAACCAAAAACAAGGAAACTGCAATCTTTGTCTACTCATTCCTTTTATAACAATACCAGGATGAATATGACCACTAAACACATAAGGAACTTTTGTTAAAGTGTGAGAAATGGGTGTATCCATATCATGTACAAAAGCAAAATGATTCATTAGTAAATATTGTTCATGTACACAAATGTTTGCATCTACATACCATTGAGGTTTTAAAATATCATGGTTGCCTTTAATTAAATCAATTGTAACGTTTTCAATATCATTTCTCCATTTTAAAAACAGGTTTAATTCTTTATTGGCAACGCTATGAAACATATCTCCAACAACGATTAATCGCTTTGCTTTAAAATAAAAAATGCTATCAAACAAGCGTTGCAAATCTTCTTTGTAAATAGCAGCAGGAACAGCAATACCACTTTTTCTAAAATGTCCTGTTTTCCCAAAATGTAAATCACTTACAATTAATGCGTTTTGGTTTTCCCAAAAAATGGTTCTATCAGCAGAAAGCCACAGTAGTTCTTCATCAATTATATGTTCAATCAAATTATTCATACTGCTAATAACGTTTATTCTGTAATAATTTGAAAAAAATGACTACTAATAGTTTTATAGTTAATTATCTTTATCTCATTAACCAAAAAAACAATTTTTATGAGTGAATTTGAAAATGCTTTTTTAGAAGAAGAAAAAAAGCTACCAAAAGGTTTAAACATACTTACTATTTTAACTTTTATTGGAAGTGGTTTGGGTTTATTAGGTGCTCTTTGGCAATTTTCTAGTGGAAAGAAAAATATCGAAGCAATGGAAAAGTTTTTATCTGATCCAACGTACGATTCAATGCCAGATTTTGTAAAGAAAATGAATAACCCAGAAGCATTGGCTCAATTACAAAAAATGGAGGCCAATAAATTGCCACTGTTGGTTTTAGGATTGGTAGGTGCTGGTTTATGTATTTGGGGTGCTATAGAAATGCGTAAACGCAAAATGAGTGGTTATTTTTCTTATGTTATTGGTAGTTTTTTACCATTGATTGGCTACATCGTTTTTCTAGGAACAGAGTATGCTTCGTCGAGTAATTTTTTAATTGGAATAGGATTTACCGTGTTGTTTGTGTTGTTGTATACGTTTCAGCGTAAGCATTTAATCAATAAGTAATTGCTTAAATTATTTTAGTATTAGGTTGGTAAACAATCAAAAGTTGCCAACCTTTTTTTATGCCATAAATACCTGTAGTTTCGCAGCAAATTTATATGCATGAGTACTACATTAACACAAGGAAAAATTCATACAGCAAAAGGTGTTTTAACCTTTGAATTGTACGACGATGCAACACCAATAGCTGTTGCAAATTTTAAAAAACTAGTAAGTGAAGGATTTTATAATGGATTAACATTTCACCGTGTAATTCCAAACTTTATGATTCAAGGTGGTTGTCCTGATGGAACAGGTGCTGGTGGGCCAGGCTATACCATTAATTGCGAAACCAAAGCACCAAAGCAATTTCATGATAGAGGTGTAATGTCTATGGCTCATAGAGGCCCAAATACAGGTGGCTCTCAATTCTTTATTTGTCATGCAAGAACCAATACACAACATTTAGATGGTGTACATACTTGTTTTGGAAAAGTTATTGATGGTGTAGAAATAGTTGACTTGATTAGAGGTGGAGATGTAATGGAAAAAGTAGAGTTGATATAAAACTTATTAATTGATTTTTAACAGCATATGTTGATGTTTATGTTGCATTGGCATATGCTGTTTTAATTTATAATAAAGCCCTAATACTTGCTCTACCAACATGAATGGTTTTGGTTTCTGTTGCTTTTCTACCTTCATAACTAAAATTAATTTCTAAATTATTAATCAGTCGTTTCGTAAACTCAATATTCCATAAATAATTTATACCCGGTAACAAACCTTCTAGCATTATATAGCTTGTTGTGGTATTCGTTAATCCAGAGTATGTAATATTTGTGTTAGTAAATTTTGCATTGATACTGCTGTTTTGCAAAGCATTGTATCTTGTTTCTAACAAAAGCGATTTTTGGGTAGATTTTTCACCACCATTTACTACACTATTTTGTTTTGTTCCATAGTTATAGCCTACTTGCATTCTAAATACAGTACCTACTATATAGCTAATTTTAGGCTCAGTTAAAATCGTTTTTATAGCATAATTTCTATTGGCAAAAGAAGGAGTTTCTAAAGCTTGGTTGCCCATTTTTTGAGCTATTTCTACCGTAAATCTTTGTTGAATATTCCATCTACTTTTTATGCTCCATTCATTAACGGTTCTACTTTCAAAACCATAGGTTAAAAGGCTTTTATTAAAGTTGCTAATGCGGTTAATATCAATTCCCCAAACACTGCTAAATCTATTAAAACTAAGGGTATTATTGAAAATAGAGTTGAGGTAAATTAATGCTGTATCTGCAATTTTTTCGTTAAATGGGTTGAATGTTGGTGAGCCACTAGCTAGCTGTTTACTACTTGTTTGTAAAGCCGATTGCAAGCTAAATTTACTTAAAAATTGATGCCATTTCGATTTGTTGTTAGCTTTTAAAATTGCTTTCGGTTGAATAAGTAAACTATAGTTAAACTGAGCGTAATTTGCTTTTACAAAATTATTGGTGGGCGTAAAAATTCGAATGTATTTAGCTTGATCTTGAAAAATGGCTATTTCAAATTCGTTTAGTTGTTGAATACCATCGTTGTTATAATCGTTCCAAGCATATTCTCCTCTACCTGCTTGCACTTCTACATAAGTAAAATCTCGTCTTTGTTCTTGTCCAGATCCTATTTCATACAAAGAATTGCCAGTGATAAAACCATTCCATTCATTGATAGCATATTCTATTCTTCCCAAAACACTGTTATCGGCTTTTAAATTGGTAAGCTGTTGGGTAAAAACATTGAGTTGTCTGTAGGTAATATTTCCACGTAGTTGGTGTTTTTTACTTTGTAATAATTCTACTAAAAAATTATAGTTATGGCTTCTGTCAGTTCGTTTTAATTGTTGTTGCAGTGGCAATACATCGCTTCTTGTGGTGTATGAAAATGTAAAGCGATTGTTTTTTTGTTCGTTACTTTTTATGTAAGCCGTTACAATGTCAAAGGCAAAACTATTGGCAGTAATGGTATCGGCTTGTTTGTTTTTTTGTTCGTTATGTTCTAATTCATACGTAATACCAAACACATAATTATTCCATTTCGAAAAAGTTTTTTGCATTTGTATAGATGGACGTAAAAAAAAGCCTTTCTCTGTATTTGTTTCAATATTGGTAAAATTAAAATGGCTTTTCAATTCCCATCCATTTACACGTTGTATATGTTGAATTTGTTGTTTAAATCCGTTATAAATATCACTTCTAAAATAGCCTGTAGCTGCATATTTAAAAGTATTTTCTTGTTGATCTTTTAATTCAACCGATGCTGTTGGCAAATGTTCATTCACCAAATTATTATTGGCATTTTGGATAAATGGAAGCCCCCAATCTCTAGCAAATTCTACAGTTCTTAATCTTTCCAAAGGTTTAAATTGTTCGTTTACCCATTCGTAACCAAAACTAGATACTATCGCTATTTTTTTTTGTTGAATAAATGCTGTTTTAGTGTTTTGTAGCTGCATTTTACCAGCATAGCCTGTATTGTTTGTTTTGTCTTTAGAAGAAAAAGTATTTACATCGTAATTACTCATAGCAATATCTGCAATTAGCTTGGTGTTGTTGCTAACTTGGTAAGCCAAATTCATACTAACCAATTGTTGTTTTTTAGGTGTTACTAAAAAAGTAGCGGGTTCAAAATTGCCTTGCTTTACACCATTAATAGGAGGAATGTACTGATAAACTTTACCGTTTGATCCATTAAAAAGTGGAACATAGTTGCCTCTGTTTTGCCCAACTTCAATAAAATTGAGGTTGTATTTAGCACTGTCTTTATTGGTAGAATACACAAAAATAGAATCGTTGCTGTTGATGGCTTTTCGTTTGGCGTATAATATTTTATTGGTCGCAAAACTATCTATGCTTGCTACTTGATAAAATGCATTTTGAATGCTATCGCCAATTGCTGCTAAAAACTGTTTTTGAGGATTGTCTAAGGTTTGATTAATAGGTGAATTTTTTGCATCGTTATTGTTGTATGCACCAATTGTAAAGCTTAGTTTTTTATTGATTTGTAAGGTATTAGAAGCATATAAAAAAGCGTTTAAATAGTTTCTATCTGCATATTCAAATTCTACTTGAATACGTCTGTCTTTTGTAATCATTCTTTTTGGGGTAAATGTAATTTCGGCAGTATTGTAGTTAATAATGTAATCTTGGTCTTCACCACGTTGCAACAATTCTCCATCAATAAATATGCGTTCTGTATTTGCCAATACTACAAAAAATAGTTCTCCATTGGCAGATTGTAATCGATATGGTCCCTGATTTCCTTCCTGACCTTGAAATATATTTCTGGTAAATTTTCCCTTGGCAATTGCACCACTCACCAACAATCGATTAGAAGATTGTTTTCCAATTTTATGTTTTTGTTCAAACGAAATTCCTTGAAGGCGTTTGTAAAAGTTTAAAAAGTACAAGTCGTTTTCACGTATATCAATATCGCCTAAATTTAATTCCCATTGTTGCTTTTTAAATTGAAGCCAAATTCTATCAAACTCATTTAATTGTTGTGTTGTGCCATCTGGCTGAATGGGAATATTATTATCTGTAATTGCCGCAGAAAGTTGAATGCTATCTCCAATTAGTCCATTAATTTGTAAGTTTAACTGAGAGTTGAAAACAGCATCTTGACTGTTTCCAAAACTTAAACTTCTGCCAAAACTTCCATTGTACTGTACATTTCCAAAATCAAAATCGGTATTGTTTTTAAAGGAAGAATTATTAAAAAAAAATGATTGTGGTGCTAAAAAGTTATTACGAACACTATCATAGCTAAATCGTTTGATTTTATTGGTAAAAGAAAAAGGAAATGTTCTAAATTTTGCAATTACACTGTCTACAGCAACTGTCTTTTTCCACTCTAATTGTGCTTTAAAATAATGGATGGTGTAGGCATTGGTGTCTATATTTTCCATTATCAAACTGTTAGGAACAATGCTATTATTGCTGAGTTGAATAATGCCCTTCGTTGCAATTTTCTTAACCACCCAATTCGATAATTGTGCTTTTAAAGCCGTAGCAAACAGCAAACTAGAAAAGTATATGATGAAAAAGCGATTCAGAATAACAAATATTTATACAATGATAGTGCGTTGAATGTTGAAAGTTACAAAAAATGATAAAGCTTGTTTTTGTATTTCGATTTGTTTTATAGAAAATTAACTAGTTCATATTATTTAAACTATACATAGTGTAAAAGGTATCCGTACAAACAATTATATTGCAAACCTATAATGTACAATATGACCAATCAACCTCTTGTCGGAATAATTATGGGTAGCGACAGCGATTTGCCAATTATGCAAGCTGCTGCCGATGTATTACATCAATTTAATGTTCCATTTGAACTTACAGTTGTTTCTGCCCATCGTACTCCGTTAAGAATGATTGATTATGCAACCAAAGCACAAGAAAGAGGTTTAAAAGTAATTATTGCCGGTGCAGGTGGTGCAGCACATTTACCAGGTATGGTTGCTAGTATTACTACTTTACCCGTTATTGGTGTTCCTATAAAATCTAGCAATTCGATGGATGGTTGGGATAGTGTTTTAAGTATTTTACAAATGCCCAATGGTGTGCCTGTAGCTACAGTAGCTTTAAACGCAGCAAAAAATGCAGGTATTTTGGCTGCACAAATAATTGCCACGTTTAATAAAGAAACGAATGCATCTGTACATGCATACAAAACATTAATGCAAGAAGAAGTGTTACATAAGGTAGAAAAACTAAAAAGTAATTTTACCAATTTATACGATAAATAAACCCTTGCTACAGCAAACAACAGGATATAGCATTGTTCAACAATGGCTTGCCACTAAAGGTTATTCGCCATTTCAGTTTCAAGAAGAAACTTGGCAGCAAATGCTTTTACATAAAAGTGGCTTGGTAAATGCACCTACTGGTTGTGGCAAAACTTTTTCTGTTTTTTTAGGATCTATTATTCAGTTTATTAATCAACATCCTAAACATTATTCAGCTAAAAAAAATAATGGGTTACAGTTATTGTGGATTACACCACTAAGAGCTTTAGCAAAAGATATTGGTAGAGCCATGGAAGAAGTAATTGCAGATTTAAATTTGCAATGGAAAGTAGGCATTAGAAATGGCGATACCACAACATCTGAAAGGCAAAAACAGAAAAGAAACATACCAGAAGTTTTAATTATTACGCCAGAAAGCCTGCATTTGCTGTTGGCACAAAAAAATAATCATGAACTATTCGATTCTTTACAAACCATTGCTGTAGACGAATGGCATGAACTAATTGGTAGTAAACGAGGCGTACAAGTAGAATTGGCTATTGCATACTTGGTTCATACACAAACAAAACCAATCGCTATTTGGGGTATTTCTGCCACTATTGGTAATTTAGAAGAAGCCATGCAAGTGTTATTAGCACCCATTAAAGCTAATGGTGTAATTATTAAAGCTCAACTAGACAAACAAATTGATATTTTTTCCATCATACCAGATGAAATAGAAAAATTTCCATGGGCAGGACATTTAGGAATAAAATTGGCTGAAAAAATTATTCCAATCATTGAGCAAAGTACCACTACTTTAATTTTTATTAATACAAGAGGAATGAGTGAAATGTGGTATCAAACAATATTAAATGTAGCACCACAATTAGCTGGAGCCATTGCTTTACATCATGGAAGTATTGAACAAGAATTAAGATTATGGGTAGAAGAAGCTTTGCACACACACAAATTAAAAGCAGTAGTTTGCACAGCAAGTTTAGATTTAGGTGTAGATTTTAGACCTGTAGATACGGTAATTCAAGTAGGTTCACCAAAAGGAGTTGCTCGTTTTTTACAAAGAGCCGGAAGAAGTGGTCATAGACCTGGTGAAGTAAGTAAAATTTATTTTTTGCCAACACATTCTATTGAGTTATTAGAAGCAGCTGCTTTAAAACAAGCTGCTCAATCTGAGATGATTGAAAAAAAAGATCCATTGGTTTTATGCTTCGATGTGCTCATACAATTTTTATGCACTTTGGCAATTGGAAATGGTTTTGTTGCCCATGATTTATTTACTGCAATTAGAAAAACATTTTGTTTTAGCGATATGTCTGAAGATGAATTTCAAGAAATATTGCAGCATATTACAGTAGGAGGGAAGGCTTTACAACAATACGATGAATATAAAAAAGTAGAGGTAGAAAATGGATTTTACGTCGTAAAAAATAGACGAATTGCCATGCGTCATCGAATGCATATTGGTACAATAGTTAGCGATGCAATGATGAAAGTAAAACTAATGAGTGGTGGCTATATTGGTGTAATTGAAGAATGGTTTATCAGCAGATTAGAACCTGGTGATGTATTTACTCTTGCAGGAAGAAATGTTGAATTAGTGATGATTAAAGACATGACGGTTTTGGTGAAAAAATCTTCTTCAAAAAAAACAATTGTACCAAGTTGGATGGGCGGAAGAATGAGCCTTTCTGCCAATTTGGGTTCTGTTTTAAGAGACACATTTAACATTGTAGCAGATGCTCAAAATAACACAGCAAATGAACAAAGTAATATGCCAGAATTAAAGGCTTTAGAACCTTTGTTTGCTGTGCAAAAACAGTTGTCGCATATTCCAAAAAACAACGAGTTATTAATAGAACAAATAGCCACAAAAGATGGCTATCATTTACTCGTTTATCCATTTGAAGGAAGGCAAGTGCATGAAGCAATGAGTGCTTTGTTAGCATATAGAATTAGTAAAAAAATGCCCATTACTTTTTCGATTGCAATGAACGATTATGGTTTTGAATTATTAAGCGATCAGCCCATTTATTTAGACGATACCAACGTATACGAATTGTTTTCTACCCAAAATCTTTTATCTGATATACAGAAAAGTGTAAATAGTGTAGAAATGGCGGCAAGAAGGTTTAGAGATATTGCTGTAATTGGTGGATTAATTTTTCAAGGAATGCCGGGTGAACAAAAGAAAGCTAGGCATTTACAATCTTCTGCGTCGTTGTTGTTTAAAGTTTTTAACGAATACGATCCTAACAACTTATTACTGCGTCAAGCATATAATGAGGTATTTACCCAACAAATGGAAGAGGTGAGATTGCGTTTAGCATTGCAACGAATTCAAGAAAGTACAATTTGCTTGCAATTTCCAACACAGTTAACACCTTTAAGTTTTCCTATTGTTGTAGATGGATTGAATAGAAACAATTTAAGCTCTGAGAAATTAGAAGATCGAATTAAGAAAATGCAACAACAATTATCCAAATTATAAATAAAAAAACAGCAATAATCTTGTTTCAATTGTTGCTGTTTGAATGGTTGCTTTAAATGATGGACAATTAGATTTTTTTCACAACGCCACTACCTGCAATACTTTTCTTAATGTTTGTTGCTGAGCCAGCATAAAAAACATCTCCACTGCCTGCAATACTAGCAGAAACAGATTTATTAGCGGTTGCTTTTACAGAGCCGCTGCCACTGATTGATACCGATAAAGCATCTGATATTACACCTAAACAGTCCACATCTCCACTTCCTGCAATTCTTGCTGTTAATGTTTCTACAGAACCACTCATGATTACATTACCGCTACCTGCAATAGAAATAGATAATTCACCAAATCGTTTAAAATCAACTTTTATTTTACCGCTGCCTGCTAAACTTACTTTGGTAACATCATCATTCGTAAAATTTCCTTTACCAATAATATCTCCACTTCCTGCAAGTGATATGCTATTCACTTTTTGCATGGTTACATAAATAGTAATTTTTTTAGAAGTTTTAAAGTCAACATTATTCTTGGTTCTCAACTTCAGCTTATCATTTTCAACTTCCGTTTCTATGTACTCTAACAAATTACTCTCTGCTTCAATTTCAATATTGTTGCTATTTCCGTAGGCAATCATTACATCCCAAGAGCCGGCAGATGCAATGCCAGTAAAGTTGCTTACCGTTCTTGTTTCTTTTGTAATATTTCCATTACCTGCAATTTTTTTCCAAGGTTGTGCGTAGCTGTTTATTGCAAGTAATGCAAATACAGCAACAAGTACTTTTTTCATGTTTTGGTGTTTTGTTTTGAATAACGAAACGTAGCGATAGATAAAAAGTTACAGTTAGTACAAAATAAAAACGACTGCCTAATTTAGACAGTCGTTTTACTAATTATAATTTATGAGATAATTATTTTGCTAAAGCAGCAGCCATTGTTTTTCCAATATCTGCAGGGCTTGCAACTACATGAATACCACATTCTGCCATAATCTTCATTTTTGCAGCAGCAGTATCATCGGCACCGCCAATAATGGCACCAGCATGTCCCATTCTACGACCTGGAGGAGCTGTTTGACCAGCAATAAACCCAACAACAGGTTTTGTTGCATTATCTTTTATCCAACGAGCAGCGTCAGCTTCCATGCTACCACCAATTTCTCCAATCATAATAATACCATCCGTTTCAGGGTCTTCCATTAACAATTTAACGGCTTCTACAGTAGGTGTTCCAATAATTGGGTCACCACCAATACCGATTGCAGTGCTTATTCCTAAACCAGCTTTTACAGTTTGGTCAGCAGCTTCGTATGTTAAAGTACCAGATTTGGATACAATACCAACTCTACCAGCTTTAAAAATAAAACCAGGCATAATACCTACTTTTGCTTCTCCTGCAGTAATCACACCAGGACAATTTGGTCCGATTAATCTAGTAGGTTTTCCTTGTAAATAATTTTTCACTTTTACCATATCTTGTACCGGAATACCCTCTGTAATACAAACTACTAGAGCTATTCCTGCTTCAGCAGCTTCCATAATAGCATCTGCTGCAAATGCAGGTGGCACAAAAATGATACTTACATCTGCATTTGTGGCTTTTACTGCATCAGCAACCGTATTAAAAACGGGCTTATCTAAATGTAAAGTTCCACCTTTATTCGGTGTAACACCACCAACTACATTGGTGCCGTACTCAATCATTTGAGTGGCATGAAATGTACCTTCTGTTCCGGTAAATCCTTGAACAATAATTTTAGAATGTTTATTCACTAAAACTGACATGGCTATCAATGCATCTTTTTTAATGCTCGGCAAAAATAGGGTAAACCAATAGAAACCAAACAGCCAAATACAGAAGATTTTATGTAAAAATGGTATTATTCTACAATTATTGGTTATGAGAACGTTTGCGTAATGAAGGATATGTGGTTAGAATGCAAGTAGTAGTAAATTTATTGAGGTAGGATTTTGAAAACGGATAGATAAAAGTGTTTAATTTTTGAATTTTTGCTGTATAAAATTAGATTCACATTCTCAGTTTATGCAAAAATTAGCATGCTTTAAACATATACCAATCCATTTTTAATGGCGAAAACTGCTAAACCGTCTCTTGTTCTAATGCCAATTTTATCTGAAATGTTTCTTTTATGTGCATCAAAAGTTCTTTCAGAAATTTCTAGTTCGTCAGCAATTTCTGGAACCGATTTATTGGTACATAACTCTTTTAAAACCCTCATTTCCATTTTTGTTAACGATTCAATACCCTCTTTAACTTTTTTCCCATTTACATACATTTCAGAATGCAGAATTTTATATGAAGAATCACAATCAAAATAAATTTTACCATCTATTATTTGATTCATTGCATCAATCATTTTAAAAACGCCTGCGTTTTTACTAATGGCACCTTTTACACCCAATCTTGCCATAAATTGAATAGCCTCTCTGTTGTTAATAAAGCTAACAACCAAAACGGGAGTATTGGGGCTTTTTTGAAGTAACCATTCGGTAGTTTGATAACCATTTAAGCCAGGCATTGAAATATCCATTAATACAATGGCAGGTTGTATATTTTCGGTTAAGAAGCGATTCACAAAGTCGCTACCGTCTTTGTATTGAACAACTTTAAAGTTGGTAATTGTTTCTATTTTTTCAGATACCGTTTCTCTAAACAAAGAATGATCATCTACAAATGCAACTAACGACATTGGGTGGAACAGCTTTAAGGGTTTAGCACTGAGTGTATAATGTATTAATTTTTTGTAGTAAAACTGATGAAAATGAACCCAGTAAAAATTCGATAGCAAATTTAAATGAAGGGATTTGCTAAAAAATAGGTGAATTTACCTATAATTTGTTGGTTAAAACGTTTTATAAGATACAACTAGAAATCAGATTTGAAAAAGCAATAAAATGATTTTTAGGTGAAAATGCCTATTTTTTTCGTTTTCACTAGTTATACATTAGCAATTCAAACAACATTTATGCTTGGTTTTGGTAGCATTCTAGATATCTACCACAGTCTTGTTCCCGTTTTGTTTGAAGTTGATTTACATGAATTTACAAGTGCTTATTTGTTTTGATGTACTGTTAAAATAGTGCAATAACTTTTGCTTTCCTATTTTTTAAATTGGTCATGCAATTGAGTTTAGTATAAAGCTAATTTAAATGTTATTCAATCCAACGTTTCTTGTTCTTTCCTATACAATCAATATTATTAACTAATCATCTAAATTACAATCAAATGGATCCATTATTAGCATCAATTATGCTTTGGCCTGTACCTTGGGCTCCTGTTGGTACGATGTTTTGTCAGGGGCAAACGCTTACCATCAATTCAAATGCAGCATTATATTCTTTAATCGGAAATTTATTTGGACAAGATAATTCTGCCTCGTTTAAATTACCCAATTTTACTGGTAGAGTACCCGTTGGTGCCGGTGCTACTTTTAATTTGGCATCTACTGGTGGAAGTTTAAATCCAATGACAGTAAATTCTACTGGACAGTTTGCTTTATCTACAGATAATTTGCCACAGCATAGTCATACTATAAGTGCAAGTACAACAAAAATTTCTGTAGCCATTCCTGTTAATAACACCAATGCTAACACAGCAATACCTGCCAACAATACGGTTTTAGCAGCAGGCAATTTTCCTCAAGGTTTGGGTGCTACTGTAGTTAGAAATTTTACTACCTCTGCTGCAAATGCAACACTCTTGCCTTTCGATACAAATGTGGCTATACCTGCAAATGCAACAAATTCAATAGGTGCAGGTACACCAGTTAAAGTAAATGTACAAGGAACAGCAACTCCTAGTTTACCCCCTTATTTAGCCATTAACTATATTATATTCACGCAGGGCATTTATCCAGAACGTCCATAATATTTTCATCTTTATTTATGCAAAAAATAGGCATATTAATTCCTTATTCTGGAGGGCTTTCTATTAAGAAAGCCCTTTTAAATAATACAACTCCTTTCTTAATTGATAAGAACATTGAAATTATCTCTGTTTTCATTGGAAAAGGAGATAGCAAACAAGTAGAGAAAGAGATTGATGATTTATGTTATAACCAAGATGTAGATGTTGTAATTGGCTATGTGAATTATAGGGTAATGGTTGAACTATTTGATAAAATATCGAAATATCAGCGTCAAATATTTGTCAATCTTTCTTTGGGAGAAATAATTCCTTATTCATCTTCTCAATTAACTCCTCCTCCTAATTTTCATTTTGTTAGTTATGATATGTATAAACAAATTGCTGTTTTAGGAGATTGGATTGCTAATCAATTACCAGCAAAAAACTGTTTAATCTGTACATCTTTATATGAAAGTGGATATAGTTTTTTAGAAGCGTTCAGAATTGGCTATCATCAGTCAAAGCAAAAAGAATTAACCTATAGCATTTTAAAAAATCCGCCTACAGAGTTGAATATTCAACCTCTAATAGACGATGTATTGTTGCTTCAGCCAGAACATATTCATATTACTTTATCAGGTAAAGAACTACATTTATTCGTAAAGAATCTGATTGAGCAGATTCACTATTCGCCAACTTTATCACTTCATTTTCCCAATAATGATTTGCTATTTACACTTTCAAATGGTAAGTCATTAAACTGTTTTTCGATTATTCCTACATTAATTTTTGAACATTTCTCTTTTCGTTCATCATATATACATATATTTGATTGTATATTTAAACACTTATTTTACGAAGCATTTAGCCAACTTCGACAAGACCAAATTGATTTAAACAACCATTTTATTGTGTTAAATCATACTACAACAACTGTTGTAGAACATATTGCGAATAATTCAGTTGAAGAATATGAGCAATCGTTTCGTCAATCAGCAATAGAAATGATTTCATATTGGCAAAATCCGTATTTATGTGTTTAATAAACTCAATTAATAAATCCTAAATCAACAATTATGCAAAAAAAAAGTTACCCCATTCAAATTCTTGATTTTTTGAATCATCTTCACAAGCAAAACTCTTCTAGACGAATTTTAAATGTTTTCTTTTGCTTTTTCTTGCTTCAAACCTTTGTTGCGAAAGCTCAATTTACTGGTACATCTTACAGTATTACTGCTGTTGGAAATCCCAATGATGTATATATAGGACCTAATTCTTTAGTAAGTGGTAATAATTCTCAATCCTTAGATGGAGGTTTAAATAATTTAGTACTAAGTATTAACACTGTTACTAATAAAATAACATTTACGATTTCAAACTCTACTTTTTGGACTGTTGACTTTGATGTAGTTTTTTCTGGCGGAAATTTCAATGCTCTTACTTCTGTTACACTAGCTTCTGCAACTGGTGCTAATGCAAGTAAGGTATTAATTAGTAAATCAAATAATACTACAATTGCTTTTAGAAGACAAGGAGAGACAGATGTTCAGGGAAATCTTACTGTTGTTTATGATTTTGTAGCAACCTCTACTGCCACCAATACCACATGGAACGGCACCACTTGGAGCAATGGTACACCCACAAGTACATTAGATGCCATTATTAATAGCAATACAGCACCAGGTAGTTTTACTTGTAAAGCTTTAACGGTGAATAATGGCATTACTTTAAATGTTAGTAATGGTAACACTGTTACTGTTACTTCGTCTACAATTAATAATGGCAACATTGTAGTGGCACCAACTGGTAGTTTTGTAAGTGCTGCTGCTGTGAGTAATGTAACGATTCAAAAAAGCATCATTGGTCAACGTGGATGGAGAATGTTTGCCTATCCATTTACCACTACTCAAACTTTTAGTAGCCTTGCAACTACCAATGGCATTGCCATTAGTACAACACCAAGTGGTGCAAGTGGCTTAACCGATGTTCGTAGGTTCACCAATGGTACTACCAATGGCTGGAACAATGTTACGGCTTCTTCTACAACTGCTAATACACCATTTGCTTTGTTTATTCGTGGTTTAAGTTCTGAAGTAACTGGATTAAATTATACAGCTGGCCCTTCTGCATTTACCTTTAGTGTGAATGGTACGCTTAATGCTAGTCCATTTAGCATAACACCATCAGCTAGTAATTTTACTTTGGTAGGTAATCCATTTGCTGCTCCTGTAAATAGTAGTGCCTTAACCAATGGTACTGGCAAAAGCTATTATGTATATCAAATCAGTCAAGGTGGTAACTTAACAGCTCAACGTACCAAAGCTGGTGCTTGGAGTACCGTATTAAGTTCTTCTGCTACTACGCCTATTCCTAGTTTAGGTGTAATTGCTTATCAAGCAGGTAATGCTACTAGCTATAATATTACTACAGCAAATATCAATACTACCAATGCTGCAACTACAGGTTTATTTAGCACAGAAAAAGCCATTGAACATTTAGAATTACGTGTATTGCAAAATGGAATGCAGTTAGATAATCTATTTGTTCGTCAAGATGCTGCTGCTACGGCTGCTGGAACAGATGGTAAAGATTTGCAAAAGTTGGCTAATGAAGGTTTGAATGTATATACCATTGCAAAAGAAGACAATACTAAACTAGCAGTAGATGCCAGAAACCTAGTTGAAACAACAACTATTCCTTTGGGTATTGTAGGT
>Ga0209398_1001051_pt1 | contig 15141 bp, 14 predicted proteins | sample AshMeaBigSpring_FD_184125 | JGI IMG/M metagenome (GOLD analysis project Ga0209398, IMG submission 184125) | Groundwater microbial communities from Big Spring, Nevada to study Microbial Dark Matter (Phase II) - Ash Meadows Big Spring (SPAdes)... | ecosystem: Environmental > Aquatic > Deep... | reverse complement strand
CTGCGCCAGACCTTGGGCACCGCGCTTCGGCCGGATCACGTAGGTGTTGCACATGAGGGAGAGTCTGCCAGCGCCGATGCACTCGGCAACGGGAATCCGGTCAGTTGCTGACGCCCTAAAGACAGTTCAACTGAACACTTTTGCGTTGACCTCTGCGGCACCGGGATGCTTCCCTTCCCGCCGTGTCGAAACCGCTCACCGCCCTGTTCGTCGATTGCGATTCCTACTTCGCGTCGGTCGAGCAGCATTTGGATCCGGCCCTGCGTGGCAGGCCGGTGGGCGTGGCCCCGGTGATGGCGGAGAGTGCGTGCTGCATCGCCGCCAGCTACGAGGCCAAGGCGTTCGGGGTGAAGACCGGCACGCGGATCAGCGAGGCGCGCATCCTCTGCCCGGGCATCGCCATCGTGGAGTCCAAGCCGGCGGAATACGTCCGCTACCACCATCGGATCGTCGAGGCGGTCGAGGACTGCATTCACGTCGAGGCGGTGCTCTCCATCGACGAGATGTGGGCCTGGCTCCCCTACAACCTGCGCGAGCCTACGACCGTCGAGGCCATCGGCCGCCGGATCAAGGAGATCGTAGCCGGCAGCGTATCCCGGTCATCAAGGTGACCTGCCGGCCTACGCCGTGGGGATTGCGCTCGGGGCGCTGGCGGAGTGGCGGTGGCGAACCGGTGCATGATGCTGACCGCGACGGCGCGGCCGCGCGCAGGTCACACACCGGGTGGCAGCTTCCCGGCCATCAGCGCCCGGTGGCTGAACCGCCTGCCGTCCGCCACAAAGGTGCCATCGCCCACGGCGTGGAACATCCGGCGTTTGCGGGCGTCCGGATCGATCCATGCCCGCACTCCCTCCAGTATGAACAGGTCATGCCGCTTCACGTGGTCGATCACCCGACATTCGAGGTTGGCGATGCACTCGGCGATGAGCGGGGCCTTGACCGCCTTGGCCTTTACGGAAGTCAGCTCGAACTTCCTGAACTTGTCAGTGTCGGCTCCCGAGCAGGTGCCGATCCCGACCACCGTGTCCGACATGTCGGCCGACGGGATGGCGATCACGCACTCCCCGGTCTCCACCAACGCCAGATAAGAGTGGTTCCATGGCCCGGTGACGAACGCCAGCTTCGGGGTGAAGTCCATCACCATGGTCCAGGAAATGGTCATGACGTTCTTCCTGCGACCGGCGGCGGTGGTGACGAGTGTCACCGGCCCGGGCTCGATCAGCATGAAGGCTTTGGCAAGGGGCAGCTCTTTCATGGCGGGATGTGAAACTGATGCTGGATACCATAGCAGGTTGTGAGAGTGTCGGCCTGTGAAATCTGCCCCGACTCATGTCCGCAGCGCGCTGGTGCTGGTCGGCCTCATCCTCGTCACCTTCTGTGCGCCGCTGGCCGGGATGTTTTCGCCGCCGGGCGACTGGTATGCGTCGCTCAACAAGCCGGAGTGGAATCCGCCGTCGTGGATCTTCGGCCCGGTGTGGACGGCGCTCTACCTGATGATGGCCATCGCCGGCTGGCTGGTGTGGCGGAGCGACGGCTGGCGGCGGCCACTGTGGCTCTACTTCACCCAACTGGCGCTCAACGCCGCGTGGACTCCGGTCTTCTTCGGTGCCCGGGAAATCGGCTGGGCGTTGGCGGTGATTCTGGTTCTGTGGATGGCCATTCTGGTGACGTTGCTGGCCTTCCTGCGTGTCAGCAAGGCTGGCGGGTGGTTGCTGGCACCCTACCTGGCGTGGGTATCCTTCGCCGCGGTCCTGAACTTCACGCTGTGGCGGATGAATGCGGTCTGAGCGCCTGTGAGGCCTCCGACCGCTGTCGTCATCCTTCACCCGGCACGCCTTCCTCCCTCATACCCTTCGTCATTCAAGTCAGGAAACGACGATCCGGGAGGACTCGTCGAGGCGTGGCCGGATGGTCCCGACCGGGCGGACATCGACGGCAAGCCCGTGGGTTTTGAGAACCTCTTCCACCAGGGTCAGCGCTGAGGGATCCACTGCGACCAACAGTCCACCGCTGGTCTGCGGATCGCAGAGAATCGCCCGGCGGATCTCATCGGGACAATCGATGGCGTCACCATAACTCGCCCAGTTCCTGCGGGTGCCTCCCGGAGCCATGCCTTGCGTGAGATAGTCCGCGAGATCGCTGATCTGGGGGATGCTGGCGAAGTCGATTTCGGCGGAGACCTTGCTGGCGCGGCACATTTCGAGCAGGTGCCCGCACAGGCCGAAGCCGGTGACGTCGGTCATGGCATGAACGGCCTCCAATGCGGAGAGTCTCGCCCCAATTGAATTGAGGCGGGTCATCGAGTCGGCGGCCTTGCCGATGTCCTGAGGGCGGAGTTTTCCCTTCTTCTCCGCGGTGGCGAGGATGCCGATGCCAAGAGGTTTGGTGAGAAACAATCGGTCGCCGGGACGAGCACCCTCGTTGGCCTTGAGGTGGCCGCGTTTGACCAATCCATTGACGGCGAGCCCGAAGATCGGCTCCGGACTATCGATGCTGTGGCCGCCCGCCAAGGTGATCGCTGCCTCGGCGCAGATTGAGCGCGCACCGCGGATCACCTCGCGTGCGACATCGGGCGGCAGCTTGTCAACCGGCCACCCGAGAACCGCCAGCGCCAGCACCGGCCGGCCGCCCATGGCATAGATGTCGCTGATCGCATTGGCGGCGGCGATGCGGCCGAAGTCGAAAGGATCATCGACAATCGGCATGAAGAAATCGGTGGTGGACAGCAGCAATGTTTCGCCATCGTCGAGCAACCAGGCAGCAGCGTCATCGCGCATCTCGTTGCCGATGATCAGGCGTGGGTCGGCTGCGGCCGTATCGCCGGCCCCGGCGAGGATTTCATCGAGAACTTTCGGAGATATCTTGCAGCCGCAACCGGCTCCGGAACTGTACTGGGTGAGGCGGACGGGCGGGGTCATGGCGCTGGGCGGGTGCTTGCGATCAGTGCGGCGGCGATGGCGCGCGGGTCGAGTTTCTGGAATGGATGGCGGGTGATGTTTTCCGGAGGATGGACCGCCAGACACGCCTGATAGGCGCGGTCATAGTAAGAAAGGATGAGCCGGCAGGTCCCTGCGAAATCGCCGCCGCGCAGGGACTCGATGGCAGCCTTGGCACGGCCGCCGCCAAGCCGCGACCGGATCGCCTCGACTCCCGCTTCGAGTTCCGCAGGGGGAAAGCGGGCATAGATTTCACAAAGGTGGGCGATCCGTTCCTCTTCGGGGATTTCAATCACATGGAAACGGGCGTCCTGTTTCCGGTTCCAGATCGGCTCGGGCAGGACCCGCTTGCCGATCATGCGGCTTTCGTCCTCAAGCCAGACCGGGCGTCCGGGATCGGTGGCGCGCCAGGCGAGGGCAAGGGCGTTTTCAAACTGGGCCTGGGTTGGCTGCGAGGCCTCGCCGAGTTGCCCAAAGGCGCTGCCCTTGTGGCGGGCGAGCCCCTCCAGATCCACCATGCACTCTCCGAGATCCGCCAGATGTTTGAGGATTTCCGTTTTACCGCTGCCAGTGAGCCCGGAGACGAATCGCACCTCACGGGGAATGTCGAATGAATCGAGCACCCAGCGGCGGAAAGCCTTGTAGCCGCCCTTCAAGGTTGCCACCCGGCAGCCGAAGGTGGTTTCCATCAACCAGGCCACGCTGGCGCTGCGCATGCCTCCCCGCCAGCAATGGATGTGCAGGCGGGAATCGTGGGGGCCGGAGAGTTCCAGCAACCTGCCCGCCAACGCCTCAAGCCTCGGTCCGACGCGGCGCAAACCAAGGCTCACCGCAGGGCTACGGCCCTCCTGTTTGTAGGCCGTGCCGATCTCGATGCGTTCCTCATTCGAAAACAGCGGCACATTGACCGCACCCGGAATGTGTCCTGCCGCGAATTCATCCGGAGTGCGGACATCGATGATCGGCACGCCGGGCGGACGGGCCAGGAATTCATCGGTTCCAAGTTCTTCGGGCATGGTGGCGGCACCAATTCCGGGTGCGGCCCATGTTTGGAAACCCGGTCAGGAAATAACGAGGAAAAAAGCGGACCCCGGTTACGAGGCGACATGAAGAACCCCGCGCCGGCGTCGAACGTGACACGCTGGACCTGATCAACTTCATCAAGAAAGACATGGCCCGCTCAACACGATGATGGAGCGCGCCGGGATGAGCGAGATGGACATCGACAACCGTAAGCGAGATGTGCTCCTCTACCACGGGTCGCCGGATGACACGCCTCCGCCGGAGGAGCGAACAACCCGTCTTCCTCGCGGAAGCATCCCGCCACCATGCCCCATGGAACTCCTCCTCAATGAAGCCATTTACCGCCGGGTGATCGTCGAGTTGCTGCCGCAAACCCGGAAGTTCCTGTGGATCGTCACGGCCGACATCAAGGACCTGCATGTGCCCAAGGGCCGCCGCTTCGTGCCCTTGCTGGAAATCCTGTCCGATCTCATCGACGGTGGAGTCGCCATCCGCCTGATGCACGCCAAGGAACCGGGGCCGCGATTCCGCGAGGACTTCGACCGCTATCCGAACCTTGTTGAGAGTGATCTCTTCGAGCGGATCCTCTGCCCGCGCATCCACACCAAGGCGGTGGTGATCGATGGCAAACAGGCCTTCATCGGCTCGGCCAACCTGACCGGTGCCGGACTGGGCGCGAAAGGCCAGCACAAGCGCAACTTCGAGGCCGGCATGCTGACCGACGATCCCGGACATCTCCGCGAGCTGATGGACTGGATCGACCAACTTTATCTCGGCGAGTTCTGCCGGAAGTGCCAGCGACGGTCGGTCTGTCCGGATCCGATCGCGTGATCAGCCCTGCCCAAGCCATCGCTCGGTTTTCCACCAGGTGCCACACCCTGACGAAATTCGGGGAACTCGTTTGCCCCTCTCGTCCGCCCATGACTGAAGGGCGGAAACACCCCGGAAAGCAAAATATGCGCAGTCGATAACGCCAAAAGCGTGGCGAATGCCCACAAAAGCGCATTGAATGTTTCAGAAACCCAGATTGTTCACACTCACCCTCAGCCATGAACACAAACCCGTATGATTGTTGCATCGGGTGCAAGCCCGGTGCCGTTCTGAAACAGCCCGCAGTCAAAGCCATGATCCTGGCAATCACAGTGGTGTTCAACACCCCTGCCATGGCTTCCGATCCCGCCATCTTCACGGATGATTTCGAGGCCGCGGCCATCAACCCGTTCTGGTCGCTGCGCAACCAGAACACAACGACCTCGCTGCAAAACGCGGTGATCCATGGTGGACAGCAGGCTGTCAAGTTCACCACGACGACACCAGGCCAGAAGGAAGCGCACCTTGAGCATGTGTTTTCACGGCAGCACTATGGGCGGATCTCCGTTTGGGTCCACGACCCGATGCAGTATATTTACTTTTCGATGACGGCCTACAACACGGAAACGGGCCAGGTCGCCGGCATCGGCGTTCAGGACTGGGATTACTCCGCTTATTACAGCGTGAACGGCAAGACCTCGTTTCCAAGAAGCGCCGGCTGGCATCAGTTCACCCTTGAGTTCGACAAGGACGGCACGCGCTCCCTGATTGATGGTCAGGTGGTTTATAGTGGCGGAGGCGGTATCCACTTCAACAAGGTGACGTTGAACATGTCCGGACCGGGATCAACCGGAACGGTCTATTACGATGATTTCCTGTTCGAATCCTATCCGCCGGAGATCGGGTTGGAGTTGCCGGAAGGAACGCCGATTGCCAATGGAGACCCATGGAATGGCGGCGTCATTGTTGTCGGGGAGCCGCGGACATTCCCGTTGGTCATCCGTAATACGGGAATCGGCATCCTCTGGGATCTTGCCGCAAACATCGAAGGAGATGACGCTTCATCCTTTGCCCTCGAAATCCCACCGGGTGCATCCGTAAACCCAGGAGAGCAAGCCACGTTCCTCCTGAATGCCATACCGACAACCGGCGGCAACAAGTCCGCCAGCCTCCGGATCACCAGCAACGACGCCGATGAAAATCCCTACCAAATCGAATTGTCCGCCCTCGCCTTGGCGGCCGATCAGGATAGCGACGGGGATGGCATGAACGACGTTGGCGAATACAAACTCACCGCACTCGGCTTTGACCGGAGCAACCCACAACCCGCCATGGTTGCCGCCTATTTCGGTGCGGCCAACTCCAACGGACTGTTCACCGCCAGCCAGATGAGGGCCATGCACCTTGATACCCCCGTATTGGCAAAGGATCCTGTCACGGGAATCTTCACGCTCTCACTCGGTTTGCAGCAATCAACCGATCTCCTCCACTTCGCACCGATGCCGCTGGCCCCGTCCAACGTGGGCGTGGGCGGCGATGGCAAGTTGGAGATCCGCTTCAACCAAGCCGGCGACGCCGCGTTCTTCCGTGTTGCTGCCGAATGACGCACACGGAATCGGGCATGCCGATCACACGGCATCCCGCGAGCTGATGGACTGGATCGACCACCTGTATCTCGGCGAGTTCTGCCGGAAGTGCCAGCGACGGTCGGTTTGTCCGGATCCGATCGCGTGAAACGATCACGCCCGGAAAGCCGGGCATGGAGGTCCTGCTGCCGCGAAAGGCGGCAAAATTCCGGACAAAATTCAGGCTGCACCCACATTTGTCCCACCCCCTTGGGTAAGGTTTCCGCATGACTGAATCCACGCGCCCGAAATCCCCCCTCCACCCCGCGATCACCGCCCTGCTGGGCACGCTGCGCATAGGGGATCCGAAGATCCACAAGGGCCTCGGCCTGTGGCCGGTGTTCGCCGATTGCCGGCCCGCACCGGCCTACATCACCCTGGTCGAGGCCCTGTCACTTGACGGTTTCAAGATCACCGAAGTCAGCGAGGGCGGATCGGTCCCGAACCTGCGGGTGATCAACGAAACTCCGCACCATGTCCTGCTCTTCGACGGTGAGGAGCTCAAGGGTGCCAAACAGAACCGCATCCTCAACACCACCATCCTGATCGCGGCGGGCACCTCGCTCGACGTGCCGGTGAGCGGAGGCGGCTTTGCCGAGACTGGCGACGGTGAGTGACGGGTTCATGGGGTCCAGCAGACGGTCGAGCGAAGCACGGCTGGTTTTCAGGCGAGAGGCGAGTTGGGTTTTGGTGAGACGTTCGCTCTCAAGAATCTGCTGAAGCTGGAGTGCGACGGATCGTTTGAGGGCAAGCACCTCCACTTCAGGAAGAAGCCATTTCAGCATGCTCTGGCGGGAGAGCTTTGACTACCAACGCGAATCCTGTTCCTCCTCCGTAGGGTCTCCTTATTGCGGAACCGCCGGCGCTCGCTCATCCACGTGTAGAGCATCACCCACAGCGAGAGTGCCAGCCCGAACAGCGGGATCTGCAACAGGGAAGGCAGCGAATAGAGAATCGTCACGACAGGAATCCAAACGCCCCACGTTGCAAAGAGCGTGGGAACCACCACGTTGAGGTAATACCGCATGGTGAAATAATCACCAGTCTCTGCAAACCATACCCACCCGCGATTGGCGAATGCGCCGGCAGCGTTCTCGATCTCCACCAGCGAAGCGGCCAGCACCAACTCTTCGTTGATGGCGGGAACAATGATCGAAATACGCGTGCGGTGAAAGTAGCCAGAAACCAGCGCTCAAGGCAGCGCTCGATGCTTTCCGGCGCATCGGAAATGTCGCCAATTGGACATGTTCTCCTGCCTCCGTGATTGCGCGAAGCCGTCACTCCCCTGTGACAAAATCGTGGCTCCCCATTGGCCAGGTGGGCACGTCCCGGTGGCAGGCGGCCCGGAACCGGCGGTTTGGCCGGCTTTGGCGCTGACAGCTTTCGCGGCCGAATCGCCGCTGCGGTTTGATGCCGCGGCGGTCAGTGCTGTCAGCGGTTTTTCGCGGCACCCTCTATCAGAATGGCTGTTTTCCCTATGACAGTGTGAAAGCTCAAGCCGGACGCGCACCTTGCCTGCGCCGCCCTCGCCATCATGGGCCGTATCCATCCGATGAACCGCAGCGCAATCCCGTCGCCCGGGGTGTCATAAGATTCTGACAAGGACACTTCGTTCACCGTCAGGCACCCGAGCGCCCCGGGCACCTCGTTGCGCGCTTCGGTTTCCCCCTCCGCGTCCCCTTCCCCTCTCACCCGCATCCGCCATCCCGGCGGGCGCAGGAACCACCTGGCAACCGCCACGGCAGGCTCCTGCGTGGGGGCCGCCGCGCCGGTCGCCTTTCAACCCCGAAACGAAAGGAAATCAACACCATGAGTCCCATGATGGATGAGATGCTTGTCAACGAAGTCGTGCCGCGCCTGCGCAACGTGGCGAGGACGATCCCGAAAGTCGGCCACGAGGACGACGAGGAGATCATCCAGGACGCCACGCTGATGGCGGCCCGGATGATGGACTCCGCCGAGAAGGCCGGCCATCCTGTCACCGCAGGCAACGTGTCGTATTACGCCGCCAAGGCCGCCCGCAGCGGCCGCCGCAGCTACTACACCGGCCGTAGCGACGTCATGTCCCCGGGCTGTCAGATCGACGGCAGGGCGCGCCACGAATGGCTGGATGATGAGATCGAGATGGAGTTCGGTGACACCGGCACATTGCACGATGTCATCGCGCCCTACGGCTACCAAGGGCCGGAACCCGACCCCGCCGAGGAAGCCGCGCGCAATCTCGACTGGGAGTCATTCCTTGCCTCGCACCCGCCACGCCACCGCGTCGCCATCGTGGTGCTGCTGGAAGGCGGCACAATGCGCGAGGCGGGCAAACGCTGCGGTCTGAAGGACAGCGCCGACCTGGTGCTCAAGCGCCGCATCGCCGCGGACCTCATTGGGTTCTTCGGCGACGAAGTGATCCGGCGCCTGCTCGACGGTACACGCCCCGGTTGGGAATCCGACCTGCGCACCGCACGCGAGCGGCACTTGTGCCAAGTGGCGAACGGACCGCAAACCGCAAGAAACAAGTCGCGCTGAAGATTCACCCTCCCGGGGCTCCGTGGCATCGAGTTCCGGGAGGGTGGCGGCCCTTTTTTAGGTGGTCATGATTTCCGGCGCATGAGGTTCTTCCATCAGACCCGGCTCTTGACACACACATGATTTAGCCTCTCCAAACTCATCCGAGTCTGTCAGACGTGGTATGGAGTGCAGTGTGCCTCCTCTCAGTATTTCAGATCTATCCAAATCACCCCAATTTCCTGCCAGTCAGTAGCAGCTCCACGAGAGGCTCCGCGCCGCTCGTGAGGAGGCCGATCTCCGATTGGAAAACCTTGCAGGCGATCAGGGCGATGAATGGCGGCTTGCTCACGATTTCGTTTCGCGCACCCGTATCCAAATACAGTATCTGACAATCGGCAGGAACAGGGGCCGGGGCTGTAAATTCCGATTGCTACTGCCTAGCTGGAATGGTTCCATTGGCTCTAGCCACCAGAGCCCGTTTTCCGAATATGAGCGACCCACGCAAATCCGATTTCTGGATCAAGCTGGCCCCGCTGGCTCCCCTGCTGTTATTGGGCATCTCGATTGCCTTGCTCCTTCCGAAGAACCATCAGGAAGCGGGGCGTGGCGTTGGAAGGCAGGCACCCGCCCACACGACCCGTAACGAAACCGATGCGTCCGCTGCAGCCTCCGAGCCACAAGCCCCCCTTCATTCCGCATCCGAAAAACTTGCAAATCCACGTTTCCGGGATTGGTTTGCGGCATTCACCGGACTGCCGACCGGGTCGCCCGAACGTGGCAAACAAATCCATGAGGGTCTCCTACTGGCCAAGGCTCGGAAACCCCTCATGGAACGGCTGATCCGCGAGGATCCCCGCCGTGCGCTGGCCGCGGCCCTGCGCTTCGACGAATGGGCGGTATTGCCCGACGAAATCAAGGCCGAGGTCGAGCGGCCATTCAGTGCCGAGGGAGCCTATACCTATTATCCGATTTGCCGGGAACCAGGAACGCCCCTGCAACCGGGCGAACCGACCTTCACCGCCTCCCTCACCATGCCGGATGGATCGAACTTACAGGCATTTCCTTACGGCAGGCGCGACGGCGTTTTCTCCAAGCGATCCCTGCCGGTGCAGGGCATTTCGCTAAACGGACTGGCCGCCATGCGCGATGGACCATTGCAAATTGTGGCCCCCGCTGAGTTGGCAACCTTGAGGAAATCGTTCCCAGACGGTCAGGCAGACATGAGCCGCAGCATCGCCAGCGGCACCGAAGTGGGCGAAAACGCGACCTATGCCATCTCCGGTGGCCGCATTTACGTATTTGCCGACCGCGCGGAAGCGGAGAAACTCGACACCCAACTGGCGGAACTCGACGCCAAGCCCGGTCCATTCGCCGCCTCCGCGCTGCTGGCGGATTCCGCTTATGCGGCCGCCAACGGCAGCCTCAATCTTCCCCAGGTCCAGACGACGGCCGTGGCGCAGTCCTCTGCTTGGACAGAAACCAAGAAGAAGCTGTTTCTGATCCGCGTCAACTTCACCGACAAGCCGGAGGAACCGGTGACGAAGGCGGCGGCCGAAGCAGCCATGGCGGAATCCAGCGAAAGAATCCGCGAGATGTCCTATGGCAAAACTTGGGTGGAGAACGCGGCAAGCGCCAATGTTTATACGATGCCAAAGACGTTTGAGTATTATAATGCCGATGAAAGTAAGCTTTTTCACGAACTCCTGTCCGACGCACGCAACACGTTTCGTCAGACGAAGTATGGGCTTGATGCTTCAGTCAACTTAGGCGCGGTGAGTTATCCGCTGGAAGGTCAATGGTCAAACCTTGGAGATTATGATATTGTAGGAATCTTTCGAACGCCAAAGCCCGGAGAAGGCGGCGTAGCAGGAGGAGATCGACTTTGGATGATGTCAAATACGGTTCGAGTCTACACCCACGAATGGGGCCACAACTACGGCGTCCATCATGCGGCATTATGGAAAACCACCGATGGATCCGTCGCAGGCGCGGGTGTGAACGATGAATATGGCGATCCATTTGATGTGATGGGTCACGGCCCGACGCCCGAGGCGCACCTTCATCCTGAAGCTAAATCGCGTCTCAATTGGCTACCAGCTTCCCGTTGGAAGGACGTGCAGCCGGCGGATTCCGGGTTATACCGGGTATACCGGATCGACGATCCGGACGCGCCACAGACGCTCAACGCACTGAGGATTCCCCGCGGAGGGAACAGTTCCGCCAATGGATACTACTGGGTGGGTCATCGCGGCGCGTTCACCGCAAATCCACATCTGAAAAACGGCGCCTACTTGATCTGGCAGAGGCCCGCACCGGATGCTTACCGTAGCTGGTTGCTGGATACCACGCCTGACAGCGTGGGAGGAACCCAGGATAGCGCCCTGTCCATGGGACGAACGTTTTCCGATCCGCAATCCCATGCATTTCTCACCACAGTGGGCGCGGGCGGAAGCGGATCACAAAGCTACATCGATGTGAGGGTGAACTTGGGGCCGTTTCCGAACAACGCGGCACCGCAGGCATCCGAAATGGCGGGACCCGCCACAGTGCAAGCGAGAGCGGCGGCAGCGACCTACTCCGTGACGGGGGCCGACGCCAACGGCGATCCGCTTGCCTATGCGTGGAACACCAGCGAGAGCATATACAGCCCCACTCCGAATGCCCCCTCGCTCCAGTGCCAATGGATTGTCGGGGGAAATTATCCGCTGAGCGTCACAGTGAGTGACATGAAAGGCGGCACGATCACGCAGACAAAGAATGTCCGAGTCGAGGATTCCCTCGATTATTGGACGGCAGGGAATGTCGGTCGGGCCGTCACCATGACCGAGGCGCATTTCGGCAACGGTGTGGTGATGGGGCTCGGATACTGGGGCGAATTATTCCGTAGTTGGGACGGTGTGAATTGGGCTGAGGTCAAACATAACACCGGCCTGCTCCACTGGACCCGCCTGGCTTTTGGCAATGGCCGCTTCGTGATGTCTGGCCATAGGGATGGGGAAACGGTGGCGCGCATTGCCTGCAGTGACGACGGACGAATCTGGTCGATGGCACAAGTGACTGATGGAGCACCGATCATGAAAACAGTGGCTTTCGGTGGTGGCAAGTTTGTCGCCGCGGGAGACGCAGGCAGCATGCTTTGGTCGACCGATGGCATCATCTGGAACTCAAACACTGTCCCCGGCTTTCCTGATTTCCGCCAACTGGCATGGAATGGCTCTACCTGGATGGCCCTGGCCCGCAACCCCGCTAACAACTGGATCGAGATGGTTTGGTCCTCTACGGACGGGGTGTTCTGGACGCAGCGCGGAAACATCGGGGTGGATGGGACACGGATCATCGGCCATAACGGAGTATTCTATTTCATGACCTGGTGGGCGGGCATCAAGCGCTCGATTGACAACGGGCTTAGTTGGAAAAGTGCGGTCCTGCCGAGCGAAACCCGCTGGTCGACCACGCAGGCAGGTATCGCGAATGACGGGACCATGGTCGCCATTGGCATCGCTCACGACGAAGCTGGTGCGCCGCAGGTGCCGCTGGTCTCGGTGGATGGCATCACCTGGCATCGCGCCACATCCGAGGGTTCGAAAGCAGCTGTAACCGGCGCGAACAACCTGTGTTTCGGAGCCGGCCGTCTGATCACTCTTTCCAATGATGGCGTGGTCAAATACAGCGAGCCTTTGGTGCCCGGAAATTCACCACCAGTTCTCTCGGCCAGTTCGATCGGCGGCACCACCGATGCCCGAGGTGTCACCACGCTCACGGCGCGAGCCAGCGACCCGGAGGGCAAGCCACTGAGATACTTCTGGGACTTTGGCCCAATTCACCCCATCGTCGAGGGGGCGAGTGCCGATATCGTCCTGCCGTTCGGTGGCTCGTATCAGGTGACCTTGCGGGTGCTCGATGCGAACGGCGGGCTCACCACCTCCAGCCAAACGATCAGCATCGCGGATCCCGCCATTTCGTTCACAACACGCACAAGCGGTGTCACCAATTATTTAGGTGCTATTGCGGCCAATGATACGATTGCGGTGGCAGTGGGCGATGCGAACCATCCCATCCTGACTTCCACCAATGGTTCCACCTGGACGAAGCGCACCCTGCCGGAATGGACTTACGTGAACGACATCGTCTGGGATGGAGGAAAGTTCATCGTGATGGGACACGGCTGGCGAAACAGCGTATGGAACAACGTCATCTATACCTCCCCTGACGGCATCAGCTGGACGCTCCGCTTCACTGCGGTAGGAGGGACTCAGCTTGTGCGATCACTGGCAGCAGGTCCCGGTGCCGGTGCTGTTGCGGTGGGAGACAATGGCCTCTGTCTGCGCTCCGCGGATGGCATCACCTGGAGCACGCTGGTGATTCCCGCGCTTGGGACGCTGGGAGCCACAGACGTCGCGTGGGGGCCGTCCGGCTACGTGATGACCGCCGTTTCCTACAGCCCGACGACGGTCAACAAGGTCTTCACCTCGCCTGACGGCATCACATGGACGGATCGGAGCGCGGGCACCGGGCTGGACGCGGAATGGAAAACCCTGTTAAGAACGGCCTGGCTGAACGACCGCTTCGTCTCCGCCGGTTGGTATTCGGGAATCCGCTCATCGTTCGACGGCGGCAGCACCTTCGCCCAAGCGCGAACGGCGGGCAACATCGAGCTCCGCGCCATGGCCTATGGAAATGGCGTCTATTTCGGTGCAGGCTGGGACCGCGATAACAGCGGCGTGGATGTGGATGTTTTCTCACTGAATGGTGATGACTGGTATTCCTTCAGCCCGGGAACCACCAATGACCGTTTGGGCGCGGTCTTTTTCAAAGACACCTTCATCACCGTCGGCGAAACCGGGGAAATCCGCCAGAGCGGGCCGATGGTCCGGCCGCAGGAAGTTTTCGCCTTCCGGCGTGCGGGACCGGTTGTCTGGGATAGCGTCCAGTCAGAGGCCCGGCACGCGTTTCTCGCCTTGCCTGGGCAAACGCGGGTCATGGAGTATTCCACCGAACTTACCGGACCCTGGCAAACACTGCCGCCCATCGAAACCGGTCCGCTGGGACTCTTTGAAGCCACCTTCCGGCAGACCGGAGACCTGCACACCACTTGGGGCAAACGCATGTTTTTCCGCTTGCGGAAATGAGAGCCGCATTCATCAAAACGCCCCCGGATGAGCGGCCGCCACCCGGTTTTGCTTCGGCGTCATCGCGCGCGTGTCCTTGAAGACATGCGTGAAATGACTCTGATCGCAGCCGCCCGGCGAGGGCGATTTCCGGGAGAGTCTTCTCCGTCTGAGCGGACAGTTCACAGTTACTTTGGATGTGTTCTCGAGCCACCCCCAATTTTTCCGCCAGCACAAATACTCCAAAGGATCCGGGCCCTACGGGTGGAATTGGCGGGGCTATGATCCTCGGATCAAACGGCGGCAAACGATGGGATTGCCGATGATCAGCAACCTCAGGATCTTGTTGGGGTCTTGGTTTCGTTTCATGGCGGTTGCGGTTAGAGATTCCGGAGGAGTTCCTCGTGGCTTTCGATTGACGCGGCCCGCAGTCTGGCGAGGTCCGCCGCCAGATTGACGGCGGGTGGCTCGCCCGGTGGTTTCTCCCACCGCAGGGTTGGCGCAGGGACGCCCGAGCGGGCCGGGATGGAGCGCAGGTAATCCTCCGCGCTCACCGCGGCGACGTGCTTGTCGTTCAGGATGACCAGGCCCTCGTCTTGGAGGCGCTCCAGGATCGCGTCGCGCTTTCCGGTCTGGAGCCACTGGAGTTTGAGCTGCAACTCCCGCCGGCTGATGGTCGCCCCGTCCGCGCCGCGCACGGCGGCCAGCAGTTTCACCACTTCCTGCCGGCTGCATCCGGCGCGGAAGCCGTAGCCATGCCAACCGAGCCAATCGATACCGAGGCTGACGCCATGGAAGGCCAGGGCCGCGCCCGTCAGCAGCAAGACCCCGCGAAACCCGCAACCCTGCGGAGGGATGCGGACGCCCGCAATCCGCCATCATCAAACCCGACCGACCGACCGCGACCGGGTGCCCGCGGAGCGGCGTGGAAATCACCCGGCATCTCCAGCTGCATCCCCATCGGCTTTCGCGTTCGCCTCCTTGATCCAATGGCCGTCGAGCACGCCCTGGAGGTAGTGGTGCTTCTCGCGGTCAGAGCCCAGCGCCGTCATCTCCTCCGCATGTCGTGCGAAGACCAGTTCGGCGAGCTCGGCGTGCTTGCCGTCGATCGCCGCCTCCTCCATCAGCCAGGACGGA
>Ga0209398_1001050_pt1 | contig 15152 bp, 14 predicted proteins | sample AshMeaBigSpring_FD_184125 | JGI IMG/M metagenome (GOLD analysis project Ga0209398, IMG submission 184125) | Groundwater microbial communities from Big Spring, Nevada to study Microbial Dark Matter (Phase II) - Ash Meadows Big Spring (SPAdes)... | ecosystem: Environmental > Aquatic > Deep... | reverse complement strand
GCCGTGCCGGTCGGTGCGTCGTCCATCTGGGCGCTCGTGGTGGCATTGCCGGCTGCGTCGGTCAATGCCGATTCGATCGAGAACCTGCGCGTATTCGGCAACATCCTCCGTTCCGTGCTGCGCGAGTTCCAGCGCGCGCAGGGGTACGAGGACGTCGACGAGGCGATACGGCGGGCCAAAGGCGAGTGGGAGCTCACCGTGGACGCGCTACCCCACATCGTCTGCCTGCTCGACACGACCGGGCGCGTGCTTCGCTGCAACCGGGCTGTCGAACGCTGGTCGCTGGGCGCGATCACCGAGGCCCTCGGCAAGAACTATCACGACCTGCTGCACCCGCGCTGCATGGGCCCCTGCCCGCTGTTGAACGGCGTGACGCTGGCGTTCGAACGCATGCAGAGCGAACGGCGCCGCGCCTACGAGTTCCAGTTCGTGGACCGGTGGCTCGCTCGCGTGGTGAAAGTACGGGTCGGACGGATGCCGGGCTGCGACGGTGCGGCCCCGCGCGCGGTGGCCTGCGCCGTGCTCGTCGTGCAGGACGTGACCGAATTCGAGGCGGCCAAGCACCGGCTGGCGGCGATGACGCAGGGACTCGAAGCGCGCGTGGAGGAACGGACCCGGGAGCTGGCCGACGCCAACCGGGAGTTGCAGGGCGAGATCGCGCGGCGAATCGCGGCGGAGGAGAGCCTGCGGGAAAAGAGCGACGAGCTCGCCGCCCTGTCCGAGGGCCTCATGAATGCGCAGGAACAGGAACGCACGCGCATTTCCCGAGAGCTGCACGACTCCGTGGGGCAGTCGCTCAATGCGCTCAAGTACGGGCTCGAGCGGGCCGCCGAACTGGAGCGCCAGGGGATCCACCACGGAACGCGGGATGCGCTGGAGAAATCGATCGCGACGACGCAGGAGACGATGAGCGAAGTCCGCGGCATCGCGCACAATCTGCGCCCGTCCCTGCTGGACAATCTGGGTGCCGCATCGGCGGTCGCCTGGTTCTCGCGCGCCTTCGCGTCCTCGTACCCGGAACTGCAGGTCGTCTCCAACATTGCATTGCGGGACGATCAGATACCGACGCGACTGGCAACGACGATATTCCGCGGCTTGCAGGAGATGCTGAACAACGTGGCGAGGCACGCGCGGGCCAAGCGGGTCGACGTCAGCCTGCGCATCGACAAGGACCGCGTCGTGCTCGAGGTGCGTGACGATGGCATCGGCCCGCAGGGCTCGGCGCACGCACCGGTGCGTGGCGAAGGGCAGGGCATGCGCAACCTGCGGGAACGCGCACAGCTGAGCGGCGGCACGTTTGAACTGGCGGGTGTGCCGACCGGAGGAGCCGTCGCGCGCCTGGACTGGGTGCTGGCACCCGATGAGTCCGGACCGTCGCCGCCCAGCAGGGGCAGGGGACCCGGCGCATGAGGAGATCCGTGACGACCGGTCCGGCGCGTGGATTCACCCTTCTGGAACTGCTGGTGGTGATGGTGATCATCGGCCTGCTGGCGGGCTTCGTCGCGCCTCGGTACTTCGCGCAGATCGGCAAGTCGCAGGCCAAGGCAGCCCGCGCGCAGATCACGGCGCTCGAACAGGCGCTCGAGCAGTTCCGGATCGACACCGGTCGGTTCCCGACGAACGAGGAAGGACTCGATGCGCTCATGACGCCACCTCCGGGCCTGACCGAATGGGCCGGCCCCTACCTGAAGAAGGCGGCGCCGTCCGATCCCTGGGGCCGGCCGTTCGTCTACTCGAATCCGGGCGCGCACGGCGAGATCGATCTTTCCTCCTACGGCAAGGACGGGCGCGCCGGCGGCACCGGCGACAACGCGGACATCACGAACTGGTGACGACGATGCGCTTCACGGTCAAGGCCTTCGACGCCGCGCAGGGGGTGCTCGTCTACGCGGTGGATGCGTCCGACGAGTCGGATGCCCGGCGGCAGGTCCTGGAGGCGGGTCGGCAGCTGATTTCGCTGGCCCGCAGGACGCCGATCGGCGGAAGCGCGCAGGGCCGCATACCGCTCGTCATCTTCAGCCAGGAGCTGGTAGCGCTGCTCGACGCGGGGATCTCCCTGGTCGAGGCGGTGGAGACGCTGACCGAGAAGGAGACTCAGCCTGCCGTGCGCCGGACCATGGAGCAGATCCGCCAGAGGCTGTTCGAGGGCAGGACGCTTTCGAGTGCGCTGTCCGAGCTGCCGCAGAATTTCCCGCCACTCTACGTTGCGACCATCCGCGCCAGCGAGCGCAGCGGGGCGATTCGCGAGTCGCTGACCCGCTACATCGCGTACCAGCAGCAGGTCGACCTGCTGCGCAAGCGACTGGTCAACGCGTCCATATACCCGCTCGTGCTCATGGGCGCGGGAATGCTGGTGACGCTGTTCCTGCTCGGTTACGTCGTGCCGCGCTTCAGCAGCATCTACGAGGACCTCGGCAGCGACCTGCCATTCGCCTCGCGGCTTCTGATGGACTGGGGCAATGCCTTCGAAAGCCACGGCGGCGCCATCATCACCGTGATCGTCGCGCTCCTGTGCCTGCTCGGCTTCTGGGTCACGCGCCCCGCATCCCGTGCGGCGGTGGCGCGGCTGATCGCGCGCGTACCCGCCGTCGGCAACCAGCTGCACACGTACCAGCTTGCGCGCATGTACCGGACCGTGGGCATGCTGCTGCGCGGCGGCATTCCCGCCGTCACGGCGCTCGGCATGGCCGACGGGCTGCTGAGCGCCTCGCTGCGCCCTTCGCTGGCGGCCGCAACGGTGGCCGTGCGCGAAGGACGATCGCTCGCGAATTCGCTCGAGATGCACGGCCTGACGACGCCGGTCGCGGTGCGCATGCTGCGCGTGGGCGAGCGCAGCGGCAACATGGGGGAGATGATGGAACGCGTCGCCGGCTTCTACGACGACGAGCTGGGCCGCGCGGTTGAATTGCTGACCCGCCTGATCGAGCCTCTGCTGATGGCGCTCATCGGGCTCGTGATCGGCGCCATCGTCGTACTCATGTACTTCCCGATCTTCGAGCTGGCGGGCAGCCTGCAATGAATGCTGCATCCGAAGTCCTCGCCCGGCCGTCGCTCGACGAGGTCACGCTCGCGCGCGTGCTGGCCGAGGCACGGGCCACGGGCCGCCCGCCCCACGAGCTGCTCGAGCGCCATACCGGTCTGGATCCGGCGGCGCTGACCGCGGGACTGGCCGCCGCTTTCGAGTACCGGCTGCTGTTCGGTGCGCGCGAACTCGATACCATGCAGCCCGCCTTCGACCTGCTGCCATCGGCAGAGGCCGCCAAGCGGGGATGCGTCCTCGTGCGCGAAGACGGCAAGCTGCTCGCCGTCATATCGGACCCGTTCGATTCCGCGCTCCGGCCCTGGCTGGAGGCGCGCGTGCCCGACGCGCTGGAATGGGCGATGGTGCCACGCGCGGACATCAGCGCCTATATCGCGCGCCACGAGCAGAACCTGCGGGCGATGGACAGCGCCATCAACGTCGAGCAGCCCGACGCGAATGCGGATGGCAGCTTCGAGAATCTATCGCTGGCGTCGATCAGCCAGGACTCGAGCCCGATCGTCAAGCTGGTGCATTCCACGCTGTTCGACGCCTTGCGCGCCGGTGCCAGCGACATCCACCTCGAGACGCGGGCAAGCGGACTGGTGATCCGTTACCGCATCGACGGCGTGCTCCTGCAGATCGCGACGGTCGGCGGCATGGCAACGTCCGAGCAGGTGATCTCCCGCATCAAGGTCATGTCCGAGCTCGACATTGCGGAGCGCCGAGTGCCGCAGGACGGCCGATTCAAGATTGCGGTTGACGGCAGGCCCATCGACTTCCGCGTGTCGATCATTCCCAGCGTGTTCGGAGAGGATGGCGTTCTCCGCATCCTCGACAAGCAGTCGATCACGGACCAGATGAACGGCCTGAGGCTGGACGGGCTCGGATTCGACGGCGCGATCATCGCGGCGCTGCGCCGCCTGAGTTCGCAGCCCCATGGGATGCTGCTCGTCACGGGACCGACCGGCAGCGGCAAGACGACCACGCTCTATGCCGCGATCTCGGAGACGAATTCCGGCAGCGACAAGATCGTCACGATTGAGGATCCGGTCGAATACCAGTTGCCGGGCGTGCTGCAGATTCCCGTCAACGAGAAAAAGGGCCTCACGTTCGCCAAGGGCCTGCGTTCCATCCTCCGCCACGACCCGGACAAGATCATGGTCGGCGAGATTCGCGATCCCGAGACGGCGCAGATCGCGATCCAGTCCGCCCTGACGGGCCACCTTGTCTTCACGACGGTCCACGCCAACAGCGTGTTCGACGTGCTGAGCCGGTTCGTGCACATGGGCGTCGACGCCTACAGCTTCGTCTCGGCGCTGAACGGGATCCTGGCGCAGCGGTTGATCCGCATCAATTGCGGGAAGTGTTCCGAGCACTTCGAGCCGGCGGCCGCGCTGCTGCGCGAGTCCGGCATCGAGCCGGCTGAATCGCGTTCGTTCGAATTCCGCTTCGGGCGCGGCTGCAAGGATTGCAGGGGCAGCGGCTACCGCGGCCGCCGCGCCATTGGCGAAATCCTCGTCATGAACGACGAGCTGCGCGAGGCGATCGTCAACCGCGCCCCCGTGCGCCAGCTGAAGGAAATGGCGATCCGGACCGGGATCCGGTTCATGCGCAGCGCCGCCATTGACCTGGTCCGCAGCGGCGATACCACGATCGAGGAGATCAACCGTGTCACCGCTCTGGCGTGACGAGGTCGGCGCGTTCATCGGGCCGGGAAAGCTGGTGCTCAGCCGGATGCGCCGCGGGCTGCACGGCGCCTGCGTGGCGCAGCATTTCGTGCCCGTGCTGGAATCGGCTGCTGGCGACTGGTCCCAGGCGCGGGCGCTGCTCGCCAACGAATTGGCAGACCCCCGCTGGCGCGACGCACACCTCCGCGTGGTCGTCGCCGACGCCTGGGTGCGCTACGCACTGGTCCCGGCGAGCGAGGCGCTGGCAACCGCAGGCGAGCGCCTGCAGCACGCGCGCCTGGTCCTGGCTCAGCTGTACGGGGAATCCATGGAGCGATGGGACGTCGCGCTGTCGGATGCGGGCGGCATCGGCAGCCACGTCGCCGCCGCGATGCCGGCGGCGCTCATCGCGGCGATCCGCGGTCTGCACAGCGGGTCGGCGCAGGTCACGGCAATCCAGCCCCAGCTGATCGCCGCCTTCAACGCCTGGTCCTGGCGCCTGCCGCCAAGCGGCGGCTGGTTCGTGACGATCGAGCAGGGGTCGCTGTCGGCGGCGCACTTCACCGCACGCGGCTGGGACCGGGTTCATTCCGTCCGTATCGGCAGGGAGTGGTCGGCCGAGCTCCGGCGGCTGCGCACGTTTGGGCGCCTGGCGCTCGGCTCCGCGTCCGACGAGAGCGTTTTCGTCGACGCACCCTTGTGGCTCCGCCGGTTTGCCGGCCCGGATGCCGACGGACTGGTGTGGCTCGAGGGCCAGCAGACCGGCGCCGGGACGCTTGACACGCTGGTCGAGCTGAAGAGCCAGTACGCATGAGCGTCAGCCGCATTCGTCTCGATTTCCAGCGCACCGGCGGCCCTTCCCGGATCATGGGCCTGACCCTCCTGGGCGCCGGCCTCGTCGCCCTGGCCATGTTCATTTTTTCCTACCAGCGTGCGGCCGGAGAGATTGCTGGCCTGGAGCTGCGGCTCGAAAGTCTGGAGCCCGCTTCCGCCGTCAAGGACGCCGAGTCCTCCGGCCGCTCCGTGGCCGCCGCCCGTGCGACCGTCGAGAACCTGGCGACGCCCTGGGGCCAGTTGCTCGACGACCTGGAGGCGGCGAACCGAGACCTCGCGCCGGCAGTGGCGTTGCTGGAAGTGCTGCCGGACGTCGCACGCGGGAGGATCCGCGTGATCGCCGAGTCGCGCTCGCTGGATGCGGCGCTCGGCTATCTGGAGCGGCTGCAGAAGTCCGCCAGTCTCGCCAATCCGCTCCTCGAGAGCCACGAGGTTCGGAACGAATCGGCCGAGCGGCCGGTGCGGGTCGAGATCGTAGCGGACTGGCGGGCGCGATCATGAGCGATTCCAGCCTGCGCACCGCCGCGTCGCGTCTGCCGGACCCCGCCGCTTACCGGTCCGCGGTGGCACGGGCGACGCTGCGGCTAGCCGGCGCTGGACGCTACGCCGTCCTGCGGCTCGAGCGGACAGCGATCTGGTGCCGCCGTGGCTTAGGCGCCGCGGGCCCGCTGGGCTGGGCCGGGCTCGGCACCCTGCTGCTCACCTTCGTCACTGCGTGGGCCGTTCTGCCGCCGCAGCAGGAAAGCCTGTCGGACCTGCGCGACCGCCTGTCGGCGGCCCAGGCGCGGTCCCGGAGCGGCGCGGAGCAGGCCGGGAGTCCCGCGCGGCAGTCCTCGGAATTCCTGCGCCGGCTGCCGATGCGCCGGGACATCCCGGCCATTCTCGGGATCGTGGTCGATCAGGCGCAGTCGGCAGATCTCGAACTGGAGAGTGGCAGCTACGAGTGGCGGCCGGCCAAGGAGGGCGCCGTCGCGCAGTACCGGATTGCACTGCCGGTCCGCGGCAGCTATCCGTCCATTCGCCGGTTCGTGGAGGCGACGCTGGCTGCCGCGCCGCCGGTTGCTCTCGAGTCGCTGCACATCGCCCGCGACGATGTCCAGGACAGCGTGATCGACGCGGAGATCAGCTTCGTGATCTACCTGGGTGACTCCTGATGCGTGTCCTGCCCGGCAGCGCTGGCAAGCCAGGCCCTGCGAGGGCGTTCAAGCTGCTCGCGGTCGGCGCTGTCGTGCTGGGCGTGCTGTGGGTGCTTTCCGGGCCTGCGCCGGACGACGAGGCCGCCGCCGAGACGATGGCGCCCGCGACGGATAGGACGCCGCCGCCGCCCCGGTCGCTTGCTTTCGTCCCGCGCAAGGTCGCGGACGGCGTGGCGAATCTCTTCAGCGGCCATTCCTGGTACGTCCCGCCGCCGCCGCCGCCGGTCGTCCAGAGGGCGCCGCCGCCGCCGTCCGCCCCGCCGCTGCCGTTCACGGTGCTCGGCAGCTACGCCTCGGCGGGCGGCGTGCCGGTGTATTTCCTGGTCAAGGGCGACCGTGTCTACGACGTGCGGATCGGGGACGTCCTCGACAACACGTATTCGGTCGACGGCGTGAGTCATGGTCAGCTCCAGCTGACCTACCTGCCGCTCAGGATCAGCCAGTCGCTGCCCGTAGGAGGCGCACCTTGAGAGTCATCCGCGTACTGGTGGGCGCCGGCGGCTTGTGCGCGATTCTCGCGGGCTGCGTCACGGCCCGGCTGCACGACGAGGGCCTGTCGGACATCCAGGAGGGTCGATACGAGGAAGGACTGAAGAAGCTCGAAGAAGCGGCCGCGCAGTCGCCGGGCAACGCCGGTTACCGGCTGGACCTGAAGTCCAAGCACGAGTTGGCGATCCGTGCGCTGATCGCAAGCGCCGATCATGCACGCTCGACCGGGGCATTCGACGAAGCCGAATCGCTGTACCGGCGCGTGCTGGGCATCGAGGCGGGAAACGATCGCGCCCTGCGCGGCCTCGAGCTTGCCGAACGCGGCCGCCGGCACGCCCAGATCATGACCCAGGCCCAGCGCGACTTCGACCAGGGACGGCCGGACGAAGCCGAGGCGCGGATTCGCACGGTGATCGCGGAGGACCCGGGACAGGCCGCCGCGCTCAAGCTGCGGGCCAGGATCGACGCCGCACGCGGGCCGCGCAACGTGACCCCGCGCCTGAGGACGAAGGACAACCGGCCGGTGGTGCTGCAGTTCCGCGATGCCAGCACGAAGATGGTCTTCGAGGTCCTCGCGCGGCAGACCGGCATCAACTTCGTCTTTGACAAGGACATCAAGAGCGACGGCAAGACCACCATATTCGTCCAAGGCGTACAGGTCGAGCAGGCGATCGAACTGGTGTTGAGGCAGAACCAGCTCGCCTACCAGGTCCTTTCCGACAACATGGTGATGATCTATCCGAATACGCCGGCCAAGCAGGCGGAGTACCAGGACCAGGTCGTGCGCACGTTCTTCCTGACGAACGCCGAGCCCAAGCGCGCGATGGAGCTGCTCAAGACGATGCTGAATGCCAAGACGCTGTTCGTGGACGAGCGCGCGGGCGCCATCGTCATCCGCGATACGCCCGATGCCGTGCGAATGGCTGAGCGCCTGATCGCCTCGATCGACGTTCCGGAGTCCGAGGTCATGATGGAGCTCGAGGTACTCGAGCTGACGCGCACGCGCATGGAGGAGCTCGGCATCCGGTACCCGCAGCGCGTGACCCTGGCTCCGACGCCCCTCGCGGGCGACCCGCTGGTGCTCGAGGACTTGCGGCAGCAGGATGCCACCACGATCACGGTGAGCCCGGTACCGGTAACCCTCGACCTGCTCAAGACCGTGGGCACCACGAACGTGCTGGCGAGCCCGCGCATCCGTGCCCGCAACCGCGAGAAGGCGAATATCCTGATCGGACAGCGCGTGCCCGTCATCACGAGCAGCACCGTCGTGCTGAGCGGGGGCAATGGCACGAACACCAACGTCCAGTATGTCGACGTCGGCCTGAAGCTGGACGTCGAGCCGACGATCTATCTCGACGGTGACGTGGCGATCAAGGTCAACCTGGAAGTCAGTTCGCTGCTCAGTACGCTGCAAGTGAACGACACGGTGGCGTACCAGATCGGCACGCGCAATGCCTCGACGCTGCTGCGACTCAAGGACGGCGAAACACAGATCCTGGCGGGCCTGATCAGCGACCAGGAGCGCCGGACCTCGAACCACATTCCCGGGCTCGGAGACATGCCGGTACTCGGACGCCTGTTCGGCTCGCGCAAGGACGACGTCGAAAAGACGGAGGTCGTGCTCTCGATCACGCCGCGCATTGTTCGCTCGCAGCCGAGACCCGGGAGTGAGAACACCGAGTTCCTGTTCGGCACCCAGGCCAGCCTGAGCAGCGCCGCCTTGGCGGCGCCCGACGCGGGGCCGGGACCGGCGGCGGACGACGCCGCCCGCCCGGCAGCGGACGGCGCCGATACCTCCTACGCCGGCGCGAGCGCAGGTTCCGCTGGCGAAGGCGGCGGGCGGGACGCGGTTGGCGGCCCGCTGCCACGGCCGAGCCTGAACTGGGAGGCCCCGGGGCAGGTCGCGGTGGGCCAGGAATTCGACGTGAACCTCGTGATCACCAGCGAGACCGACCTGTCCAATGTCCGCTCGGCCGTACGCTACGACCCGGCCGTGTTCGAGGTGACGGGTGCCGATGTCGGAGACGCCGTCCCCGCGGACGCCCGCGACGGAACCGCGCCGGCCATCGACTCACGTAACGGCAGGGTGCAGCTGGAAGTCAAAGGCGGGCCGGTCGGACAGGCCGGAGCGCTGGTCGTGCTGCATCTGCGGGCCCTGGCGCCGCGACCGGCGTCGATGATCTCCGTGCAGCAGTTTGCTGCCACCTACCCGGATGGAAGAGTCGTGCCGGCGATGGCCCCCCGTCCGCTCGTCCTGGTCGTCACGCCGTGAATTCGCTGCAGCGCCGGGCGGAGGGCTTCACGCTGATCGAACTGGTCATTACGCTTGCCATTCTCGGTCTGCTCGCGACCATGGCTGCGCCGCTCGTCGAGCTGAGTGCGCGGCGCTCGCGCGAGCAGGAGCTGCGCCTGGCGCTGCGCGAGGTCCGCGACGCCATCGATGCATACAAGTTGGCTGTCGAGACCGGGCACGTGCTCGCCGAACTGGGCGCGTCAGGTTATCCACCGACGCTCATGACGCTGGTGGACGGCGTGGAAGACGCGCGCGCACCGGACCGGCGCATGCTGTACTTCCTGCGACGCGTTCCCCGAGATCCTTTTTACCCGGACGCCAGCGCGCCCGCCGACGAGACCTGGGGGCTCCGAAGCTATGAGAGCCCGCCCGACGCACCGCGCCCGGGTGACGATGTTTTCGACGTTTATTCCTATGCCGAGGGTGTCGGTCTCAATGGAATCCCTTATCGGGACTGGTGACGGACGCCGCCGTCGCGGCGCCGGATTCACGCTGATCGAGCTGCTCGTCGTGATGGCGATCATTGCCACACTGCTGACGATTGCGATGCCACGCTATTTCCAGAGCCTTGAGCGCGCCAAGGAAGCCACGTTGCGCCAGGATCTCGCCGTCATGCGGGACGCGATCGACAAGTTTGCCGGGGACACCGGGAGACTGCCCGAATCGATCGACGAGCTGGTCGACCGGCGCTACCTGCGCGCCCTGCCCGAGGATCCGTTCACGCGCTCCCGTTCGACCTGGCAATTCGACCTGGGCGAGGTGGACGGGCTCGCGGGCGTCCGTGACGTCCACAGCGGCGCCGAAGGGCTGTCAAAGTCGGGCGTGCCCTTCAGCGAGCTTTGAATGGGTACGCACGATCCCGGGTGCGCGGCGCCGCCCCGGCAGCGGGGCATCACCTACCTGGTGGTGCTGTTCGCGGTCGTCCTGATCGGGCTTGCGCTGGCGGGCGCCGCGGCGGTGTGGTCGACTTCGGCCGCGCGCGTCCGCGAGCAGGAACTGCTGTGGGTCGGCGGGCAATTCCGGCTGGCCCTGAAGCGCTATTACGAGCAGGGACCCGGCGGCATGCCTGCGTATCCGATGAGCCTGGACCAGCTGCTGGAGGACCGCAGGTGGCCGGTGGCGCGTCGACACTTGCGCCGGATGTACGTCGATCCGGTGACGGGCGTGGTGGACTGGCAGCCGATCCTGGCGCCGGATGGGCAGATCATCGGCGTCTATAGCCCGTCCACCGCCGTACCGATCAAGCGTGCGGGTTTCGACGATGAGTATGCGTCCTTCGCCGAGGCGAAGTCGTATGCCGACTGGCGGTTCGTCTTCCTGCCGCAGCTTGATCGGTGATGCCCGCTGGGGCGGTCCGGGATGCAGCCAAGGAATCCTGCAGGCTTACAGGTGGCGCCGTAAATCGCTTGTTGCGACCCGAATGCCGTTATTATGTTCAGCAGCCTGCCGACGCCGGGGAGTGCTCTCTATGCTAGGGGAGAGGCAAGGCGCAGGCCCGCACTGCAGGGCACTGAAAAGCCTCGCGTGCTACCGGCCGACGCATGCAGGCGTGTTGCTTGGCTGCTGGTACCCATGCACCCAAACGGTTCTGACAACCCGAACCTGACCGCGTTGAGCGGCGCCAGACCGTCGCGCATCCGCATTCTGCTGGTCGAGGATCACGCCATCCTGCAGGAAGGGCTGGTCGCGCTGCTCGAGATCGAAAAGGACCTCGAGATCGTGGGCCAGGCGATGAATGTCCCGGACGCGGTGGAGCTCGTCAGGACCCTGCAGCCCGCGGTCCTGATGACCGACCTGACGCTCGGCGGCGAGTCCGGCATCGGCCTGATCGCCAGGGTGAAGGAATTGGCTCCCCAGACGCATTCGCTCGTGCTGACGGCTCACGACGAAGAAGAGTACTTCCGGGCCTCGATGGAAGCAGGAGCGCTCGGCTATGTCCTGAAGGACGCGGGGCGCGCGGAGTTGCTACAGGGAATTCGCCTGGTGGCGGGAGGACAGCAGTACCTGTCGTCGGCGATGGCCCGAAGGGTGCTGAGCGGCTATCTGAAGATCAGCCCAGCCGGCGCTCCCGCGTCGCCGACAAGTGTGCTCACCTCCCGCGAGCGCGAAGTGCTCTCCAAGATTGCCACCGGGCACTCGAACAAGGTAATCGCCAGCGAGCTCAAGATCAGCGTCAAGACCGTCGAAAAACACCGGGCCAACCTGATGCACAAGCTGGGTCTGCGCAATTCCGCCGAAGTGACGATGTTCGCGATCCGGCACGGGTTGATCAGCGCCAGGTCGGGATGTCCAGGCATCTGACCCGGGTTTTCGCTAGCGGCTGCGGATGACCCGCGCTCGCAGCCGACCGCGGGCTAGCTGGACGGCGACCTCGGTGCCGGGCGGGGCACTCGCGGCGTCGGTCACGACTTCCCCGTTCTCCGGCAGCGTGATGATCGCGTAGCCGCGGGCCAGCGTCGCGAGCGGGCTGACGCCCTGCAGGCCGCGGGCAGCCGAGTCGAGACCGGCTCGGGCCAGCGCCAGTCGGTGGCGCAGGGCCGGCAGCAGGCGCCCCCGCGCATGTGCGGCACGGGCGGAGAGTGCGGCCACCCGCGCGGCCGGGGAATGAGCGGCGAGCAGGGCGCGCAGGCGCCCGAGGCGCTCCGCGCGCGAGCGCAGCAGGTGCAGGGCGCAGGTCTGTGCGCGCTGCTGCAGTTCGTCCAGGCGTTGGGCACGCTGCGCCAGCGCCTGCGAAGGGTGCAGGGACTGCAGTCGGCGGTCGGCCCGCGCGAGCGCTTCCTGACGCTGGCGCAGGGTGCGCTGCACGCCGCCGGCGAGCCGGCGCTCCGTGACTGCGAACGACGCGACCCAGGCGGCGGCATCCGGCACCGCGAGCTCGGCCGCGGCCGAGGGCGTCGGGGCGCGCAGGTCCGCGACGAAGTCGGCGATCGTGAAATCCACCTCGTGGCCGATGCCGCAGATGACGGGGATCGAGGTGGCCGCAATCGCGCGGGCGAGCCCCTCGTCGTTGAAGGCCCACAGGTCCTCGAGCGAGCCGCCCCCGCGCACGAGCAGCAGCACGTCCACCTCGGCGCGTGCATCCGCGAGCGCGAGCGCGGCGGCGATGTCGCGCGCCGCACCCGCGCCCTGCACCGGCACGGGATAGACCAGCACGGGAATGACCGGGCAGCGCCGGGCCAGCACGTGCAGGACGTCCCGCAGTGCCGCCCCGGTCGCGGAAGTGACCACGCCGATCCGGCGCGGAAAGCGCGGAGGCGGGCGCTTGCGCGCGGCATCGAACAGCCCCTCGGCGGCCAGGCGCAGCTTGAGCGCCTCGAAGCGCCGCCGTAGTTCGCCTTCGCCGGCCTCCTCGAGGTGGTCCACGACCAGCTGGTAGTCGCCGCGCGCCTCGTACAGGCCGACGCGCGCCCGCAGCAGCACCTGCATGCCGTCGCGCGGTGCCGTGCGCACCAGCAGGTTGCGCTGGCGGAACATCGCGCAGCGCACCTGCGCCGCCTCGTCCTTGAGGGTGAAATACCAGTGGCCGGAAGCCGGGCGCGAGAGATTCGACAGCTCGCCCGCGATCCAGAGCGAGGGCAGGCCGGCCTCCAGCAGGCCCCTGGCCTCCCGGTTCAGGCGGCTGACCGTGTAGATGTCCCGGCCGCCGGGGTCGGGCGACGTGCCTGCAGCCATGCGCTCATGGTAATATGCGCCGCTTCCTTATATGCGCATCCTCCAGGAAGCACTCACCTTCGATGACGTCCTGCTCGTTCCGGCGTACTCGGAAGTGCTGCCGCGCGAGGTGGACCTCGGCACCCGGCTGACGCGCGGCATCCGGCTCAACCTGCCATTCGTCTCGGCCGCGATGGATACGGTCACCGAGGCGCGCCTCGCCATCGCACTCGCCCAGGAGGGCGGCATCGGCATCGTCCACCGCAACATGACCGCCGCCGCCCAGGCGCGCGAGGTCGCGCGCGTCAAGAAGCACGAGAGCGGGGTCATCAAGGACCCGATCACGATCCGTCCCGACGCGACCGTCCGCGACGTCATCGCGCTGACCCGCGCCAAGGGCATCTCCGGCCTGCCGGTGACCGGCGATGGCAACCTGGTGGTCGGCATCGTGACGCACCGCGACATCCGCTTCGAAGAGCAGCTCGACCTGCCGGTCTCGCGGGTCATGACGCCGCGCGAGAAGCTGGTGACGGTGCGCGAGAACACCCCGCGCGAGGAGGTGCTGCAGCTGCTGCACCGCCACCGCATCGAGAAGGTGCTGGTGGTGGACGACGAGGGGCGGCTGAAGGGCATGATCACGGTGCGTGACATCCAGAAGTCGCGCGACTTCCCGCGCGCCTGCAAGGACGAGCACGGACGGCTGCGGGTCGGCGCCGCGGTCGGCACCGCGCCCGACACGCTCGATCGCGTGGCAGAGCTCGCCGAGGCGGGCGTCGATCTCGTCATCGTGGACTCGGCGCACGGCCATTCGCGCGGCGTGCTGCAGACGGTGTCGCGCATCAAGCAGGCGCACCCGCTGCTGCAGCTGGCCGGTGGCAACGTGGTGACGACCGAGGCCGCGCGCGCGCTCGTGGATGCAGGCGCCGACGGCGTCAAGGTCGGCATCGGCCCGGGCTCGATCTGCACCACGCGCGTGGTCGCGGGCGTCGGCGTGCCGCAGGTCACCGCCGTCGCGACGGTCGCGGCGGCGCTCGCGGACACCGACGTGCCGCTCATCTCCGACGGCGGCATCCGCTATTCGGGCGACGTCGCCAAGGCGATCGCGGCCGGCGCGCATGCCGTCATGATCGGCGGGCTGTTCGCGGGCACCGAGGAGTCCCCCGGCGAGGTCGAGCTCTACCAGGGCGCGTCCTACAAGTCGTACCGCGGCATGGGCTCGCTTGGCGCCATGTCGCAGCGCCACGGGTCCAGCGAGCGCTACTTCCAGGACACCGTCGAGGAACTCGAGAAGCTGGTGCCTGAGGGCGTGGAAGGGCGGGTGCCGTACAAGGGCAGCCTGGTCGCGATCGTGCACCAGCTCGCGGGCGGCGTGCGCGCGGCGATGGGCTACACGGGCAGCCCCGACATCGACACGATGCGAAAGCGCTGCACCTTCGTGCGCATCACGGGGGCCGGTGTGCGCGAGAGCCACGTGCACGACGTCAGCATCACCAAAGAAGCGCCGAACTACCGGATCGGATGATGGCCGAGCGCGCCGCGTCGTTGCCCGCCGACATCCATGCCCACCGGATCCTGATCCTCGACTTCGGCGCGCAGTACACGCAGCTGATCGCCCGGCGCGTGCGCGAGATCGGCGTCTACTGCGAGATCCTGCCCTGGGACGCGGACGGGGCCGCCGTGCACCGCTTCGGCGCGCGCGGGGTCATCCTTTCCGGCGGGCCCGAGTCGGTCACGGATGCCGCGCCACCCCGGGCACCCGGCGCGGTCTTCCGTCTCGGCGTGCCGGTGCTCGGCATCTGCTACGGCATGCAGACCATGGCCGCGCAGCTCGGGGGGCGCGTGGCCGCCTCGAGCCACCGTGAATTCGGCTATGCCAAGGTGCGTCGCACGGCGCCTTCGCGGCTCCTCGACGGTATCGCGGACGAGGGGGCGGCGGACCCCGCGCTGCTCGACGTGTGGATGAGCCACGGCGACCGCGTCGAGGTGCTGCCGCCCGGCTT